>Ga0247809_1000118_pt1 | contig 44117 bp, 64 predicted proteins | sample UWRJL104311B1_FD_180951 | JGI IMG/M metagenome (GOLD analysis project Ga0247809, IMG submission 180951) | Plant litter microbial communities from Arlington Agricultural Research Station in Wisconsin, United States - UWRJ-L104-311B-1 | ecosystem: Environmental > Terrestrial > Plant litter >...
AGAAGCCGCCGCCGAACGCGAACGCATTGAAGCACAAAGATTGGAAAACGAGCGTTTGAAAAAAGAAGCGGCCGCAAAGGAAGCGCAGATTTTAGCCGAAAGAGAAGCCGCAGCGAAAGCGCAAGCATTGATCGAAGAAAAAGCACGTAAAGAAGCTGAAGCTGAGAAAGTAAAACAGGATGCTATTTTAAAAGCAGAACGAGAAGCAAAAGAAAAAGTCGAAGCTGAATTGCGTGCTAAAAAAGAAGCTGAGGCTACTGCTGAATTAGCCGCCAAGCAAAAAGCTGAGGCAGAGAAAAAAGAAGCGGATAAACTTGCAAAGGCTCCGGTAAAAAAACAATTGAGCGTTTGGGTAAATTCATTTGAACTGCCGAGCGTTCAGGTAAACAACGAAACGTCAAAAGAAATTCAGGAGAAATTCGAGGCGTTTAAAAAGTGGGCATTGTCAGAAATTGAAAAAATATAATGACAACCCTATCACAAATCCGAGAAGCTACAAACACAGCTTTAGGAGCAAACATAAGACTTAAAAGCCGAGCCAGGAACATTGTTTACGCCAGAATAATTTATGCCGCTATTGCCAGAAAAAGAGTATCTAATTCATTGTATGAAATAGGGCAGGAAGTAAATAAAGACCATTCTTTAATCGTGCATTATCTTAAAGTGTTCCCTGACTTGAAAAAGTATAGGGATTTTAACGAAATGTACTGCAAAGTTATCCGGGAATTAAACAAGTCGCATACTTCATCGCAGGACAAAGTAACTTGCAATAATATTTCGGTCGATCGTATTTCTTTTTTCCCTACCTTTCCAACTTCATAATTGATTTTGGTTTGGTGAAAGCCGGAGTTTTGTAGAAATTTCTCCGGCTTTTTTTTGTATCTTTATATTTCCTCTGACGGTGAATAATAGCAATAGGCTAATAAATTATAAGCGTCAGAACTTTTAATTTATTAGTTTTTTTATTTATGAAGAAATACGAATTATATCATTACCAGAATAAAATGGTAAATGAAACATTTGAAAAAATAGAACTTTACGATTCTGTTTTAAATCAATCTGCAACCGGATCTGGTAAAACGGTTATAATGTCAGAATTTATAACGCAATACCTAGTCCGAAACCCTGGGGGCAAAGTTTTGGTTTCGGTCCATCGTGACGAACTTGTTAACCAAACTTCTGATACTTTAGCAGAGTTTGGAATATTAAGCGAAAAAATAACGCAAAAATCAAAACCAGATTGGTCCGGAAATGTTTTCGTAGGAATGACACAGACTATTTGGTCCCGAAAAATAGAGATCGATATTGATTTATTGATAATAGATGAAGCGCATGAACAGGTTCATGTAAAATCATTTGCTTTATTTAAAAAAGCCAAGAGAGTAGGATTCACAGCAACGCCTATAATAAACAAACGAATAAGTTACTATGAATGTTCATATTGCCAAAAACGATACGATGTACGTGAAATATGCTGCTATAACGAACATGTTGAAAAGTGGTCCGCTCCGGTCATCATGTCTGAAACTTATGACTCTATAAATATTGGACCGCCTATTAAACAATTAATTGAAGAGGGTTCTTTGGTTGACGAAGTAGTGTATTGCTACGATTATTATTCTAAACTTGAAGCATCCGGTAACGATGATTTTGACGAAAATGAGATTGCTGAAGAGTCAGTAAAGCATGATTTAAATGTTTTAGAAGAGTATAAAGAAAAGGCAATTGGTAAAAAAACAATGATTTTCACAGCTTCAACAAAGCAAAACATTTCATTGGTTGATACATTTTCAGAATATCCTATTCGCTCTTATGATTCAGTAAATAACGATACCTCTGAAAGAAAGGAAATCGTACAATGGTTTAGAAATACAGCAGGGGCAATATTAGTTTCTACGGGAACTTTTACGACCGGGTTCGATGTTCGGGAAGTAGAGTGTATAATAGTCAACAGGCCTACAAAATCACTTTCTTTATGGCATCAAATTGTAGGTCGTGGCGCAAGGACTGTTCGTGAAGGAATGTTTAAGGATCATTTTATTTTGATTGACCTTGGGGGCAATGTAGCTCGTTTAGGTAAGTGGTCCGATGATATAGATTGGCTTAAAATATTTAACATTGGTCTGCATCCTGCTAAAAAGAAAAAGGAATTATTAATACAATGCGATAAATGCGGTTATAATTGGATTGGAAGTGCAAAAGATGAATGTCCCGACTGTGGTCATGTAAATGTCGTTATAAAAGAAGAAAGCGCAGGAGGTCCGATTGAAAAGGAATTAGAACAGGTGCAAAAGAAAACAATGCTAGTTTCTAAAATACCTATTCCAGACGGTAGAAAAATAGCAGAATATGTAAAAAGGACCACAAATAATAAAAATGATTACTACAAAATACTCATAGATAAATATATTGATCTTTGGAAACTAAATTCGGTCCCAAAAGAAAAATACGAAATGAGGATCAGAATGAAAACTTTAGACCACAAAATACATGAATATTTCAAAAAACATTATCGGCATAGCGCACAATTTGAATTTGGAACCCACAGGACTTACAATTATCTTATAGAAAAAACAAAAGAAAAATTAGCCAAGTGTTATAGTTAAATTTAAGTAAGACACGTTGTTAAGCATTAAAAATAATAGGATTATTTTATTTGTGCGCTTGTGTTCTATATTTGCCCTTACTATACTCTATATAGAAAACGCGTTTTTGCTAAAATCGACTTTTTTAAAAATAAAAAATTAAAAAAGATAAAGATACGTCACTTTTAGCGTATTTTTAATCGTAAGGCACTATAAACACTGGTATTTTATCTGCGTCATATCTTTTTTTATATAAAACATTGTAGTGTCATTTTTGTTTACTATATTTGCAATACAACAGTCGGGGTAGATGATGTCAGAGGCTGAAATCTTGATTGTTGTTGTTTTTAAATAAGCTTTTCGGATTGGTGGATTCGAAAAATAAAGATACATTAACTTAATCGGTTAAGGGAGTAGTTGCCACCACAGCGAAACCTAACCGATTTTTTTTATTTATGATAGGAATATATAAAATAACAAATCCAATAGGCGAGGTTTATATAGGACAAAGCAAAGATATAAACAGACGATTTTTAGACTACAAAAGATTTACATCGTTAAATATTCAAAAAAAGTTAGCAAAATCATTTTTTTATTATGGCTACTTAAATCACTCTTTTGAAATTTTAACTGAATGTAAGCCTAATGAATTAAACAATTTTGAAAACTTTTATCAGTTAAAATATAACTCTATACAAACAGGGTTAAATAGTATTTTAAAATTTCCTGATTCTGATGAACAGAAAACTATTAAAAATAACAAATCGCTTATAGATTATGATATTTATGAAAAATACTATGACTTATTCAGTCCCCGAGGAAAAAGAATAATTGATTTATCAGACGGAACTATATACAATTCTTTTGAAGAGCTTTCAAAAAGATATAGAATTAAGAAATCGATATTATATAATAAAGTAAAAAGGGAAAGTGATAATTCTGTTTTCAGAACAATATTTTAATATTATGATAAACCCAATCGTAAGTATATTCAAAAAAGTAACAGAACCAAACAATCCGTTTCAAAAAAATGTATTGTATTGCTTGGAGCGCATTAGGTCCGGTAAATCAAAAGATATTGTCGATCAGCTTCGAAAAATGTCTGATGCTGATTATGCTAAAAATAAATCAAGACTTCCGGGAACTTGTTTTAATGGAAAGTTTCGGTCCCGTTCCGCTTCTGGTTTAATAGAGCATTCCGGTTTAATAATTTTAGACTTTGATAAATTTGAAAGTTCTGAAGAAGCATATTCATTTAAAAATTCAATATTGTCAGATGAGTTTGTTTTTTCAACTTGGATATCGCCAAGCGAAAAAGGCGTAAAGGTTTTAGTTAAAATACCTAATGATCCAAAGAATCACAAAGCGTATTTTGAGTCTTTAGAAAAATATTATAACAGTCCAAATTGGGACCAATCCGGAAGCGATGTTTCTCGTTTTTGTTTTGAATCTTATGATCCGGATATTTACATAAACCACGAAAGCTCAGTTTGGATACAAATGGAAGAGCCTAACATTGAGGATATAGGAACTTATGAGCCTATTGTTAGAATGACTTCGGATAATCAAATAATCGAAAAATTATTGGTTTGGTGGGAAAAGAAATACGGAATGACTATCGGTAAAAAAAACACAAATCTTTATATTTTAGCAAGCGCATTTTATGATTTTGGTATATCTAAAAGCGATGCTCTTCACGAGTGCTTAAAGTTCAACTCCGGCGGCAAGGAAAAAGAAATTGAATCGATTATAAAAAGTTCTTATTCTAAATCTACGCAACCAGGAACTAAGCATTTTGAGGACCACGTAACAAAAGAAAAAATAGAAAAAATGATCAGGTCCGGAAAATCAAAAAAAGATATTGAAAAGCATCACAAAGATGTTGATATTTCAAAATTAAAAGAAAGTCTGGACGTTGATGAATTTTGGTTTTATAACGACAAAGGATCTATTGTTCTAAGCACTCACAAATTTAAGTTCTGGTTGGAGCAAAAAAATTTCTTTAAATACTACCCTTCAGAAAATTCAAGCACATTTACTTTTATAAAAAAGGAGCAAAATCTTCTGGAAGAAACCAATGACAAAAGGATAAAAGATTTTGTTTTAAACGATATTTTGGACCGTGAAAATATTGGTTATGGACCATACGATTTTATGGCTTCAAATACCGGATATTTTAAAAATGACTTTCTTTCAATGCTATCGACTACTGACGTAAAAATAAAAGAAGATACGATAAACGAGTGTTATTTGTATTTTAAAAATTGCGTCGTTAAAATAACAAAGGATAAAGTTGAAGAAATAGATTATATTGATGTTGATGGTTATATTTGGAAACGTCAAATAATAAACCGTGATTTTAAAAAATCTGACCATCACTTAGCAGAATTTAGAAAATTTATTTGGCTTATATCTGGTAAGTCGGTAGAAAAATATAATTCATTTAAATCAGTAATAGGGTATTTGCTACATTCTTTTAAAACCTCTGCAAACAATAAAGCAATTATTTTTAATGACGAAACTGTTTCTGAAAATCCAAACGGAGGATCTGGCAAGGGTTTGTTTTGGAATGCTTTAAAAAACATGAAAAAGGTAGCTTCTATTGATGGAAAAACATTCGAATTTACAAAGTCTTTCCCGTATCAAACTGTTAGCACAGATACTCAAATTTTGGTTTTTGATGATGTTAAAAAGAACTTTTCATTCGAATCGTTATTTTCACTAATAACTGAGGGTATTACCCTAGAGTATAAAGGACAGGATGCAATTTCAATTCCCGTGGAAAAATCCCCAAAAATTTTAATTACCACGAATTATACTTTGGGTGGTTTAGGGGGTTCTCATGAACGCAGAAAGTTTGAGGTTGAAATGTCTGCATATTTTAATTTCAAACATACGCCTTTAGATGAATTTGGTCACATGCTTTTTTCTGATTGGACCGAAGATGAATGGTTACGCTTTGATAATTATATGATTAATTGTGTTCAATATTATTTAGAAAATGGATTGGTAAAACACGATTTTAATAATTTGGAAGTACGTAAATTTATTAAGGAAACTTCTTACGAGTTTTATGAATGGTCCGCAGACACTGAAAATATACCGATGAATGTAAGGCTTGATAAAACCGAGTATTTCATAAAATTTACAAATGAATACCAAGACTATAAGAAATTTCTTAGTCAAAGAAAATTTACTCAATGGCTTGAAAATTTTGGTCAATACTATAAATTAGATACACAGTCCGGAAGAACTCATTCAACACGTTGGATTAGCTACGGGCCGACAAAAGAAGAAGATAACGATATTCCATTTTAATATGACAGAGCATACTTTACAAATAGAAGAAATTCAATGGTTCAGAAATGAATTTGAAAGAAAAGGATTAGGGGTTATTGTCCCGGTCCCAAATGAAGCAACCTACAAAGATAAAACTTTTGTGATTTGCAAAGGCGCTTCGGACTTGATCGTTGTTTTAAAGTCGGCGGTTTTATTTATCGAAAACAAAACCATAAACGGACTTCAAAAAACAGACCAAGTAACTTTCCAGAATAAAATAGAAAATCTTGGATACGAATATCATATTTGCAGATCCTTGGAGCATTTCAAATTTATTATTAACGGATATATTTAAAATCATAACACAATGACAAACCAAGAAAATAAAACATATTTCAAAGACAAAGAAGAATTTCAAAAGTATATTTTTCAAAATAAACCTTCAGAATTATGGCTAGATGAATTTATGGAAAATGAGCCTTATGTATTGTTGAAATATGATAAAGATAATTTCAGAGGTTGCTATAATCATCAATCTTTATTATCGGGGAATCAATCAGATTTTAAGTGGCTATACAAAGAAAATATTTATGTTAAAATTATGACAAACCAAGAAAAAGACCTAAAAAACGCACGGGAGTATTTGAATAATGAGCAATACAAAGACTGTCAATTAATGGAACAAGGCAGAGTTGTATTAGGAAGAGAAGAGCTGCCAGAACTACTCGCAAAACACGTCCAATGGCTGGAGCAAAAAGGCGTGATACAATTCACATCAAACAGGCACCTTGTTGATGAAAATAACGGATTAGTAAAATGCAAACATTGCGATAGGTTGAATTGCAAATATAACGACAGCTGCATTGAGTGTGGAGAATCTGATTACAAATGAACATCAATAGACCATTGAACCAAATACCATCCAACGAAACGCCTTTCGAATACCAAGGCAAACAAGTCTACATTTCCGGCAGAGATCAAACGCATTGGATTCTTCGCGTAATCGGAACTGATGAATTTTTAAGGGTAGTGAATTTGGAAAGAAAATAATTGTATATTTGCGGTATGGCCTACGATAAAGAAAAAATATTCTCAGACGCAAAGCAATTAATCGAAGATGAAAACTTATATTTCATCGAAGATATTGTTTCGTTATTGCCACTAACAAAGCCTACATTCTACGACTTTTTCCAGGTTGATTCTAACGAACTTAACGAACTAAAAGGAATGTTAGATAAAAACCGTGTTTCTGCCAAATCTCAAATGCGTAAGAAGTGGAAAGATGCTGAAGCTCCAGCACTGCAAATTGCCTTAATGAAACTTATTTGCACCGATGAAGAAGCGCACAGGTTGAACGGATCTAAAACCGTAAACGAAAACATAAACCAAAATGTACCTGTTCTAAACAACGATCCGTTATCAGATGCAGACAACGACAGCACTACGTAAGATATCGGCGTTAAGAAAGCGGATTTGGGGCATACAGGGCGGACAGGGGGCAGGGAAAACAATTTCCATTTTAATAATCCTGATAAATCATGCTTCAGGGAATCCAAACAAAGAAATATACATAGCTTCTGACGAATTGTCAAAGATGCGGATTACCGTAATTAAAGACTTTGTTAAGGTAATGCAGTCATTTAACTTATTCAAGAAAGAATATTTTACTGACGGTACTCTTTACAGATTCCCTAACGGTAGTTTTATTAAGTTCCTAGGACTTGATAAAGTCGATATTGGTAAGGGATTGCGTTCGGACATTATGTTTGTGAATGAGGCAAATAAATCAAAATTCGACACTTATCGTGAACTAACTTCAAGAGCGAAAAGGGTAATTATTGACTTCAACCCGAACAAAAAGTTCTGGTTTCATACTGAAGTTGAAACACGAAACGATTGCGACTTTATTAAGTTAACCTACCTAGACAACGAATTTCTTTCAGATGAAGAGCGTGGAGAAATACTGCGTTACAAAGAAAAAGGTTTTGACGCAAACGGAGTTGTAATAAATCAGTATTGGGCGAACATGTGGAGGGTTTACGGTCTAGGGGAAGTTGGACAGGTAGAAGGGCGGATTTACAATTGGAAGCCTATACCTTACGATGAATATTTGAAAATTGACAAAACCAAATACTATGGTTCGGATTGGGGAATGGTTGACCCTTGGGCGGTAGGAGAAATAAAATACCATGACGGAAATCTTTATGTCCATGAATTGAATTATGCAAGCGAAAATGAAATCAGGCGTAACTTATCCCCTGCCGAATTGCATCAAATTAACGGAATTGATGAAGACGGTTTAGTCCCTTGGAAATTCAACAGATTAGGCGTTAGTAAAAACGCAGTTGTGGTTTGCGACAACAATAGGCCGAATAAAATTAAAGCATTAAGAAAGGCTGGCTGGGAATATGCTGTTGCGGTTGGAGGAAAAAGCAAACTTTTAGACAGGATTGGAACGCTTCAGGGAATGAACATTTTTTACACTGACTGCAGTAAAAATATAGAGTATGAACAAGAGAATTTCTGTTACGCTAAAGACAAATTCGGGGTTATCCAAGAAGAGCCTGTAGATCAGGATAATCACCATATTGACGAAATTGCCTATGTTGTACAAAAATTATTCGATTTAGGCGTAATTAAAAATATTTGATTATATTTGCCATTAACTGATGTGAAGATGCATCATCCCGAATGTATGAGAGATCAATTCAATATTAATTTACCGCTCCCGGCTTCATTGTCGGCAGCGGTTTTTTACTTTGGTAAATAATGAATTGGTTTCAGAACACAATCGCCAGGACGTTCGGAATCCCTACGCTCGACGAGGTTGTGATGTACGTAAACGACCAGATTAACGGAAGCACTAATTTTCAAAGCGCAACCGATGATAAAAATAAGTTGGAACGCATATTTAGCAATCCGGCTTTATTGAAGGTGTTCTGTTTACAATGCGATATGTTCAGCTTAGGTAAAGTTTACGTTTACCAAAACGGTAAAGCCTTAAAAACAGATCCGTTCCTTGACATGATTAAGCAGCCAAACCCGTTCCAAAGGGAAGCTCAATTTAAATGGGATTTCATGTTTTGGAACATGATCGGCAACACTTACGTTTATGCTGATTCTTATATTCCGGCAATCGATAATAAGCTGTACATTCTGGAAAATCACAAAATGAAGTTCCCGACTGAAATGTTGACTTATCAGGATAAGATTGTGCTTTCTAAGTCAACAGAGGATGCGATAAACAATTTTGACATTGAATATCGTTATGCTGATGGAACAGCAACCAATTTGAATTGGCGGTACATTATCCACAACCCAGACCTAAGCAACGGGACAGGTAATTGGTTTGGAGGTCAAAGCCGGATTGATGCGCTTTACAAAATCGTAAGCAACTCCGAAAGAGCAATCGAGGCAAAGAATGTGAATTTGCAGTATTCAGCTAAGTTTCTGGTAGCAGGACAGGCAGATCCGGGTAATATCGACCAACTTCCAATGGGCGAACAGGAAAAGCGGGACATTGAAACTAAAATGAACGGACGTAAGCGTGTCTATGCCATTAAAAGCATGATCGACATACAAAGGTTCGTTTCTGACATTGGGGCGTTAAAATTAGACGACAGTTACCTGGCAGACTATTTTACAATTGGATCGATGTACGGCATACCTAAGGACGTTTTAGAAGCCTTCAACTCGGGAACGTATGAGAACCAGGAAAAGGCAAGAGGCGCGTTCGTTTCTTACTGCTTGCAGCCAAAAGGTAACGGTTGGTTTGAAAGCCTTGCAAGTTTCTTCGGGTACACAGATAAAACAATCCTGATCGATTGGGAACATTTGCCGTTTATGCAAGTTTTCGCCAAGGAAAGAGCCGAAACGGATAAAATTAAATCTGAAACTCTGCTTAATTACATGAAAGCCGGGGTTACAATGGATCAGATCAACGAAATGTTGGATATGGAATTAAGAGAATTAAATTATGAAACAGCAAATAGAGCCGCAAGCACCCAACAGCAAAACGCACAAGAAAGTCAAAAAGTCTGAAAAGACAGTATTTATACCAATAGAAAATGGAAAAGATAACAAAGAACCTAAAAACAGACGTTAAAGACGTTACAGAAAAAGGAATCGTTACAATCGGGATTACTCAGTTTGACGAATGGGATTCTGATAACGACCGAATGTTTTCCGGATCCCTTACCAAAACATGGAATGAGGGTAAACAGGTGCATTTGCTACATCACCAAAAAAATCTAAATTCTTTTGTTGGATTACCTGTTGGAAAAGATCCAAAGACTGGGATCATTGACAGTAAATTAAACCTGAATAAACAATTGGGGCGTGATCTTTTAGAAGACTACAAATTCAGCATGGAACACGGTAGGCCATTACAACACTCGCATGGATTTATTCCGGTCGCGGGTAAATATCAGAAAAACGAAAAGGGCGGACGTGATTTTCACGAGGTAAGGCAATTCGAATACTCGACTTTGTTGTTTGGAGCGATTGCAAACACTCCGATATATAGTATAAAGTCGGATGAAAATATGTCTGAATTCATTGAGGAGTTAAAACAAAGAGTTTCTTTTTGTGGCTATTCCGATGAATATGGAAAACTAATTGAAACAAAAATTTCAGAATTGGAATTAATGATAAAAGAGCCGTCGCATGACACTCAAAATACAAACGAGCCGCAGGAAAGCACTCAAAAACTTAAAACTTTTTATTCACTATTAACATCTTAAAAAAATGGATGAAGTAACAAAAGCGGCAGAGGAATTGAAAGGTCAGATCGAAGGATTTAAAACCGAACTTACCAAAGCAGCTACCAAAGAAGAATTCAAATCTTTAGAATCAAAGATTGAAGAATTCGTAAAAGCTAACAAAGTTGACGAAAATCTTGAAGCTACTGTGAAAGAGCTAAAAGAACAGTTGGCTATCGTAAAGGAAAACACACACGTGTTCCAGGCAGCGGGCGACGACCTTTTTACGGTTATCGAAAAAGGATTGAAAGACTTTTTACCAAAAGTAAAAGAGATTTCACAAAAGAACGGATCAAGCGAGAAAGCATGGGAATTGGAGCTTGAAATTAAAGCCCCAATCAACATGGCTACAACCGCCATTACAAACAACTCGGCTACTCCGGTAAATTATGTTTATCAGCAAGTTACCGATTACATGGCTGATCCAAGAGCGCGTCAGTACATTTTGCCTTACCTTTCAAACGGTAACACAAACAAAGCTTCACTTCCTTACATGGATAAAATCCCAACGGAAGGAACAATGGCGATTACAGCAGAAGGCGCATTGAAACCGCTCATTTCTGTATCCTTTGTTTTGCGTTATTCGACTGCTAAGAAAATGGCCGGGCGTACTAAAATCTCCGAAGAGGCATTGGACGATATCCCGAACATCATGTCAATCATCCGCAACGAATTGGTTTACCAACACGATATTGCGGTTCAGGCTGACGTTTTTACATTCGTATCGGCATTCGCTCCGGCGTTTGTAGCTGGGGATTTGGCTGCATCAACCGAAGCACCGAACAACTACGACGTTATCCGTGCTGCTGCTTACGCAATCAAAATCGCATCAAAAGGTATGTTTATCCCTAACGCTGCGGTTATTCCAAGTGCAGATGTTTACGAAATGGGAGCGACTAAAGATGCAAACGAAAATTATGTATTGCCTCCTTTCGTATTGCCTGACGGTACACGTGTTGAAGGTATGGCTATCATCGAAGATCCTTACGGAATCGTAGCGGCAGGAAACTTCATTGTTGGCGACTGGAAACAAATTCACCGTGACGTTTACAAATCGTTTACCGTTCGTATCGGACAGGGTATTGTTGGGAACGCAACAGCGGCCAACATCGTTTCTGATTTTGAATCGAATATGTACACGATCATTGGAGAAAGCCGTTACCACTTATGGGGTTACGAAAACGCAAAAGTTGCATTCGTTGACGGATCATTCGCTGCGGTTAAAACAGCAATCGAACTGGAAGTAGTTTAATCTTTAAAACATACAAAATGGCAGACGCTAAAGCAATTACAACGGCATCCGTACAGCTTACAGATGACCAAAAGACCGAGAAAGCGGAAAACACCCGTAAATCTCAGGCCGGGTACGAAGGTAACCACCACATGGATAAAGTCGAAGTGACTATTAACCAGAAAACCAAGTACTACAAAAAAGGGCAGAAAGACACGGTACATCCTACTGTCGCCCTGATTATGCAGGAAAAGGGGATTATCGACAAAGGTTGGGAGAAAAACGTTAAAACGTACAACGCTCCCAAAGTAGTAGACGGACAACTCGTTAATAATTAAAAATGGCATACTTAATAGACGACACTTTTTTTATTGGGAGCATAGAAGTTCCTAATCTCGATGAAGCAAATTCAAAGTCTTTAACGGCTTTGAATAGAATCATCGATGAAAAGTGTCGTTTGTTATTGTTGTCGGCTTTAGGTCTTTTAAACTTTCAGGAAATGGATAGTTTTCTGGTTAACGGAAAATTACCCGATGTTCCTGAATCGCCTGAAGTAGATCCGGTTCCGGCGAAGTGGCGTAATTTAATCACTGGTTGTAATTATACCGTTGACACAGTTACAAAACGATGGAAGGGATTGTACTTTACAGAAGGATCGTTTAAAGGTTCCGTATTGGCGAATTACTGCTTTACCTTCTGGTTACAGGAAAACGTTTCTTATCAAAGTGGTGTTGGAGAGGTTAAGGCCGAGGCTAAAAATACATTCGGTGTAAACTCTACTCAGAAATACACAACGGTATGGAATGAATTTCTTTCAATGTACCAGGGTTCGGACTGTTCGAGAAGATTAGGCAATGTTTATCATGTTGGAATTCCGCAGTATGACGGCTATTATGTCGGATATTTCGGAAATAACAACAACGATGTTTCTTTGCTTCAGTTCTTATCCGAAAACGCTACTGATTATCCGGACTGCGAATTGTGCGTTTACGACGTAAAAAATCAGTTAGGATTATGATAGTTCCGGAAACGCTTTTAAGGGAGATTTTTAGCCAGATTCCTGATGTAGTTTATACGGATGTGAATAGGGGGGAAACGAGTATTCCGGTGAAGTATCATTGGGGAGGACAGGACGATTTGAATTTGTACATGAAGCAGGAAAGCGGAAATACAACACCGCTTATTTGGTTAGTACAGGGTAGTAAAGACGAAATGCAAGCCGGGGATTTAACCCGTGACATTAAGTTGATCCTTGCTAAAAGTTCCGAACACAAAACATCGATGAACCCGATTGTGTGGGACACCGAATTTGTCAACTTTCTAAATCCGTTGTTGGAAAATGTAATTAAGGCTCTTGAAAGATCAGGAGTAACGCAACCGGAAGGGCGTAAATATTCCGTTTACAGAGAAGCTAATTACAGCGAATACGAACGCGAAGGAAAAACAAAAACTATCGATCATTGGAATGTTATTATTTTAGAATGCACATTGCTTTTAAACGAAAACTTTCAATGCATCAACACTATTAACTTTTATTAAAAAACAAATAATATTATGGCAACAGTTATAGGTATTGACTGCTCCGGTAAAAATGGAAACATTGGCGTAGGAAATTGTATTGCTACACCAGGGCAAAAAATCGGACACATCAAACTGCCTTTAGGGTGGTCGGCTCCGATTACAGACGCTTTTGATAAGGCGTATTGGAATGATTTAGTTCAACAAGGAGTTGCGAAATTCTTTAGCGGCGCATTCGGTGTTACAACCGAAACGGCAGATCCGACAACAGAAACGAGTTCATTGCAAATTCAGGCCGTCACCACACGTGCATTGCCTGTTGTAACGAGTATCTTTAAAAAAGGGTACGAATGGCACGCTGGCGCATTTATGAACTCCGGTTACAACGACACTTCAGTTATTGAAATATTTCAGGATGGATCGTTAAGAGTGGCTTTGTCGAAAGACGGGCAAACTATTTCAGGATTCAATGTTGGGATGTATGAAGTATTGACTGTTCAGGACGCAACCGACGCGGCTATTCAGCAAACGCGCATCATGTACCAGATGGTTGATTTGCTTCAATACAACACGCAGGGAATTTTCATTACGAACCTGAATTTCAACCCAAACACCGAAATTAATAACATCGTTGATGTTGCAATGACGGGACGCGCTGATGTTTCAGAAAACGCAATCTACGTTAAAACACCTTGGCTTAGAAACCCAACAGATTCTATTTCAGGTTTTGCCGCTGCGAATTTCAGAATTACAGTTTCAGGTGTTGCTGATCCTATTGACGGCACGGTTGTAAAAGACCCTGTGACTAAAGAGTGGAAAATTGAGCCAACAGCAACATTGACAACTTCTACTCCGGTAGTAGTGTACTTGACCGATGCGACAGCAACGCCGCCAGTCGATGTGGCTAAGGTAGGTGTTAATTCGCCTCGTTTCTACGAAGGACAGACCGATGTAATTACTCCGGTATCTTAAAACATTTTGAGTTAGATTAAGTTTAAAGCCGTTGCATATCGTAACGGCTTTTTTAATATCTTTGAAACAACATAAAAAAATAAAGATTATGAATGTATTTAATAAGCAAATCTTTGGAGAGGATGCCGATTGGTTTTTAGCTCAGTCGTGCGCTAAAAAAAAGGAATGGATTAAGAAAAACACAAACCAAACAAACGATGCTTTGATTGATGAATTTCTAAAAGCAATCAGACCGGACAAAGACGGCGAGTGCCAAGGATGTAAAGACAAAAAAAATGAGCAGACAATCGCCAAAACAGTTCCAACAGAAGTTGCAAAGCCTGTTGTCGATAACGACACTCCGGGAACTGAATCGAAAAAGCGTAGAGTTAATAGATAATGGCAAATATTTCCGCAAAAGAATATCAATCCAGGCTTCAATCAATAATCTCGAACCCTTCGTTTTTTAACAACGAATTGGTTAAGCTTATCGAACAAGACAAGGGGCGTTTTCTTTTTGAGGAAAAGAAAAATGAATTTCAATTTGGATATCGTCCGAATGGAAAAAAAATAGGAAAATACCAAAGCGAAAGCTATGCTTTTGACAAACACAATCAAAATGCGCTTGCTGGATATGGTTATGTTGATCTTTTTAAAACCGGAGCTTTCGTTAATAGCCTTTTCGTTGTTAGAGGCGGCAAAAACGGTGTTTTATTTGATGCATCTAACAATAAAAAAGATTTATTAGGTAAGAAGTATGGATATGATATTTATGACATATCTAGGCGGTCTTTATTGGAGTACGGGCAAAACTATATTCGTTTAGACATTGTGAAAATATTTAAAAATAAATACAAAATTGGATAATGAAATATAATTCTTACGATAATATTCCTGCTAAGGTTTTTTTTGATATAAGAAAAACCCAAAACTATCAACTTCTTTGTCCCAAGCCTGGGGAAAATCCTAAAAAAGTATTTATTGAGATATTTGACGAATACTTTTTAAAGTCAGAAAACCCAGACGCTAAAGAGTATCTTTTACTGACCGAAGAATCTGCTTTCTTAAGGTATAAAATGGGATGTTTGACTTCTATAGTTAAGTTTTGGTGGAACATTCCATCAAAAATGTGGAATAGCAAAACGGTATTGCAAATAGTTATTCAACAAATGGACGCATTGAAGATATCTTTTGATATTCATATCGATTATGACGTCCCTGTTATGGATGAAATATCAAGAATATTAAATGTTGAGATCGGGATATTAAAAGATGAGTTATCTATTTGCGAAACACGAATCAACGAAATATTAAAATCAAACACAAAGGATGTTTTTGATTTTTACGAATCTTTAAGCGCTTTGTCTGATGCTCACGGCAGAACCCTGCATGCTATGATTTTGCTTCCAGAATACGTGGCAGAAGAAAAAAGGGCGATAAAAAAATCTGAGGCTATAAAACTTCAAAACATGAAAAAATGAGCGATTTTATAGAGATTATACCGCAGTCTGCAATTGATCGATTAGTTTCCGCTAACGCTGAGATTGTGAAAATGATTTCAAACGTAGACGTTTTGAACAAAAAGCAGGGCGGCGTTAAAACACCAAGCCAATCTGACGATGCAATAAAGCAATTAACTGCTGCATACAACGAACAGGAAAAAACAATTGCTAAACTTCAAAAGCAATTAGAATCACTGGCAAGGTCAAGAACTGTAAATGCCAAACTTACGACTCAGGAAAAAATAGACAATGCTATATTGCAACGAGCAGCAAACGAGCAAGCTAAATCAATAAGTATCCTGACGACAGAATATGATAAGGCAAGCATAACCTTAGAACGACTCAGGAAAGAAGCCAAAGCCATAGGTTATGAGTTCGGAGAAGACAGTAAGATATTTCAAATTGCAGCGGCAAATGTTCGAGTACTCGACGAAAGAATAAAAGCTATTGACAGATCCTTGGGATTAAATCAAAGAAACGTTGGTAATTACGTGGGGGGTTATAACGGACTTAGCGCATCTATATCTCAAATAGCCAGAGAACTTCCTTCGGCGGCCTATGGATTTCAGACATTCGCTGTTGCTATCGGAAATAATGTTCCCATGGCTGTGGATAATATACAAAGAGTAATTGCAGAAAATAAAGAATTAATCGCTCAAGGCAAACCAGTAGTTAGTGTATGGAAGCAAATTGGAGACGCTATATTTTCTTTCAACACATACATGACTATAGGACTTCTTGTATTGGCGTTATACGGGAAAGAGATTGGAGAATGGGCTAAATCACTTTTTGGCGCTAATGCTGAACTTGAAAAATTAAATGAAAATCAGAAGAAGTTTAATAAATCAAGACTAGAGGGGGCAAAAGAAGCTATTGCTCCAATCGATGAGCTTAATAAATACCTAAGAATAGCAAAAGACGTTACAGCCTCAGATGATGAGAGAGCCGTAGCTATTGAAAGGATAAGATCAGCCTATGTAGGATATTCAAAAAACATAACCGATCAGCAGTTTTTAGACGGGAACACCGCTAAATTTAATAAAGACGTGGTAAAAGCTTTGAACGACAGAGCCGACGCTGAACAAAAAGTAAAACTTGTTCAAGACAATAAAAAGACGATTAAAGACCTTGAATATGAATTAGGGTTAAACGACACTCTTTTAAAGAAGTCGAAAGAGAGGCAAAGCCAACTTGAAAAAAGCATTAATAATGCGTTAGGATCAGAAGAAAGGTCTGCGTTAAATTCATTGTTAGTATCGGAAAATAGAAAAGTTACAGACCTTACTACAAGGAGGTCGGTTATCGAAAAAAGCATCACGGCTATAAATAAACAAAATTTAAAATATACTGAGCAAATATATAAACTCCAGAAAGATTCGATATTATTAGAGGATAGTAAGGATTCTAAGGATAAAAAATCTAATGTACTAACGGACTATATAAAAACACTTAACGAATTCGACCAAGCGGCTTATGAGTTAGGTAAGTTCAGGAGGGAAAGAGAGATACAATTATTGGAACAACTTTCTGCTGACGAGAAAAGAAGTTTTGCTGACAGGATAACGACTTATGGTGAAATGCTTCAAAAAAAGCAGGAATTACTTAGTTATAATCTCAAGTACGAGCAAATGCAACTGGACGAAGCGCAAAGAGTTGAGATCTATCAGGCTGATGCGAGATATAAGCAAGAAGTGGAAGAAGCAAGCGGAAATGCTCAACAATTAATTAAAATACGTAAATATCATAATGATGAAATAGCCTTAATAAACCGACAATACAATAGCCGTGAATTACTTCTAAAAGCAAAATATGACGCGTCATATTTAGATGTTGTAGATCAAACAAGCAAATCTGAATTAGATATAATCAAGAAAAGACGTGAGATTGTCGCTTCTACAGAAAAGACTTATCGAGACGAGCAATCTTCTATATTTAAAAAGAACTCAGACAACGAAAAACTATCATTAGCGATAAGACAACAGTCTTTTGAAAGCTATATAGCATTAAAGAGAAAAGAATTAGATATTGAAAAAGTTATTGCCTTGGCTAAAGCAGGGAATAATGAAGAAGAAATAAAACAAATAAAAGCAAGATTTGAAGTAGCCAATAGGCTATTGAACACCGAATTTAAAGAGCAAAGCCCATTCGCTAAATCTTTAGAGTATGCAAACGGACAATTAAAAGAATTATCTAATAACATACAAAATTCTTTCCTAGGCAGTGCGGGTCTTTCTAGTTTGTCAACCTTGTTAGACGGCACGTTTTCTAAAGTAACTGATGGTTTTGATCAAATGGCTTCCGAAGTAGCTAAAAGAGGCGGCACATTGGAAGAAATATTGGCAGCGCAAAGCGATGCTACTAGAAAAAAAATGGCATATACCTTTTTGACAGTTTCTGAAATAGCAAAAGAAACTTTCGCACTGATATCGAATTTAAGCCAGGAAAATTTCGACGCTGCTTACGAAAGATTGGAAAAGGAAAAGAATGTTGCTATTTTATTCGCAGGGGAATCAGCAGCTGCCAAAGAGCAAGTAGAAAGGGATTACGATGAAAAGAGAAAACAATTACAACGACGTGAAGCGCAAGCCGCCAAAGAGATTGCTGTTTTCAACGTAATTATTAATACAGCGCAAGCGATTATTAGCGCATTGGCAACGGCTAAAAATATTTATGCGGGTATTGCATTGTCTATATTCGCGGCCGCAGTTGGAGCAACGCAATTAGCAGCAATTAACGCAGCGCAACCGCCGTCATTTTTCAAAGGTACGGACAACGCTCCGGGCGGCTATGCTTGGGTAGATGAACGTGGACCTGAAATCCATACTGACAAACACGGAAATATTAAAAGCACCGGATCAAAAAAGGGAGCAAATCTCAGAATGTTGGAAAAAGGCGATAAGATTTTAACCCACGAAAAAAGCAAGGCGTTAATGTTCGATAATGGACTGAATTCTATTTTGAGCAATAACGGAATTTCAGCAAGTCCAAACATCACTTTGAATAATGACAATACGCAATTGTTATCCGCTTTGAATGGCGTTAAAAACAGTATTGATAGTAAACCCGTAGGCGGCATGGAAATTTCAGACGGTGAAATGAAGTCTTACATTATCGTGAACAATAAAAAATTGTACAAAGCCAATTGCGCCGCCAGAAATATCAGACAAGTATTCATATGAAAATATTCCACTTAAATTTCAAGAATGAAGAGCAACCAGGTAGGATAAGAATTACCGAGCCGATGCAAGCCGATGCCGGAATGGTAATCACAAACGAGCGTGAAGGTTACGGAATGAATATTTCATTTGCGAGTGAAACAACTGACATTAAATTTATCAGGGGTTTTTTCGATCCCGCTGAGCAGGAACAGGTTCTGCCGGACGGTACCGTTGTCATGGAAATGACAATGGGTTTTGAGTGGTTGGAATTGTATAGCAAGAAATACGGTTGGAACGCAGATATTGAGTTTGAAGTTGAGGAAGGTTCGACTTTTAAAACGGTTGGAGCGTTGGATTTTATAGGTGCTGAAATCAGCAAAGATGCTATTAAATGCAAAGTGGTGCAGAATACCGAAAGAGCAAAAATAAAGCGCCGGGAAACTACGCAAATTGATGTTTATTCAAATAAGGACATTTCCGGAAAGCCAATTGACCCGTTGCAGCCGATTAAAATGCTTTTGAAGGCAAAACCCGTTACAGGCGTAAGTGTTTGGGAGCAAAGGCAAAGTTATTTATTGTTGGCAGGGGGTAGTATTTATTTCAATTTGGCGACTTACTTAACAACGGTTGGCATTGAAGATTCTTTGGTTCCTTTCGAGGCGTTGGGCGGTTTTGGTGATGCGCAAGCGGCTGGCCGACAGTTCAAATACATTCGGGCGCAAACCAACCTCACCAATGTAAAAATACATTTCGATTTGGATATCGATTTCTTTTACAGGGTTTCGTTTCCTGCCTCAACGGATCAATCAGAATGCTTTATCAGGGTTTATGCGCTTTGCTCTTTAGATCCTTACGAACTTACGCCGGACAGCGCAATTTGGAATCAGGAAATATATAAAAAGTCATTATACGGGCGCACGAACCAGAATTTCCACTTACCTGACACTTTGGATGCTAATCTACCGGATTGCCCGAAGGATTATTGTATTTCGATTATTTGGGCGTTATCATGGGATACTGAGCATTTAGGGGAGACAGATAGCAGCGGTTACAATTTCGGAGAGTTCCTAACTGTGCTTTTAAGCAGCGGCGTTTCGGTAATATTTCAGGACGTTTCAAACGGTACTACATTAAACACCCGCACGAGTTGGTCAGTTCAAAAGTCTACATTCCAAATCACAGCAACACAAACCGCATTTGACAGCGTTATTTCAGGCGTTCGATATGGCGACTTGTTCAAACAGGCGGTTAAATCAATAAATGGTCAAACCGTTTCGATTCCTGAATTTGAACCAGGAGGTAGATATTACGACCAAATTGCCTTCAATGGTTACGGGATTCGTCAATTCACGGATAAACCTTTTTTGATTGACTTCAAAAAGATTTATGATGATTTGAAAGAGGTTAATTTCTGGTATCAATTGGCGAATTCAGGCGTAAAAATTCAGCATTACGATGATTTTTTCAGGAGTTACGATATGGGCGGATTTCTGCAAGCATATCCGGTCGATTTTACCGAAATTAAGGATGATGAATATGCGGTAAACACCTTCGAGTTTGGATATTCCACTTATGAGCAAGGCGACAATGAAAGGAATACAACCGATGCGATACATACCGACCAACAAAAGTCATTACCGAGCGACAAGGTACCGAATACAAAGCAGATTGAGTTAAATATAATTCGCGATCCGTTTGCCGGAGAAAAAGCACGTCGGGACGGAGTTAATACCAAAAACACCACTTCATTAGAAAATGATACTAAGATATTCGTTTATGACATTGTGCCTTTACCCCCAGGTACATACAGAAAGTACGGACTTAATTTATTAGCCAGAAAAAGCAACGGACGCCTGGAACTGCTTAACACATCAACTGATTCAAACAGCACATCTTTCGGATGGGATACAATAGGCGTAACGGTTGGGGGTAATTTTGAAATATTCTCAAATGCGGCGAATGGAGGGTTGTTTCAAATTATTTCAATTACACCTACTACGTTGGTTTTGCAGCCGACAAGTCCCGTTTCAATAGTTGATTATGAAGGATATGTAGTTTTCGGATTCACCATTACCGGAGTTTCATTCATGAACAGAACCGACGAAGAAATGATAGTTGAGAATATCCAAAACGGGGATAACTTCGGAAACTTGCTTCATTCGCCACGCAGAAATATCATAGAGTGGGAAAGTTGGTTAGCTGCTGCCGCAATGTACGATCCGACCGGAATCATTCGCACGACATCATTTAAAAACAACGGACTTGCAAGGACTAAATTCAGGAACGAACGTTTTTATCAGGAAAATGAAGAAATCCCTGTTTCATCATTGAAAACAGCCGTTTTAAGACCTGAATTAATAAATACTACGGTATCGGCTACTTTACAAGAGGTTGTCGAATTGGAACGCTTACAAGAAACCGAATTCGGGTTTATCCGGGTTCAAACACTAAACGGAACTGAGAAAATATTTATTAAGAAGTCCGAGTACAATATACGGGGCGGTTTCTTAAAAATAACAGGTTGGCGTAAAAATGAACCTGATTTTATTGCTATTGAAAGATCTGGTGAATTTGTGTTGATTAACGGAACGCCTTACGGTGAATTTAGATTTAATGTATCAGAATACGGATTAGTTTCGTTATTCGATGTAAAAAATATCTTACTTAATAAGCCACAACCCTACCAAAAAGTAACAATAAACGGAAACACCTATACAAATGTTGTTGATTTTGTTGCGGCATTGGAAAATGTTTAGTAATATTGTCTACTGAAATATAACAAGCGGAATATTAGAGGGATTCCAATTGTACGATATACAGAGTTGAATTAATAGTTTAACTTCTGAAACCGTGACCCGACGAACCTCTAATTTGTCGGGTTTTCGCGTTTTATAAATAATTAGGATTATGGAAAACACAGTTACAATTTCTTTAAAAGAATACAACTTACTATTAGAAGAAAACAAAGCGTTAAAAAATGGGTTTTTAATTCATGTAAATATACGCAATGGTTTTTGTGAGTATTTCAAAAAAGAACAAGCAATAGGTATTTTATCAGATGAAATATCTGTATTAAAAACTAAATTAAAAGAAGCAACTAAGCCTAATTTATTGCAAAGGATTTTTAATTCTATAGGATATTAAAAACTAAAAAAAATAACATTATGAAACACATTTTCAAAATCGGTGATGGAATGACCATCGAAAACAGTACGGCAGAGGAAAGGAAAGAGATTATGAAACTAATATTCGAAAAAGGATATCCAACAATTCGAAACGAATTTGATTATATTGATTTCGAGTTTAGTGACTGTGTTCTTTTTATGGAAAACGGCTTTGGAACGTCAAAAAAAGTCACCACCCCACTAACCTACACACAAATGAAAGCGTTAATCCTTGGCGACACTTCAAAAATGCCGTTTAAAGCAGCTTGCGAGGCTATAAAACACGGTACGCATCAAATTGAAAAGGATTGTGATAATCTGGATTTGCTTAACCAAATATTACATGATGCTTTTGGTTCTGCGTGTAAGTCACAAGGTTCGGCTGCATGTTACTATAAAGCAGGACTGTATTGGGTGGGTAATTCTGGACCAAACAGTTTACCAATCATCAAACTATCAGAGATAATGCCTAAAGAGGAAAAGCGGATTGATATTGTAAACACAGATTCCGTAAATCAGGTGGATGAATTTCATGCAAAGTTTCTGAATACTCTTTCAATATTAGATAAAGTTACGGTCAATATCGAAAAGATTAAAAAACTTCAAGAAAAGCAAGAACATCTTTTGAAGAAAAACAAAGAATTGATTTCGCAAAGGGATTGTATTGGGCGGCAATTAAAAATTAAACCGATTGAAGGAACTCTTCAGCACCTTGGTAACGGAACCTATCAAGTAAAGTTTGACGATCCGAAAGTTGAATCCATCCCAACCCTAACCCGAAAAGAAGCCGAAGAAAAACTTAACGTTAAAATTGTAGATTGATATGGAAAAGGAAATATTAAATAAAGCCAGAATAATCGAAAGTGATATTATTGAATTTGAATCGTTTTTAAATGTTTCTAAAAATAAATTTTCTATTACGCTTCATTATTCAGACGAATCTGGTTTAAATGGATTTGATAGCCGTATCGATAAAAAGTTTAATGATTTGTTTAGAGAATTCTTTAAACAACAAATACAAAGACTCGAATCTGAGTTAAAAGAATTATAGACTGAGAATACATTTTTAATACCACTTTTAAATCCTTGCTGTAATGGTAAGGATTTATTTTAAAACTTATGAATTATGAAAAACAATAGAATTAATCGAAAACTAAAATACATTCGTGAAAAAAATAAGATAAGAAGACTATTATTTTTAACGCTTGTTTTTCAAAAAAAATACAAGCCTCTTAATTTTCCAGATTCAGAAGAACTTGAATTTATGCGAAACAACTGCTTCTATATGTTAAAAAAACATTTTAGGATAAAATGGGAAAATATAAATGTCCAGATAATACCAGGTCAAACCGCAGAAGATTTAACAAATAATGTAGAATCATACGCTATTAAAGTATCCAAGTGCTAAATTTTCAATCCCATCAATAAACGGTGGGATTTTTTTATATATTTGCCTTATGACAATTGACAACGCACTTTTACGCTTTAAAACCTCTTTAAAAGCCGCCAAAGAACTAGGCGATAGTAAAGTTGCCAATGTGTTTGATTGGTCATTTTTATGTGTTTCCCCTGTTGAGGAATACCTGCAAATATCAAACTTCAACACCGATATTAATTTCGGAGGTGATTATAAAGCCGAATTAGTTGATTGCTGCGACAAGGTACTCAAAGACATCACAAACAACGTTTTCATTTATCAGGGTTCAAACTCGGAATCCGGTTATCAGAATATAGCCGTTGAACTTGCTTACATTGGCGATTTCTACCCGCATTGGGGGCGTAAATGTTATCTTAAAATATCACATTGGGCGGGCGGTTCCCCTGTTAGCGATTTGGTTATTTACAGTAATCCGTTCCACGTGGCATACAATCTAAAAGAGATATTGCGCATCGATTACAGAGGTTACGGAATTAACAATGGCGTTGATTATACGAACTTTAATTTCATGCAGTCGTTTGGACTTAAAGGCTGGTTTAATAAATTCACAGATGAAACAGAAACCGAAAAGTATTTACAGGAGTCCGGCAATACAGTTTCCAGCAACGCAACGGTATCGTTATTGGCGGAATATACTTTTGAACACGTTTCAGTCCACGCCCAGAAAGCACTTGCCAGATGGATCAGATCGCCACGATTTTATTTAAACGGTGTTCGTCACACGGCCAACCAATTATCACTTGGAGAACGTGAAGGGAATAGCAACTTTTATGAAGGTAAGTTTTCAGGTTATCCAAACGAAGCGGACACTTACACGCCAGCACTACAAATCGCACCGCTTTTATCATTCACGCCAATTTATCCGGTTGGAGTTTACACGTTAGCCGGACTGCTGCCACAAATTCAGGGACAATTCAACTATCCGATTACATTAGGCGTTGGTAATTTATACGTTAGGAAAGTTTCTGACGATTCAGTTGTAAATACTTTTGATCAATCGGATATTGTTGTAACAGACAATTCCTTTGAAATAAATCAAGCTGCTGCCGATGAAAATGGCGAATATTATGTTACTTTTGATGAAAGTTTGTTTTTATTTCCATTTGGGCAAAGTCAGTATGTTGTTGAGTGGAAGTTTCAAATAAGCGCAGGAGATTGGTTAAATACGGATTGGAATAACAGCGATTTCTTTACAAATTAAGATATGGGAAAAAAAGCAACATTAGTTACAAAAATAGCCGGACTTACTGATGGCGGTTTAAATACCGCTGCCGAAGTTCGGGCATTGCTTACGGAATTTTTAGATGATGTTTTTACGACACCTGTTTTTGACAACCTTACAACACAAACAAATATTGTGACCACGGCATTGCCTGGAGGTACTTCGGGAACTCTAACGGCAAACATTTGCTTCAGACAAATTGGGGGACAAATACGGATTGACCTTATCATAAATAACGCAACCAGTTCGGCTCTTAATGGATTCAATTTGTTTTCATTCAAACCGGATGCGGGCGGCTACATAAACAACTTTATGCCTAGCGATATTGAAGATCCTGCAACGGGACTTCCTAAAATCAGCACGCAAAGAGGATTCAACGGAACTTCGACAATAGCACAATTCGCAATTGGATGGATTTCAGGCACACCTGTTTTGAAATGCTACGGACAATTACCTTTTGGAATCACAACCCTAGACATGATTTACGACCAAAAACAATAAAATGATAAATTACATTATGGCAATTATACTAGCTACTTTCAATCCTACAATACGCCCTGATTTCAGCAGGAATTTGCTTCCCTATGCTTCGACTTTCAACGAAACGCAAGCTTGGAATGTTTCAGGCGTTGGTGTAACTCCGGGAACAGTTGTAAATGATGCAACACATCACAGATACGGAACAAAGGCTTTGCGTATTAACAGCACGGCAGACACGACTTTGTATTTTGATTTGGCAGATGCTTTAAACTTTACCGCTGAGCAAACAGGAATGTATGTTGTTTCATTTGAAACGTATCACGAGGATTTGTTAGGCGATGACCCGAATTTAACCGCCGAGTTCTACATTAACGGCATTAATCCTGTTCAAATACAAGCAGATTTAATACAAGGATCGGAAAGTGAGAATGTATGGCAGCGTTTTTCTCAGGTAATGAATTTAACCGCTGGGGATGTCATTTCGTTTAAAGGCACATTCACAAGTGGTGCGGCAGACAGCACTTTTTGGTTAGACGGTTTAAAAGTCGAAGCAGATCCGAACAAAACAGGGTTTCCAAGCGTGTACGCTGAACCTGAATTGTTAGGAAAATTGGTGGCACTAACTTTTGGAACGGTAGCGGCCGGAGCAAGCACAACGCAAGTTGTAGCAATGCCTGAAGCAAAAGACGGTAACATCGTACATTACGGTGTTAGAAATGCAATTATGATATTGGGCGGCCATTGGGGGAAGGCTTGGGTAAATACAGCCGGATTTGTAACAATTCCATTTAAAAACGATACGGGTTCATCAATTAACTTAACCCCAGCTAACTTTTTGATTAAAATAGAGAAGTAATGGAAGAAAGATTTCTTTTAATTGAAGAAGCTCAACCGGGGATATGGAACTTTAAAGATAGCCAGATTCCCGATCCTTACCATGTTTCAAAATTCCTTTTTGATGTGGATATGGGACGCTTTCAAGTAAAAGAAGGACGGGGCGGTTCAGGCGCAAGGCGTTTTGCATATTTAACGTCCAATATATCTGTAAAACTTTACGGACAGGCTTTAGTTCCTAGTTTTGCTAGTGCTGACGCTTTGAAATTCTACCTAAAGGAAAACGATTTCCCTGGTTATTTTGATGAAATAAGTGGCGTTCCAGAAGCTCCAAAAGACGGAAAACTATACGGTAGAAAAAACGGCGAATGGATTGAAGTTACAGGCGGATCCGGCTCGTCAACTGCGTGGTATTACGAAGATATTTACCCAGGCGGTACAATAACGGTTCCTGCGGGATTAAAAATTATGAGTTGCTATATTGAACAAGGCTCACATATTTATCCGTCACAGCGATCAATAGTAGGCACAACGCTCACAATTACGGGATCTGATTTAGAAGTGGACATGAAATTAACAATTGAAGGATTTTATTAAGATGAAAAAATATTTATTGCTATTATTGGCTGTTTCGGGATTTGCTCAAACTCCATTTTCAGGCGGGATTAAAACGAGTAGGATTGACGGTTATGTGAATCAGGACATTTCCATAAATTCCACAACAGGCGGTTTGCTTATTCCGAGAATGACAACTACTCAAAAGAACGTGATTGCAAGTCCTACAATGTTTACGCAAGTAATTGATATTACATTGGGGAAACACCAATATTACGATGGTTCTGTTTGGGTAGATAGCTTTGGCGGCGGTTCTCAAAACATCAAGCAAACCCTCGACAACGGCAACACGGCTTTAGGTGTTGGAATGGAACTTACTGAAGACGGGAGCGATCCTTTTAACCCGATTGGCGGGTATATTAATATTACTGATGCGGTTGGGAATTATACCAATATTAGAGGCGGCGGAGTTGGAACTCAGGAGTTCGGGACTTTTAAAAATACCGCATACTCATTTAACGGGATTACACATACTGAGGAATTTGGAGCAACAAATATTTTATTTGAAGCGCCTACCGATTACACAGGAACGTGGATTTTCCCAGACTTAGCAGCGGGTACTGACAGGGTTGCGGGTGAACAATGGGTAATTGACAACTTCCCTGGCGGCGGCGGATTCCAAAACCCAGCAACTGAAGACTTGGATATGAACCTGATGAATATCTTAAATGTAAAAGACATTAGTTTTTCAGGATTAATTAACGGAGGCGCTTTGTCAGGAACCAATACAGGTGACAATGCGGCAAATACAAATTCTAATGCCTATTCTGATTCTAAAGTAGAAAATAATTTAACTGCATCTACCTCAATTGCTCCAAGTAAAACTGCGGTTAATACAGGTTTAGCATTAAAAGAGAATTCAGCAAATAAACAGAATTCACTTACAACAGACGGAACAGGGGTTAAATTCCCAACGGTAGATGCTATAAATGCAGGATTAGCGACAAAAGGCAACGGAACCGTTACAAGTGTTACAGGCGTGTCAAATGAAACAACCGTAGCAAGCGGAACTACAACGCCTGTAATCGGAATTGCATCGGCTTATACGGCTGCTAGGGATGCGGTTGCGAATGGAAAAGTTGCCGATGCAATAGTTGACGGAGTTACTACGGTTGCGCCAAGCCAGAACGCTGTATTTGATGCATTGGCCATGACTTGGCAGGGATTGGGGAATACAGCGGTAAACAACAACATGGTTTTGGGAACCACTACAAATTTTAACTTCTCGATTATAAGAAACAATTCTACCATGTTGGCATTTAACAACAATGCAATCGGTGTTGGTGGAAACGTATTTTTTACTGGAGGAAACGTAGCAAACAACGGTCAATTAGGTATTGGAAGCACAACGACTGCTTTGAGTTATTCCAGGGCATTAAACGATGCTGTAGATTTGGCAACTCTTACTAATTCAGGCGCTACATCAACGGGTAGAAGTTTTGTTTTGCGTTCAAATATTGGAGGCACAACCGCAGACAGGTTTTCGGTATTAAAAAATGGTCAGGCAGAAGGACAACCAGCGACTTCGCCTACACAGTTAATGACGTTAGGACAATTAGGATCTATAAGCGCATCGACAATCGCATTGACGAAAGCTGCTTTAAATGCTGCTTATCCTGATGTTCCGGTCGGTCACGTTGTACAGGCAAAAGACGTGACGACGGGACCGATGATTTACATTAAAAACTCAGAAGCGGGAACTGCAGACGTTTGGCTTTCAATTGTAGCAACTTTAACACCTTAACTTTATAGAAATGAACTTACAGAAAATCGCAAAAATTATTTTAGCATTTGCACTTATAATGGTGTTTTACTGCTTTGCTGCATCATACAGCGAAAATCAAGAAGATGGGCCAATTGGAACGAATCCCGTTTCATACTTCTTTACCGATGCTACAATTGAAAGTTTGAAAGTGAATTACCACGCCAAAGGAACAGCTTCTGACAGCATATTGGTACACAACAATACCACAAAACAACTGAATGTAATTGCGCCATTCAAAAGAGTAACGCCATATTCCGGAACCACAAACGCATCGGGAGTGTACACTGTTACTTTCGCTACACCTTACGCAGTTGCTCCGAATATCCAGGCAAATATGGTAAATCAATCAGCTACAAATCAATTTTTGAGAATATCGGCTATCAGCACGACCGGATTTACAGTCAATACATTTGCCCGGGCATCATTAACCGTTTTAGGCTTGGAATTATTAGCCGCTGCAACGGTAGTTGTTCCGAGTGCGCCCGTTGATGTTTTAATTACAGAAAAGTAACCAATTAATTTATATATACAAATGGACATAGTTATCATCAGGACGAGAGCGCCTAAATCACCAGCAGAAGCACAGGAGTTATTAGATATGGTTTTGGCAGAAGAAGCAGCCGGAAATCTGGTGCAGACCGTTGATTGGGCAAGAGCCGGAATCCATCCAAGACCAACAAGACCGACATCTTAAATGAGCGTTTTGCACAAACATATTATAGCCATATTCCTTTGGATTGTGGCTATTTTGTATTTAGATCACTTTGGGTATTACTATTACTTTTCAGGTCTTGTTTACGGGGTAGAATGGCTTTATTTGCTTGCGTGGATTGCTGTTAAGTATGACGGTCAAAAAAAGAATGTAATTGTTTCGGCTGCCCTTGGATCGTTATTCGCATTTAATGTGTTTTCAATCTCACAGGCTGTATTTTGCAGCGTGATTTATATGCAAAGATTGGGTTATTGCCTTTACGGTACTGAAAATATAATCGACCAAACACAAGCGGAATGGCTTTGCTTTCATTACTTTATATCGGGGTTGTTTGCAATGTTCGTATTTTTTTATTTTATAATTAATTGGGAAAAGTGGTTGGAAGTGTGAAATAATGTTTATGTTTGCGTACTGTTTTATCGGCTCGAAACGTCTAACAGTCAATTATCAAACTATTTAATTTGATAGGGAAAACCCGTAGCATTCGAGTGTTGCGGGTTTTTTCGGTTTAATACTTTCCCTGAAATGGAAAATAACAAAAAACTATTCAAAGCAATGATACGTGTTGTAAAATCTATTGCTTCAAAAGATGAATATTATGCTGGAGGATTTGATACTGTTGAAATTATTAGGGAGCCACTTATTGAAGCCAAAGATAATGCAGAAGTAAAATCTATTTTGCTTGAGCGTTACCCACAGTTTTTTCCGAACGGTAAAGTGTATTCAAAGGAAACAAAAGATCAAGCACAATTCTTTTATGTACTTGTGTATCCTCTTTATGATTACGAAAAGCAACAAATTGATAAAGGGGAATGGAAATGTGCCTCGTGTGGTCACGTCCACGCTAACACCTACGTAAACCGTCCGAGATTTAACGAAAGAATGTTTGGTCTGGATGTATTGTTTTGCAAAAGCGATGATGACTATTGTATGAAGGAATTTATAAAGTCAAAAAATGACGGTATAGAAATTCCAGACGACATGAATTACGTAAAAACTGATTCTCCAAATTACATTTACAAATGCACAGAAAAATCAACAAACAAATGCTATATTGGTAAAACCCGAAACGCACCTTTCTTTCGGTGGTGGAATCATTTACAGCATTCCGTAAGTCCATTCGGAATTTATTTACGACAAACAAAATTAAGCGATTGGTCTTTTGAGGTATTGGATGTTTTACCGAGCAACATCCCAGATTCAGAAGTTTTTAAAATCGAATCAACATATATTCAAAAGTTTAACAGTATCAATGACGGTTTTAACTCATTAATAAGTAATAAATCTGTAAAAGAAGAAAGCGTAAATTTATTTTCTGACATAATCCCGTCCTAACAGTCGGGATTTTTTATTTACATTTGATGATTAATTAATAAATTATGAAAGTAATATTTTTAGACATTGACGGCGTTTTAAATGTAGCCTCTAAAAACCGTGACGAATTTGGTCAAATATTTACAGAAAGATTTGTAAATAACCTAAGCTTTATAATTGCTTGTACTAAGGCTAAAATTGTAATCAGCAGTACTTGGAGATATAGAGGCGACCAGTTTTTAATAGACTTATGGAAAAACAGGGGACTACCTGGAGAAATAATAGGCAGAACAATTGGTTATTTTAATCCTGAATATTATGAATTATTCGGAGAAAAAGAAGTCGTTAGAGGTGAAGAAATTAAACATTGGTTAGAGAATAACTCTAATATAGAATCATATGTTATTTTAGATGATGATTCAGATATGTTGCCAGAGCAAAAGTATAATTTTGTCCAAACATCAAACAATATAAATCATAATGATTGCGCTGATATAGGCTACGGACTTACTAAGATATGCGCGGAAAAAGCAATACGAATATTAAATAAATAATTAACCAATGAAAAAACTAATTATCCTCCTACTTTTCCCAATCCTTACTTTCGCCCAATGGACAAAACAACAATCCAAAGCAGGCGAACCGAGTTACGGACTTAATATACCAGCGTTCACAAAACAACTGAACGCTAAAAAAGCAACCGTTCCCGACGCATCCGGAAATTTATCGCAGTACGCACTTATTGAAGACTTCAACTTTGCTGATGATAAGATTGCAAAGAAATACGGACTTCGGAGTTTTCACGGATTTGACAAAGACGGGCGTTCGATTAGCATTGCAGTTTCAAAAGAAGGCGTTGAGGCAACAATTACGGATTCCCTACAAACGTTTGTACAGCCAACAGGCAATGGTTATAAGATAGGCCGGGTAGAAAGCAAAAGGGAGTTTTCCTGCGATGTTGACGAAAGGCAAATTATATCTGATTTTACGGAGCGTGCCAAAGTAAATCAAAAAGCTGCAGCTGTCAGGGGCGATATTACCATACTTCGGGTTGCAATGTCCTTTACTGCAGAATTCGTTCAGAGATTAGGAGGTACGCAAGAGAAAGTATTTACCTGGCAAAACAGGGTTCTTACAAACGTGAATTCCACTTTTAGAAAAGAATTAGCTGCAGTTGTGCAATTGGTTCCGGGAAACGAAAAGTTAATATTCTATTCCAAAACAAAAGATTATCCATTTACACATACAGGTAATTATGCTGCAGAAAATCAAAAATTAGTAGATGCAAAAATAGGAACGGCCAATTACGATATGGCTTGCGTTTACGGATTGGGTATTGGAGGGAATGCAACGAAAGTCGGTTCAGTTACTGATCCGTTATTCAAAGGGCAATGTTTTGTTTTGTATTTAGATCCCGCAAACGCAAAAGATGATTTTAATGTAAATACGCACGAATGGGGGCATCAGGTTAACGGAATCCATACCAGAAGTTACGTTGTAGGCACCGGAAATGTAGAACCAGGCAGCGGAGTAACCATAATGAGCCATGCGGGGGCGGCTCCCGCAGCTTATAACGTTGCTGCAAATTCATCACCAATATTTCATCCTTCATCTGCAGTTCGCATAATTCAGTATTTATCTACATTGCCTTTAGGGAGTATTACGACCGGGAATAGAAAGCCTACGGTTAACGCTGGAGCTGATAGGGTAATTGAAGCCGATACGCCATTTTCATTATCTGCAGTCACTTCCGATCCGGACGGCGATAAAGTCACAATTAGAATTGCACAAATTGATCTGACACCGCCACTATTTACCAAACCAAACAGATTAAATTATTCGGGTGCGCTGCAGCTTGTTTCTGCAGATACGCAAACGGGATATGTGAATTTCACAAATAACGGTACTTGGAATGTGTTGCCAGGAATACCGCGAACTATGAATTTCAGGGTTTTTGCAATGGACGGAAAAGGCGGCGTTGCTTGGGATGATATTAAAGTTACAGTTATTCCAAAGCAAATACCCGTCAGCAATGCGCCGATTCTATCATACGTTCCCGGATCGCTCACCAAAACAAGCGTTAAATTACAATGGAGTGTTCCGGTTAATTTTCCCGTTACCGAGTATTCAATTTACAGAAACCCGACGTGTGATAATTCAGAAAAGGCGGGAGCAGCGTGTGAAAATTACCTTACAAAAACCACAAACACATTTATAACCGTAACATTCAATGCAGCCGATAAACTCAAAGGCAGCGTGATATACGTTGTTAAAGGCAAAAATTCAGACGGTTGGCGAACTGAAAAAAGTAATAGTTTGATGGTTGAGATTCCGAAATAAGTTGTATGTTTGCGATACGTTAAAGACGGCTACCTTAAACGTAAAAATTAAACTAACAATTTAATTGGATAAAAGTCCCTTCATGTAGCCGTGTTGGGACTTTTTCTATTTATATTATGGAACTTAAAAAAAATGATTGTTTACAAACACCAAAATACATTACAGAAGCATTAGGTCCTTTTGATTTAGATCCGTGCGCAGGTTTAGACACTTTTATAGCAAATATAAATTTATGGGACGGTAACGGAGAAGACGGATTAACATCTGAATGGAGCGGTTTTGTCTGGTGCAATCCGCCTTTTTCGCAAAAAGAAATTTGGGCAGAAAAGATGCTTAAACACGATAATGGCATTATGGTTTTGCCTGAAAGGGGATCTGCTCCTTGGTTTGGTCCATTATCTGAAAAACTTGGACGATATTTTGTTATGGGTAAAAAAATAAACTTTATAGGCGGCCCAAGTTCTAACAATTTAGGAAGTGTATTGTTTCCGTTTGGAGATCTTGCAGTCGAAAGAATAGAGAAATCAGGATTGCCAGGACACTTTGTTTCTGTTTTATGGTTTAAGGAAAGATAAATTTCCCTACATTTACACTTTCATAATAAATATTTTTAACCTCGCTGTAAAAAGTGAGGTTTTTTTTATTATGTTTACAATCACTTTAAAACACATTATTATGATATTCAGATAATCTAAATCATTTGCAAATGAAACATCAAAGAAATGGCGGCGTTATTAACGGCGGCACAAGCTACAATTAAAAGACCAGGTTCCGGCCATCACATTTACATAATCATTTTTTCTTTAATAAGTTTTAGCCGTAACGACCTGCACAGTTTGTACGGCTTTTTTTATTACATTTACAATCTAAACACTTTAATTATGGAAAAGGCGACAATATTTCAGCTTTATAAAAACTGGCGTGGTCAATGGCGTTGGCGTTTGAAATCAAAGAACAACGGCAAAATATTAGATGCGAGCACCGAAAGTTTTAAAAACCGAGGCGATTGCATTGATAATGCTAAAAATACTTTGACCGGATTGCAAAACGCTAATCTGGAAAATTTATGAAAAAGTTCATAAACGCTTTTTTCAGCACGACCGACTTAATGCACTTGGTAAAACCTGGTGGGTTAGCCGCTTGGATTCACGACAATAAACACTTGCACTTCCTACTTACCGCACCCATTTGCGCTGTTGTAATGTATTTCTTCATTGATTGGCAGGATTTCTATAATCTATTTTGGTTCGACTACGTTTGCATTGTATTTGCCGTTTCCTTTATTTTCGGTTGGTTTCCAAATGCGGCCCGGGAACAATATTGGGATGAAAAAACATTTAAAGAACAAGGCTATCATGTTTTCGATTGGTCGGATATTCGTTGGGGATTTTATGGCGGCGTATTGGGTAGTTTTATATCTTTGATGCTAACTTTAAAGTTTGGATCATGAAAAATTGGCGTACGAGTTTAGCATCAATCGTTACCGCACTTGGATTAGTGCCTACAGCGATTCAACAATTAGAATTAGAAGTAGTTCCGAGCTGGCTTAAAATAGTCGGATTGGCAGCTACTTTTTTCGGTACTATCGGTATTGGGCTTTTGGCAAAAGATAAAAACGTTACAGGAGTTGGAAACTTTGCAGAAACAAAAGCGGAAATCGAAAACAAGGAGCATGAAAAATAGTGTTACACACGATCAATGGTTGCCAACCCCAACCGAACAATCCCAAATCAACAACATCGAAGTGGAAATCGTGTAACATTTCTATTTGACAATTAACATACCTTTGAATATATGGATCCAAACGAAGCTGGCGCATTTGCTTTAAGTTGGGCTAAGCTACGAGATTCAGAAAAGACAATGGTTGTTCTTCTTTGTGTAATGGCGTTATTTGGTTTTATGTATTTCTACGACAGGAATAGCCTTATACAGTCATTACAAGCGCAAGTTACGGACGCACATAAAGAAAACAAAGATTTGAAAAAAGCATTGAAAACCAAAGATTGTGTTGTAGTTGTCGTAACAACTAAACTTATAAATTTTGCCGAAAACTCTACCAAGCATAGCGACAGCAGCCGGGCAAGTTTCGAAAAATCTATCAAAGAAAGAAATGGGAAATAGAATGTCATTATTCATTTGTATGTTTTTACTTTTATCCAGCAATAAGAGCCTGGAGAATAACGTCAAATTGCCGCCTAAAAAACCTAAAGCAGAAAAGGTGATATCGGAAAGCCAGAAATCTACAAACGAATGCATATTAGCCGCTAACAAGGCTATTTCGGAATACTACAAAAGTTGGGAGTCTACCGAAGAAAAAAGGATGGCTCTTAAATGACCTCAATCCCTACATACTTACTAATCCCAATTTGTATATTTGCATTAATCGGCTTCGGAGTATTTATATTTATAGCCGTTGGGGTAATTCAGGATTTTATTAGAAAAAGGAGATACAGATGAAAATCAACAACGCACAATTCTTAGAAGTAGCAAAACAATTCGGATTTAAATACGCCGCTTTAAAGATGTTTTGGGAAGTTGAAAGTTCAGGTATTTGCTTTGGCGCCGATGGTAGAATAATAATACAGTTTGAACCCGTTTGGTTTAAAAGGCTTTTTGCTGATTGGCAAAAAAGCACGCCGGGATCGTTGTGGATTGTGAATAAAGTCGAAACTCAATCAAAGGAATGGCTTGCTTTTAATTCCGCTGCCGGGATTGATACAGAATCAGCGATGGAAGCTACTTCTATTGGCGGTCCACAAATAATGGGATTACATTGGAAGCGGCTTGGTTTTTCTTCAGTAAAAGAAATGTGGGAGTTCTGCAAAGAGTCGGAAAAAAACCAATTGATTTGTATGGTTAAATTTATAATGACCGACAAAAGACTGTTATCAGCCGTTAAAAACCTAAACTTTCATTTGATTGCAACATACTACAACGGATCAGGATATAAGGATTTTGCTATTGCAAACGGCACGGTTCCTTATGACGTGAAACTCAAAAAAGCATATTACAAACATTCGGCATAAATAATCACAATACTATTCTTACAAACGCTCCTTAATTGGGGCGTTTTTTGTTAAAGTTTTATCGCTACGTAAAACATACGATTATTTTACGTAATATTGCTGTAACATTAAAACGAAATAAAATGGTAAGAATTGAAATCCGTGTTTCTGAAGAAGAAGCAAAAAAGCTAAATGACCTGGCTAAAAAAGAAAACCGTTCACGTAAAAGCCTTTGCGAAAATGCGGTTAAAAAACTTTTAACTGAATCAAAATGAAAATAGAACGTAAATTTCATAAAGGCGCACAATTCGATAAACGATCAAATGCTGCTTTTTTGCTTAGAGTTGACGATTTGAAAAAAGTAAAAAATTGGATTGATGAAGATTTTGAAAATGCTATACAAATGTTAAACACTTGTAAATCTGATATTGATAGGCAAATCAAGCACATGAATGAAGTACGAGAAAAAAACAAACAAAATGAAATTAAATCCGGCCACAAATAAAGACCAACAAAAAGCAATTGACAAAATACTATGCAAAGATCATAATTTCAGCGAAAAAACTCTTAATGAATTTATGTTAAATTTTAATTGCTGTGGTGTTTTTCCAACTAATGACTGCTCAGAATGCAGTGAATTTAAAAATGGACTTAAAAAATTCCGAGAACTCCGGGATAAACAACTTAAATAAAGGGATTATGAGAACAACAACGGCTATATTGTGTACTGTAATGGGATTCATTGCTATTCCATTACAATTAATGAGTATTATCAATAATCAACAGACAACGCTTTACATATTACTGCTTATTTTAACATTGCCTGGATTCATAAATTCAATTATATTTTTATATAAAAAATACGATTTTTAACCGATGCTTTGGCATCACAAAAATTATAGGGGATGAGAAAATTAAATTTAAGGCTAATTAGAACGGGTGGGGGTATTTTTCACGATAGCCGAGCCGATGCAAGATTATTAGGGGATCAATTAAATAAAGTCGCTGCAAAATGTGATGAAATTATTGATGAATTAGAAAAGACCAAAAAAGAACTTTATGATTTAAAATCAGTTCTAACCTCCAACCACACAGTTAACAATTAAAAAATAAGATTATGAAAAACAACAATCCCGCGGCGTTTCCTGTCGCAATGAGCGAACAAACATTTAGCAATCAAGAATCAGCGCCTTGGCAAGAAGGAATGACATTAAGAGATTATTTCGCCGCTAAAATTATTCAAGGAATACTTGTTAATAACCCCTTATTACCATTACAATCGTCTTATTACACAGGCACCGCTTATGATATTGCCGACGCAATGTTAACCGAAAGAGAAAAAAGTAAATCATAACATAATGGATAATACAACGAAAGACATTCATAAAGCTGCTGAAAATTACGCAAACGGTATTAATCAAAGCGATATGAAAAAAGCATTCAGCAGAGTTGACTTTAAAGCTGGCGCAAATTGGATGCAGGAAACCCGCTTAACCCAATTCGAGGAAATGAAAAAGGCTTTGGAGAAGATAGCGAATGCACCATACCCATACAATGATTATGAACGGGAATCATGGATTGAAACAGCTAGAACGTTATCAGCCGCATCCCTCGCCTCACTATCAGAAACCAATGAAAAACCTTAAGCAATGAACACACAAGAAGAAAAACCAAGGAAACAAACCAAAACGGTATTGCACTACTATTCGGAATCGGAGTACATAGAAAAATCAACTTTAAAAACATAATTATGATATTTTACGAAGATAAATTTTATCACAACACAGACGATTTGGCTCAAAGAATTGGACATGCTGAATTATGGAATTTACCAGAAGATTCTGTTTTTAATTATCAGTTTTGTGAATTGCAGCCAATCACCAAATTTGACGGGTGGAATATTTCTGAAACCATTGACGATGAAAGGCTTCCTTTAGATGGTGATGAACACATGAGAAATTCCGTAGCGATAGTTTTAAATGCAAACATTGATTGGGATAAAATAAACGATTTGCTTCCTAAATTATGGTATCCAACGGTACATTCAGGAGAAGTTACAAGGGATGAATTATTGGCTTTCTTCCCGTTTTAAGGAACATTACACGATAAACTAAAATTAGAAATTATGAGCGCAGCAGTAAAAAGATTAAGATACAATTGGAGAGCAGTAGGCAGTACCGTAGACAGGGATGGTGCAGGGGATGATTGTGATTATTTTGAAGTCGGTAGGGATGATGTTAAATCAATAGTGGAAAATATTCCCAACAATGGAATGGAATTTTGGAATTTCTTTGTAACAAAAACAGACGGTTCTAAGTTTAGAGTATTTAACCCAAATTTCATAGAGTATTTTAAAGAAGGCTAACCACTCCCAAAAAGAGTAAAATTAAATAGATATGACAGCAGAGGAAATGTTGATTGAAATCGTAAAGTACAAATATAAATGTTATGGATTCCCTTATGTTTTTTTAGATTATTGTCAGCAAACAGGGAATTGGTCCATAACATGGCGAAATCCAATTAAATTCACAAACGATTTGGATCCAAAATCAAAAACACCTATAGAGGCTTGTCAAGCAGCTTTGGATTTCATCAAAAATAATCCTACGCGTTTCTGGTTAGAGAAGGACAAGCAAATATCGTAACCCTAGACTAACCGCCCGTTAAGTAAACAAAAACCAATTCAGTTAACACATAAATTTTTAATGTTAACTAAAATCAAAAGTATTAACCAATTAAATTTAAAGATTATGGATACAAAGACAATTTTAGCAGATTCTCATTCGGCAGATTTCCAAGAAGGAACGTGGACTTTTGAACCGCAAGAAGAATTTACGCTAATTGGTGGGGTTTTCGCTATAATTCCAGAACCACAATACCAAAAACTATTAACAGCCGTTCGCGGAATCAGGAATTCAATGTCAGCGCATCCGGATTACGAACCTGATTCAGAATTTGAAGGAATGGTTTCCAGAGTAGATGAAATTTTAACGGAGCTAGAGTACTAACCAAAACACCCCGTCCACGATTTAACCTTAATAACGGTCGAAATGTGGTAATTTCAAGAGTTGATGTACGGGGTTAATTAAAAACACTTATGACTACACTTTCAACAAACTTTTGGGATAAGATAAAAAACGAATATTACGCACATATTCAGAAAACAGCCGAAGACATATCTTTGGTTGAATGGGCCAAAATTAATCATCCTGTTATGCAAATTGATCCAGACGGACTATTTGATAGAATGAAAGATTTAATCCTGAACATAGAGGTTGAAGAGCATTCAAAAGCCTGTATGTGGCACGAAACAGAAGATGAATTAAATGCGGTTTGCAAAATACTTAAACAACTTTAAAAAATGATACAAACAAAAGACAAATTACCAAGATGGTGGATATGGCTAATTTTAGGCGTGGCGGCAATTGCTGTAATCGCTTACTTTGTAAATCGCCATTATTCCGAAAAGTACGCCAGGATTGAAGCAATCCAGGCCAAAGAAGCCGAAATTCAAATCGTAAAGGAAACAATCGGGCAAAAAACAGCCGATAACCTGACCAAAAACACATCAGCTATACAAAGCAGTGAATCGGATGTGAAAGCCGCTAAAAATGTAGTTAAAACAGCTAAGATTAAACCCGTGATCGAAGTTTCTGATTCGGTTATTTATAGTGAGGATTTTCAACGTTGGTTAAAGAGAGGGGAATAGTTATGGAAAAATTAATATTAGATCCGTGTTGCGGCAGCAAAATGTTTTGGTTCAATAAACAAAATGAAAGTGTTTTATTCGCTGATAAAAGGACAGAATCGCACATTCTTTGTGACGGCAGAAAACTTGAAATAAAACCAGATATTGAAGCTGATTTCACAAATATGCCTTTTGCAGACAATTCCTTTAAACTTGTGGTTTTTGATCCGCCGCACATGGATTCTTTAGGCGAGAAAAGTTGGATGGCTTTAAAATACGGTAGGCTTCCTGATAATTGGTCAGAATACATCAGAAAAGGTGCTTCAGAATGTTTCAGGGTTTTAGAACCAAACGGGATATTGATTTTTAAATGGAATGAAACCGATATTCGGGTTACTGAAATATTAAAATGCTTTGATTACGAACCTTTATTCGGACATCCCAGCGGCAAGCAATCTAAAACGCATTGGATAACTTTTATGAAAATAGCAAAATGAAAAAACTACTCCTAATCCTATTCACAATCCCGGCGCTATCACAAGTACAACCGCCAACTACAAAGCGTTTAATCGAAATGTACTACACCGAAAAATCCCAAAAGCAGCAAATATCCAATTTAATAAAAGCCGCCGACAGTTGCGTTGTGATTGTTGAGAAACAGGATAAACGATTGAAAGAAGTGATTGCTGATAATGAGAAAACAGCTTCGGAATTACGGGGATTGTATGACGAACTTGGAAAATTACAGGTTGATAATGCGGCATTGAAAGAAAAGAAGCCTAAGCCTTGGGGAATCGGAATACAGGCCGGGGCAACCTACGACGGAAAAACAAAACCCTACATTGGCGCGGGTGTATCTTATAACTTAATTAGATTTTGATGTTATGGCTGGAAAAATATTATTGCTTGTAAAAGACGAAAACGGAAAGGCGCTTACTCACGAATACCGTAAAAAGAAACCAAAGTACACGAAATTCGGAGAAGAACCGAAACGCTACGAATGTACAAAGCGTAAATGCAAATGGCAGGGGTTGGATTCTGAAAGGGAGCAAAAACGAACCGATCCGAAATATCTAATGTATGAATCAGTTTGTCCTAATTGCGGCAATAATGAGTTCTACGGACTAACAGAATAACCTCACAAAATCCACTTTAATCGGTGGATTTTCTTACTTAATAAAGCATTGTGACGTCATTTTGTGTAGTTCGTCGATTATATTATTACATGACAGATTTGTAATGTATATTTGAACTCAGATAACAATAACAATTAAAAAAATAGGAATTATGCAAACCTCAAACCCACTAATAAATCAATTTATTATCAATACCGTTTTAATCGATCCTATTCAGGATATTTTAAGTAAAATAAAAGAAGGCAGTTTTAGAGATTGCGATATCAAATGGTTGGATTCTAAATTTGAAGCTTTTATTAAATTTGCCGCAGAAACTTTGGGTATTACAGGAATTATGCCAAGCGAAGTACTTGCTTCTAAAAGCTTTAAGCATTTAAACAATTATTCTAAAGATGTTTATTCAAAAAGATTTCAAACATTATTAGATTATTTCAAAAGTCTTTAGCAACTTAATCAGGGATGCGGCTGTAACGCATATTTAAATGAACTACAAAGATCACATTATCCAATTAATTACCGACTCTAAAATATCCGATCAAGATGCTGCAAAGGCAATGTTTATTTCTTACGGAACATTTAGAAACTGCAAAGCTGATATTGCCCGAAACAACTTCACAGAAAAGAACTACAACGACCTGAAAGCGTTTTTAGTGGAGCACGCAAAGACAATTACATTTGCGGTTAAATCGAATGTATTACCGACTTATGATAAAACAGAATCGGATTTAATCAACAAAGCACAAAAAGAATCAATTAATAAATCTAGTAAGTTATGAGAAAACCAACAGTAATAGCAATATCAATAGTTTTGTTTCTATGGTGCGTAACAGGTTTATGGGCGTTTTGGCTTTTCGGATACACGGGCGGCAGGATAACTCAGAAAGCAGACAGTTTCAACAATGAACCTGTTATCTCTACTTTAGTTTGGTATGATGGAGAAATAATAGAATCCTGGTACGATCCGATAAGCAAAATGTCTAAACAGGACATTAAAAACAGAAAAGAAGAAGCAGAAAACCTTTTAAACATAGTAAAAAATATTGACTAACCGCTTGCGAAAAGTAAGCATTAAAAAAATAGAGTTATGGAAAAATCAATTTACGCATTTAACGGATTCATACCAAGCGACGAAGACGTTGTGTCAATAAACATTTATAAACTAATAAGATACGGAAAAGATAATGTTAGATATGCTTGGGTAATAATAAATGGTGCTGAAGGAAGCGGGATAGGAACTCTAACAAACGAATTTGGAGAAAATGAAAAAGAAGACGCTTTAATTCAAATAACAAGATATAGAGACGAAAACTTTCACATTCTTAAAGGAACATTCGACGAAGCTATGACTTATTATCAAATTCTGAAAAATAAATTACAATCCGAGTTGAATAATAAAAATCCAGAATTATGCCAGACCCAACCCTAACACCAGACCCGGAGCAATTCAAGGCCGCCAATCTATTCGAAGCGTGGGAGAATCTAAAAGAGGATAACCAGCGAATTGAAAGTGAAGAAATGGAGTGGTATTTAAGTGAGTTGCATGCTCAATCATTATACAACCGCCGCATGAAAGATAACATGAAGCTGATGATCGAAGGAATGATTGACAGCGGATACAAAACCATATTGTTAAACCAATTAAATCAGATTAAGTTATGAAAAACGAACCAACCCAATTAGAACTTTACCAAGCGCAAAGAATAGCAGCTTTGGAAAACGCCTTAAAAGAGGCTCAGAGCGATTTAAAAGAACTTTCAATACTTGCGGACAAGAAAGCATTAAAGATTCGTGTAAACGATCCGAATTACTTAAATCCAATTTCGGATATGGAATTTGAGATTGTAGAGCCTTGCAAGCACTTGCATAGTAAAATAAACGGTCACGGGGTTTCTGTTTGCGCTGATTGTGAAACAAATAAATATTCAATTTAAAAATCAATTATTATGAGTACAGAAATTACAACAGCAGTAGACGACAAACAATTAATCGGCTATTTAGACAATTTGGGATTGACCTCAAAACTTACTCCCGGCGAAAAGGATACGTATATTCAAATCGCAAAATCTTTCGGACTTAACCCTTTCAAAAGAGAAATTCACGTTTCAAAGTATGGCGATAATCTGAGCATTATTACCGGGTATGAGGTTTACATTAAAAGAGCCGAACGTAGCGGACAATTAGACGGATGGAATGCCGTAACTTCAGGAAGTGTTGCGACAGGTGATTTAAAAGCAACCGTAACTATTCACAGAAAAGACCGCTCACATCCTTTTGTTTGGGAAGCACTTTATGACGAATGCGTGCAAAAAACACGTGACGGAGCAGTTACAAAGTTTTGGCAGAAATCAGCATTTATGACCAAAAAAGTTGCAATTTCCCAAGCATTTAGATTATGCTTTTCCGACGAACTTGGTGGAATGCCTTACACCTCAGATGAAGTAAATAACGAGCCGGAAACTTACGACGTTCAACACGTTGAGGTCGTGCAGCAAATCGAAGAAAAGAAAGTTCCAAAACTGAACGCCAAACAATTCGATAAGCTGATTCTATCAGATATTGAAACCATCGAAAAGCATTTGGACGCAATCGAGCAGGGAAATCTTGAAGCTACGCAAGTTCAGGTTTTCGATTTGAATAATAAATTAACAGAATTAAAAACACCAAAATCAGAGTAAAATGTTACTATCAAGAGAAAAAAGAGAAGAGCAAATCGAATGGGATTTACACGAAACACAAGCGGAATTACCGCCAATGGAATTGGAATTATCCGGCACAGTAGATCCGGAAATATTCGGAATCGAACCTGTAAAAGCTAAAGAAATGGTTAGCGGACTTACCGTTACATTATCAGAAAGGGAAGTTTTAAAATCGGCTTACGTGGATGTTATTGCACTTCCAATTACTACTGAAAACCTAGCGACATTCAAAGAATTGCGTTTAAAAATCGTTAAGAACCGGACTCAGGGACTGAAGTCCTGGCACACGGCAAATAAGGCTTTTTATCTTGCTGGTGGTCGTTTTGTTGACGCCATATACAACAAAGAAGTTATTGAAAACGAGCAAATGGAATCGAAATTGTTGGATGCTGAAAAGTATTTTGAACAACAAGAACACGCTAGGCTTGCCGATCTTAAAAATGAGCGAGAAACCTTATTAGAACCATACGTTGATGCTGTACCGAATGACCTTCATACTTTGGATGCTGAGGTTTTCGATGCTTTTTTAGCAGCTAAAAAAGCCGCATACGCCGCAAAGATAGAAGCTGATAAATTAGAAGCTGAGAGAATTGAAAAAGAAGCCGCCGCCGAACGCGAACGCATTGAAGCACAAAGATTGGAAAACGAGCGTTTGAAAAAAGAAGCGGCCGCAAAGGAAGCGCAGATTTTAGCCGAAAGAGAAGCCGCAGCGAAAGCGCAAGCA
>Ga0247809_1000119_pt1 | contig 43899 bp, 29 predicted proteins | sample UWRJL104311B1_FD_180951 | JGI IMG/M metagenome (GOLD analysis project Ga0247809, IMG submission 180951) | Plant litter microbial communities from Arlington Agricultural Research Station in Wisconsin, United States - UWRJ-L104-311B-1 | ecosystem: Environmental > Terrestrial > Plant litter >...
AGATTACCAGCATTCCGCTGTATACTTTTGATAACAGAAACGTATAAGTTTCACACAAAAATTATCACTCACCACAAATAAAGTATATGATAACAATTTTACTATCTCTCAGCATTTTCTTCAACGCTGTCGTCTCTAAAGGACCTGGCGAGGTCTACATCTGTAATAACCACAAGACTGACAAATACCATTTGTCGCCTACCTGCAAAGGCCTGCGCAATTGCCAGTTTAAAGTAGTCAAAATTTCAGCTCAGACAGCAAAGAATAAAAAGATGACGCTTTGTGGCTGGGAAGGCAAGAAAAAGAAGTAGCAATTTACTTCAGTTTACCAGCTGTATAAATTCCAGTGCAAATTTCAAAATAACAAATCATCAATAATAAATAATAGATATGGAAGCTGTTGCGTTCGAGCTTGAGCAAGAAGTGATTCACAATAATAAGGACATTTTCGCTAGAATAATCTCAGAATTAAATGGTGCTGAGTCCGATATTATGGTTGCCAGCGCATGGTTTACTGATCATGAGTTGTTCGACCTCATCTTAAGGAAAGTTGAAGAACAGGTCAATGTCCAAATTATTATAGCAGATAATCAGGAAAATCTCAAACTAGATTTCGATCTGTTAGTGTCTAAAGGTGCATCAGTAACCAAGATCAAAAATGTTGGTTATGGGATTATGCATCAGAAATTCTGTGTAATTGATAAGAAGATTGCTCTGCATGGTTCATACAACTGGTCAATGAATGCCAGGAAAAATAATCATGAAAGTATTATTGTCACAAATCATAAGGAAACAGTTGATAGTTTAATTGCCAATTTTAACGATATCAAACAAAAGGCATTTCATCTTAGTGGGGATGAAGTAATTGAGGAAGAATTGGCAGATTTACCTGCGGAAGTTAAAATAGAAAAACACACTGCAAAAACTCATGCAATAAATGAGTTTACCAAAGTGCTTGATTCTATGATTGCTGCGGAGATTGGAAACTTTGACAGATCTATCCTCAGAGCACAGGGGTATGATCGATCTCAATTTAATAACGGAGATCACCAGGTTCTTACAAAAGCTTTAGATACGGTATACTCGGTTTTCATTAATGATATTGATGTAGTAGAAGATAAAAAGAGAAGGCTAATCACTAAAATTGACGAACAGGAGAAAAAAAGCATCAATGCTTTTGAAGAAAGTTTGAATCTGCAAATGCATACTGCACAAATCGATTCTGATAACACGGCATTGAATACTAAAAATACTCTTGCGACCCTGAAGTCAGACATTGACAAGAATCGACAAGATGTTGAAGATATCAGGACCAACAAAATCACGGTTCATCAGAAATTGATTGACGGTCTAAACGATAAAATCAGATTTGCCCGTAGAGAGTTTATTGAACCTAAGTTCAAATGGTTTGAATTTATACCGGTCGCCATTGCAAATGTTTTATTGTTCTGTTATCTTATCCTTTTTTATTCTTCGGCTGCTTATATCCTCCTGTTCAGTGTTGCAGATGCTAAGTTGGCTGCAGAAACGGGAGGGGTACAAATTGCGCCTGAAATATTCAATCCCGATGCCCTAAAATTGGCAATGCAGAAAACCGGATCCGGTGTCATCTTTATTATCCTTTTTGTATGCTTACCTATATCGTGTGCACTAATCAAGTTATTTTCAAAAAATAAATATGTTATTTATGGGATGGCTTTCGTAGGCATTGTTCTTATTGATTCAGCAATAGCTTATAAGGTCTCATCCGCCATTTATGACATGAAGCTTTTGAGTGGCGATACTCTTAATCCATGGGCATTCAAAATGGCATTTACAGACCCTAATTTTTACCTGGTATTTCTATTGGGTGGTTTCGGGTTGCTGATGTTTAAGTTTGCTTTTGAAAAGCTTACTTCAATATTTGAGGAGCGGAATCCAGACATTGCTACACTAAAAAATGATCTGGTTATTAAACATCTTGAAGAAGATATCAGATCGGAGGATGTTAAGATTTCTGAATTGAAAAATGAAATCCAACGGTTAGAGATCACTAAAATTGATCTTATCAGTCAACAAACCAAAACTCAAAGCTTATTGGACACCTTACCTTCTAAATTTGCCTATTTACAAGAACTAATAAAGATTGATTTGATTACCGGCAAACAACACATTCAGGATATCTCTTCAATTTACAAAAGCCATGTTGAGAATGATCATCTGCCAATCTCGGTGGATTCATTAAATGATCGTATAAACGTCTTTTTAGAAGGGTGGAATGATTATCTCCATAAAGAATATGCAGTTGCAAAAGCCACGGAAAAATCCCGACAGGCATTTGATACTGCAGTACTTTGGCAGGCGGATAAATTGAATATGAATCAAATTGATAAAAGAATAAAGATTTAATGAAAAAGAACATATTAATTGTCATTTTCTTTTGGTTCATATTTTCCGAAGGATATGCGCAAAATCCAGTGAAGGGTGGGGGAATTACGCATTACAATATAGTTTTTGCTCCTGATTTGTCTAACAGGTTAAATTCCAGTCTGTATCCTAAACCAGTGAGTGATGTTAAGATTGTGTCTGATGTTTTAGCCAGGATTTGGCCCGATATCACGAAGATACGCCGGTCAGTTCAACAGATGGATAGATATTCTGTCGATTTTATCAATAAAGGGCTTATTGGACTTTACAAAATTGATCCTGCTTTTCTTACGATTGATATTAGCAAATTTGAACTTAATCAGGCTGTAAGAATTCAATATTTAACAAATGCTTCAGCTAAAAAACTAAGTACGGATATTAAAACCTTCAATGCTGAATATGCGAGAATAAATAGAATGGCGTCAGTGAGCAACCACGGAGCAGATATATGGACTTACTTTAATTCTGGAATTGACGCCAATATCGTGTTACCCTCTTTTAAAAGAGGCACCAAAAATAATGTATACAGAAATATCCTAGTTCTATTCACAGACGGTTACATAGAGGCTGGCATATTCAAAAAAGGGTTTGACCTAAGTAAATCAAAAATCAATGATTTCCGTAAGGCATACAACAAAGCAGGAGGGAAAGATATAACTGCTTTTCTTGCTGCTAATCCTAAATTTAAAGTAAATCCTGTGAGCAATCCCTATCTGAAAAATTTAGAAGTACTTGTTATGGAAATGTATGATAGGTCACTTTCAGCTTCAGGTTCCGCTACGGTCCACCCAACTGATATGGAAATCATGAAGGTAGTTTGGAAAGATTGGCTACAGAACTCAGGTGTTAAATCATTTGAGATGTATCCAATGGCGTCAGATCCTGTTACGGCAAATAAAATCATCATGAACTATTTGAAAAAGTGAACTGAAAATTTCACTTAGCAGCAGTAATATACTATTCCTACAAAATAATAAAATCATTATTCTAACTAATTAAAAAACAATTTATATGGTCAAATTTTATTGTCAATGTTGCGGAATTAGTCGCTCAACCATTTCAAGTCTGACAGGCTCCACCTGCAGCAAAAACGCAAATGGAAAATATCACTCTTTGTATGAGGGGAGTGAAAAAGCCAAGTACACTTGTAAATATTGTGGAATAAGTCGTTCAGCGATTTCTGCCTTGACTGGTTCAACTTGCAGTAAAAATACAAACGGAAAATATCACACACCAACATTATAAAAACGGGGTATTAGAGGACGAACATCATTTTTTAATAGGTTGAAAACAAGAATAATATATTTGATTAAAAAATATAGATTAACCATGAGTGCGATATTATAATATTAATCATAATATGATTACTTTGGTTGGAACCAAAATATTATTCAAAACTCTTTTTTTTTTCTAACTTATTAAAGTTAATCGATGATAGTAGTAAATCCAGAAATAACAATCCTGCGCGCCTACAAAACCTCATGAAGATATTAGATCATTTTATACACCTGGATTTAAGCACTGACCAATTAGCGGCCCTAAAAAAGATCGATCTTTTTTTGAATAGTGATATTCCCGTTTTTATGCTAAAGGGCTATGCAGGTAGTGGCAAAACCACCATTCTCCAAGGACTTATCGAATACTTGAAATCTATAGATCAAAAGTTTAAGCTAATCGCTCCCACTGGGAGGGCAGCCAAAGTAATCAGAGATAAGACTGGTGGGGAAGCTTCCACAATTCATAGGGCTATTTATAGTTATCAACTTTTGAGTGAAGTTGCAGGAATAGATACAGAGGAAACATCATTCTTATATTATTTTAAAATCAGAAGTGAGGAGATTAGAGAAACGGTGTTTATCGTAGATGAATCTTCTATGATTTCTGATGTTAAAAATGATGGTGAATTCTTTCGTTTTGGTACGGGATATTTATTAACAGATCTTATCACTTATTCTAGAGTTTCGTACCCCCTAGCAAGAACTAAAATAATTTTTGTTGGAGATCCTTTCCAGCTAAGTCCCGTCGGTGATAGTAGTTCTAAAGCATTTGAACCTGCTTATCTATCTGATAAATTCGATTTGAAAAGTGATGAGGTTGAAATGCGAGAGGTAAAGAGACAAAGAACAGAAAGTGGAATCTTAGGTTGTGCATCAAAAATAAGGAAGTCACTTTCATCTGGATTCTTTAATGATTTTAATCTTTCCGCAGGTTCTACTGATATGCACACTATATCGAACAATGAGTTCATAAATACGTGGTCAACAGTGCCGGATCCAAAAATAGTCATTGCCAGCAAAAACAGAACGTGTAAATATCTTAATTCCAGAATACGTGAATTTAAATATGGTATCTCAAATGCGCCACTAAAAATTGGTGACACCGTTATCATGGGAGGTAATAATTACCGGAAAAATATATTTAACGGGGAGTTTGCAGTGGTAAATCAATTCGGTGTATCTCCCACAGTACGCATTATAAGATTTAATGGTAAAAAGAAATCAGGAACTGCCGGATCGGTCAAAGTAGTACATGAGATTACTTTAACTTGGCTTCATGTGGAACTAATTTTCCCAGATGTAGATTCTGGTTCCAGAATTATCAAGGGGCAGGTACTAGAGAATTTTTTGTACAGTGATGGTGACCTAAAACCACTGGAAAGACGAGCTCTTTATATTGATTTTAAGAAACGGCACCCTCAAATTGAACCTAAATCAGATTTATTTACCACAACGTTACTTGAAGATGATTTTTACAACTCGATTTTAATGAAGTACGGTTATGCTGTTACCTGTCACAAAGCCCAAGGAGGTGAATGGGATAATGTAATTACTGTATGGGATCATGATAATTCCGCCGACTTTAATTATTTCAGTGACCAACAGAAACGTGCGGGTAAAACTAATGCGGACTTCTTTAGATGGTCTTATACAGCAATTACCAGGGCATCTAAAAATCTATATGCGATAAATCCTCCATCATTTAATTCTTATTCAAATTTGACGATAGTGGACCATTTAGCAAACATATCATTTGAACAATTAGCTATTCCGAGGCTACGAACTACTGATATTAACTACACCCAAGATTCGATTTCCATATTAACTAAATTTAATTTGCAAGACCAACCTTTTAATATTCAAGATCATTTTCTGAAGGTCGAATACACTGTAGGACTGGCAAATATTGAGATCATTGGATGGGAAAAAAAGAACTTTGAGCTATTTTATAAATTTAAACAAGGTGACGGCACTGCTGGTGTTAAAACTTGGATTAATAAAGATAATGTTTTTAATAATAAATACTTGGAACTACCAGCCTGGACAAGCGATAGTAACATATATAAAGATTTGGAGCCTTTATTGAAAACCGTGCCCAACATAACAATTATTAGAGATCAGGTACTGGTTAGTAAACAAGAAACAGAAAGCATTTACGAATTTGAAGAAAATCTTCCATTTACAAAAAGTCTTTATGAAGATCTCAGAAGGTCTTTGAATAAGCAAGGAGTCTTTATTAGCAGATTAGAACATCTTCGATACAGAGAACGATATACATTCCAGCGTAATAATGAAATTGCGACTTTTGACTTTGAATATTCTGATAATGGGTTTTTCGGAAGAGTTTTATCGCTATCAAAGTATTCTAACAGCGAAGCATTACAAAACGATCTTATAATAGTGTTTAAAGGCTTTAACAATGTTTCTCATGGCAAATAATAGGATAAAAGAACTTAGGATCGCTGGGAGGCTTGACGAGGCTTTAGAACTTGCACAGTCAGAGTTCAATGCTTCTCCTGATAATATATGGGCGAAGCGAAATCTGGGCTGGGTATTTTACAGTTATGTTTGTACTAGTGAAACAATTTCTCAGTGGGAGGTTTTTATATCAAACATTCACGCTATTAAAAACCTTGAACTTCCCCGAGGTGAAGAAATGCTATTTGATAGTCTAGCCTGGAAAATAGGGAAAATGATTTATGCGCTGAACAGAGAAACTGAGGTCAATTTAGAGTTTGTTCACGACTTAATGAATTGTGTGTTCAGCTTTAGTTTTACCAAACCTTCAGAAGCTTACAGTTTTTTACTTAAAGCCTTTCATAAAGCACTTAAGAATAGTGACCAGCACAACACATTCATAGATTGGTGGGATCTCAAAAATCTAAGGGATGAAGATTTCATTAACGACTTACTTCCCGACGGCAGGGAAATGATTTCAACAGCAGAAATGGTGTATAGCACTTATGCAAAGAATCTCTTGCCAAAAAAAAAATATTCTGGTGAAATCCAATTTGATAAAGCTAAAGCACTTGCCTTTTTACCGGTATTGAAAAGTGTTGATGATGGGAACCCAGGTTTTAAGTATATTTCATATTACCGAGCAAAACTTTTGCTGGTTCTTGGAGAAAAGGAGGAAACTTTATCTGCATTTCTTCCATTTGCCAGAAGAAAAAGTAAAGATTTTTGGATTTGGGAATTATTAGGCGAGGTTGAGAAAGAAGATACCGATAAGATGCTTGCCTGTTTTTGTAAAGGTTTGAACTGTCCCAGTCCAAAAGAAATGCTGACGAATTTACGTATGAAATTGTGCAGAATCTTAATCACGAAAGAGCTTTATAATGAGGCTAGAACCGAAATAGAGGAAATTGTTAGGGTAAGAACACTAAATGGATATGCTGTTCCTTCCCAGGTAATTAATTGGCAGCAATTAAACTGGTACAAAGGGGCAACACGATTAATATCAAACTATCACTATTACAAGAAGCATTTTAAACTGGCAGAAGATACTCTCTATGGTGATATAGTGGAGCAGAAAGTAATTGTAGAGAGTCTCAATCTGGGAAAGAAAATTCTTAATTATTTTACTGCTGATAAGACAGTTGGTTTTTTTAAATATGGGGATTATATCAGGAATGTAAACCCAGGAGATGTATTATCAGTGCGTTTTAGGCCAAAAGAAGAGGATAGATTACAGCAGGTATATACAGTATGGATATCGCAAGATATTGATTTCAAAAATAAATATTCAAAAGTAGTAGAGGGTAAGGTTAGAATACCAGAGGGAAAGACATTTGGTTTTCTTGATGATATATTTATTTCTCCAAAAATTGTAGCACAGAAAAACTTGAAAGATGGGATGCTTATTACAGGTCATGCTGTGAAGATGTATGATACAAAGAAGGAAAAGTGGGTATGGAAGCTGGTTTCGTAGATAAGCAGAAGTGAAATAATCATAAAAATAGATTAATAAAACATGACCCACACAGAAATAAAAAATTTCGGACTTTTAGTAAATGAAAAATTTGACCAAGATAAGCATTCTGTATTAAAGTTAGTAGGTGCCGATATCTTTGGTACGCCTGAGATTCTTAGATTTTCTGGATTTGATAGTAATGAGCCATTGGATACAGTTTTGACAAACGGAATAGTATCATTAAGACCAGGTGTTTATAAAATTATTGATGCACCATTTTATCGGCAAATCTTATCTTACCCAACATTTGCAGTAAAGGTGCATTATTTCGCAAATCCAGCGGACAGATTGATAGAGTACACTGCAAATATTGGCCCGATGACAAATAGATTCTTACAATATAAGTCATTGGGCGGGCCAAGTGCCTTGGATGAGCCATTTCATACATTTATGTCGCAGCGTGCTACAGACGATGCCTCCACCTTTTATTACGAATCAAAGCGAGTACTTTTTGATAAGATTTATCTAAGCAGAAAGATCTTCAGAGTGTATGCATCAGTACCTGCGCCAGACAATTCCTCTCAAAAAAAGATTTCTTGGGGATTCATAACCTAAGCCTTTGCACTTATGGAAAATAAATATTTAATATTTTACCTAACCGCAGTATTACTGCGGTGCAGACTATGATCTTAGTGGAATACAAAAAATAACCCGATACCTATATAAATTGAAAAACCAAATATAACATACCTTACGCCCTCACATGCAGACTCTCAACGACGTTCATCACCAGTTCTCTACCTTCTTCAAATCAAAAAGCCTTCAGCCATATGCCTTCCTGGTCTCAAAAAAGCTAAGTGAAGGCCATATCTGTTTACATTTAAGTGAAATAGCGGGCGAAATTGAAGATTTACCAGAACTATATCAGACAATAATTGGTCCGGTTGACAAACTTTTAGATGAGGATAAGATTTCGTCTGAATTTGGAGAGAAGCAGCCTTTCGTATTACATAATGATCGTCTTTATTTACAGCGGTATTTTAATTATGAAACGATGATCCTTAATAGGATTATGGAATTTATAGCTTCCGAAAAAGAGATGGAGTTGGACAGGATTATTGCGCTAAAGAGCCAACGTGATTTAATTAGCAAACTATTTCAACCAATAAACCAAAGTGCAGTAATCACTGACTGGCAATTAACAGCGGCTATCAGTGCTGTATTAAACAATTTTACGATTATTACCGGAGGCCCTGGTACAGGGAAAACAACTACAGTCGCCAAGATTCTTGCCATCTTGTTTTCCATGGATGGGAATCTTCGGGTAGCATTAGCAGCCCCCACTGGCAAAGCTGCCGCCAGGATGGCGGAATCGCTTAAATCTGCATCGATAAATACAGGCGAAACTTTTAAAGAAAAGTTTCAGTCACTGGAGCCTTCCACCATTCATCGCTTACTTGGCTATATTTCAGATTCGCCCTATTTCAAGCATAATAAAATAAACCCGCTAAACTACGATGTTGTCATTATTGATGAGTCCTCAATGCTGGATGTTGCTTTGTTTGCTAAATTATTGGATGCTATAGGACCACAAACGCGTCTAATCTTATTAGGTGATAAAGATCAGCTTGCTTCTGTAGAAGCTGGAAGTTTGTTTGGCGATCTGTGTCAGGCTCAACCTGAATTAAACCTGTTCAAGGCTGATAGAACACAGTTTATTAATTCTTTCATTGTAGAAGATGGCAGGCAGTTAACTGATGCTGTTATTAAACAAGATTCAGTGCATCCTCTTTTTCAGCATATCGTAGAATTGAAACATAGTCACCGTTTTGCTAGTGGTAAGGGTATTGGCAGGTTCAGTAAAGCAATTATTGGAAATAATCAGGAGGTAATTAAACAGTTTTTTGCTCCCGATGCGGATGAACAGGTAGTAGTTGATTTAGATTATTCTTCAGAAGTTTTCAATGATTTTGTTCTCGGTTATGAGGCTTACATTATTGAGCCTGATATCAAAACAGCCATATCAAAGCTCAATAGTTTGAGAATTCTTTGTGCCATTAAAGAAGGTGAACAAGGTTTGTATGCAACAAATAAAAAAGCTGAGAAATACTTATCCGACCATAATAGAATTGCACTTACCTCAGAATTTTATAATCACAGGCCCATAATTATCACAAGTAATAATTATGCATTAGGATTATATAATGGTGATGTCGGAATTATTCGTCCAGATGATAAAGGAACGCTTAAAGCATGGTTTGAAAATGCCGAAGGGAATATCAAATCAATCATCCCCGGACTGATTTCAAATGCGGAAACGGTCTTTGCGATGACCATTCATAAAAGCCAGGGATCTGAATTTGATAAGGTTCTGGTTGTTTTACCCTCTGGCGGAAATGTTGCAATTCTTACACGTGAGTTATTGTATACAGGCGTTACCAGGGCGAAAACCACTGTATACGTGCAAGGTAATGATGACGCGATTTTAAAATCTGCAGAAGGACAAGTAAAAAGAGCTTCCGGGATATCAGGAAGATTTGCGCAATAACCGATCAGGGAAATTTCCTCACAAATTATTAAACTCAAATTAAGAAGGTATGGCCTTACGTTTACAAACATCCAATTCCCTAGCTCAGCTGGCAGAATCTCTCTGTAATGATCTTCAATCTCGTGATAATGGGGTTTTTAAACCTAATTATATGGTTACGCAGACAGAAGGAATGAACAATTGGCTAAAGTTTTACATCTCTGACAAGCTTGGTATCGCTGCAAATAACAGATTTTTGAAGCCTAATGATTTGATCCAGAAAGTTTTTCAAATTCTTGGGGGTAAAAATATTCAGCCCTTATCGCCAGAAAGTCAATGCTGGTTATTGTACAAATTGCTTGCAGAAGAAGATTTCATTAAAAGATTTGAATCGGTTTCCAGCTATTATACCTTAGATGAGCCTGACAAAGATCTAAAGCGAATGGCGCTTGCAGAAAAAGTAGCAGATTTGTTTGACCAATACCAGATCTACAGACCAGAGATGGTCAAGAAATGGAATGATTCTTCCCTTATCAGTTCACTGACGATCGATTGGCAGGAATACCTTTGGATCAAAGCAAAACAATTAACCGGCGACAGGTTACCAGATAAAACAACGGTCGTCGATTTTATTATTAAAGAATTAAAAAATCCGGCACAACAGGCATTACTGATAAGTCAGATTCCTGCGGTTTATATCTTCGGTTTATCAGTCACCACAGCGTTTCATATTCAACTCTTCCATGAAATTGGTAACTATATAGACCTCACTTTCTATCTTCAGAATCCTGTTTCGGGCCAATACTGGTTCGAAGATAAAAGTGAGAAAACAATCGCCTTTATGAAAAAGAAAGGTCTTTTGGAGAAAGACGAAACCAGTATTGGAAATGTATTACTAACCAGCTGGGGAAAGGTGATTCAAAATACCTTCTGGCTATTATTTCAGTATGAACTTTTCCTGAATGCTTATGATGAACTAACCTTCATTGAGCCACCAGCCGGGAAGTTATTGAACACTATTCAGGGTGACATATTTGATAATAAAAGTAATGATGAAAGAGATAGCTTAACAATTGAAGCTATTAAAGATGGCTCTGTGACTATAAATTCATGTTATACTCCGGCACGGGAGGTGGAAGCATTGTACAATTATCTGGTTCATCTTGTTGACAAACAAAAGAAAAAACTTTCTCCACGTGATATAGTGGTGATGGTGAGTGATATAGATACTTATGCACCCTATATCAAGGCTATATTCAACAATGCCCCCTATAAATTCCCTTACACCATTGCAGATGAAAGTTTTACTGCAAATGATAGTATTGCAGGGGCTTTAACTTCTATTCTTTCCATCAATAACCTGAACTTTAAAGCGGAGGATGTTTTACAGCTTTTAGATTCAGGATATATCAGAAACAGATTCAGTCTTACTAATATTGCCGGTATCAGAAAGGTAGTCGATCAAGCAAATATAAGATTTGGCGTTGACGGGAATCAGGAAGATGAGAGTGTATACGTAAGCTGGAAATATGGCCTGCAACGAATTATTTACGGTGTCTGCATCAGTGGTGCTGATGAATACTTCACAACAGAGCAGAGTCTTTATCCGATAGATCTTATTGAAGGATCATCTACGGCCGAGATTATCCGTTTTTGCCATTTCATGGAGGTTCTGATTGAATCTATTTTGGATCGTACAACAACGAGAACAATAAGCCAATGGTCTGAATATGTAGAACAAGTATTAAATAATTTAATCTTTGATCCGTCTGGCGATATGGACGAGGATTATAGGCTTCTTCTTAAACAGCTGGAGAAATACAATACTTTTAATGATTTGTTTACTGAAAAAGTAAGCTTTGAAGTATTTAGCCGAACCTTTCTGCAATCAATAAGTGCTGAAATACGTACCAGCACCTTTGCAACAGGCGGTATTACTTTTTGTACACTTATACCTATGAGAAGTATTCCTTTCAAAGTTGTGAGTTTGCTGGGGCTTAACTTTGATAAGTTCCCGAGGAAGGAAAACAGTTTAAGTTTCAACCTAATGGAAGAGGATAAGCGGAAGGGTGATAGAAATGTTAAGGAGAATGACAAACATTTGTTTTTGGAAACCCTGTTATCGGCTCAGAACTACCTTTACGTCAGTTACATCGGCCAGAGTGTAAAAGATAATACCAGTATCCCACCATCAGCATTGATAGATGAATTACTTGATTATATCCAGACGAAATGTGGTAGGGATATTAATGTTCAGACACATTTGGTAACTAAACATGCGCTTCACAGTTTTAGCGAACAGTACAAGAAAGGCACAGCAGGTTTTTATAATTATCTCGACGATGTTAAAGAGAAATCAGCTGTATCTGCATTTAATCAAAAAACTCCCGAGGAAGTAACGCTTAAGTCTGTGTCGCTGGATTCCTTGATTAATTTCTTTAAAAATCCATTTAAGGGCTATTACAATAAAGTACTAAATATCTATTATCGGGATTCTGAAGTATTATTAAGCACAACAGAATTATTCGAAGTTGATAAATTACAGGAGTGGTTGCTTAAACAGCGTCTGTTACCCTTAACTGAGGATGAAATAGTAAAGCTAAAAGATAAACTGGTAAAAACTGGTCATTTGCCTCTTAAAAATATGGCCGGGTTGGTGCTGGGCGATATCGAGAATGCTGTAGCACCCGTAAGGACAATATTTTTGGAGTGTATAGGAGAGTATGAGGCTCGCACTGAATCATTTGAACTGGATTTCAGGGAGCATGACCTAAAACTGAAAGCTACATTCAATAATGTATTCGGAAATAAGTTGGTACAAACCTCCTGGTCTGGTAGTGACGGTAAGTATTTACTGGAGGCTTATATCAGGTATCTTACTGCACGAGCTGCCGGTATGGATGTCAGTTTACATTTTATCAGCGCATCAAAAGAAAAAGTTTTTGTTAGCGCTGCTATTGAAGAATCGGAAGCCCGGTTGAAATTAGCTGACTTACTTGCACTCTATAAATCTGGTCATCAAACAACGCTTTGTTATTCGCCTGAATTCAAAATTGAGCCTTCAGAATTGGAAACTTTAACTGCTGCCGCATTTTCAAAAAAGGTAAAAGATAAACTCACTAATTTTATGTACCCATCTACAGATCCTTATATAATGACTAATTACAACGAAGGCTTTTTTGATCGTGAAACTTCTTTTGATGATTATATAAGTAATGCAAATCTACTACTCTCTCCATTACCAACAATTTTTCCCGAATACTATTCAAAAAACTAACGATGGAATTTAAGAATTTTAAAGCGATTGATGTTCCCTTATCAGGGAGCAATTTAATTGAAGCCAGTGCTGGCACTGGGAAAACCTATTCCATAGCTATCCTTGTATTGCGATTGCTGCTGGAGCATAAAATCCCGGTGAAGGAAATACTTATGGTAACCTTCACTAAAGCTGCTGTTGCAGAATTAGAAGAGAGGATAAGATTGTTTATCAGACTAGCGCATAAGGCCAGCAAGGGAGAAGGAATTGGGGATAGTACGATTAAGGCCTTGGTAGATAACGCTATTGAATATCAGGGAGAGGAAACTGTGATAGCAGTATTACAGGAAGCTATTTTATTCTTAGATGAGACTTCTGTGCTTACGATCCATAGCTTCTGTCAGCAAACCCTTAATGAGTTTGCTTTCGAAACCAAACAGCTTTTTGGTGCAGACCTTACACAAGATATCAGTACAATCTTGGATGATGAGATCAATAAGTTCTGGAGAAAGAACATTACCATAATTCCTGCAGAACTGTTAAGCGTTTTAATGCAAAATGGCTTATCACGCGCTGCTATCTTTTCTGTAGTAGAGGCACACGTCGGTGGAAAAAGATATATGAACTTTGATGCTACCAAAGATTATACTTTTTCGATACAGCAATATGACGAGCTGATCTTATCTGTTAATCAGCTTCAACTTAAAGAAGAACAATTGCGGAATTGCCTGGTACAGCACGTGATAGACAACAGGGAATCGCTAACTGAGAGCTGTAACCGTACAGCCTATACTAGGAATAATGTCCTTCATTTGTTTGATACACCGGTTGATTTATTAGCTTTAATCAAAGAGAAAAGTAATCTGGTAAATATTCTTAAAGTTTTCGGTGATTTAGTTGAACGTATAAATGAATGCGATGCTGTTCTTGATGAATGCAATCAGATTGGTACAGATGTTATTCGAAAAATCTATTGCCTGGCAATAAATGAGGCTGTGTCTGGGATTGATGATTATAAAAGTATAAACAATCAGCTGTCATACGATGATTTAATTGTGAATCTGCATACAGCACTCGTAGAAAGAGATAATCCTAAACTCGTTGAACGTTTGCAGGTTAAATATAAAGCAGTCTTTATAGATGAGTTTCAGGATACGGACAGAATGCAGTATGAAATATTTGAGAAGGCATTCGGTTCCAACACTATTCTTTTCTATATCGGCGATCCTAAACAATCTATCTATGCCTGGCGGAAGGCAGATATTTTTACCTACTTCAAAGCAAAATCAGCTGTAGACAATTTATACAGCATGAACCAGAACTACCGGTCGGCCGCCAATTATATTAGCGCTATGAACGCGTTTTTTAAGCCAAATGAGGCTTTCGATACTTTTCATTTCGAGGGTGCTGCAGAATCTATTAACTATTTTTTAGTGGATTCTCCGGACATCATTACAAAAGGAACATTAATACGGGGCGAAGAGGCGGAGAAAGCAATCACCATTACCTCCTCAGCAAATAAACCAGATATTTGTGCTGCGGTAGCCAATCAGGTTTTACATCTGCTAACCAATAAAGACCTTTTTATTGCAGATAAAAAGGGGAAGCGTAAGATCAGACCGAATGATATCGGCATCTTGGTTAGAAAAAATCAGGAAGGTCATGATATTAAGCAAGTGCTTTCTAGATATGCTATCCCTTCTGTTACCATTACAGAGTCAAAAGTATTGCTTTCCGAAGAAGCCAGATATGTGATGTATGTTTTGGAAGCTATGGCAGATATTTCTATTTCCTCAATAAACAAAGCACTAAGATCACCCTTTACTGGATTCGATGATCTACAAATCCTCACTATGGATAGTGAATATGCAACAGAGTTATTCAGAAAATATAAAGCCACGTGGGAAAAAGATGGAATATATACAGCCTTACACAAATTTACTTCAGATTACGGGGTGAAGGATGGACTGCTAAGTTCAACTTCCGGGGATGGAGAGCGTGTGATTACAAATTTGTACCAGATCATTGAATTGCTGCACAAAACACAGACTACAAAAAAGTTGTCTGTTTCAGAGTTAATTAGCTGGTTAAGTCGCTGTATCAGCGGAATGGAAACTGAAGGAGATGAATATGAACAACGTGTAGAAAATGATAACGAGGCTGTAAAGATTGTCACCATCCACAAGAGCAAAGGATTAGAATACAATATCGTTCTGGCACCTTTTCTGGATTTGGTTACAGCAAACAAATATACAAGCTGCAGCTTCAGAGATCCGCACAGTGGTGAATATGTATCTGGCGAAAAAGAACAGTTAACTGAAGAGCAGAATGCTGAAAATAGCCGGCAGCTCGAACAGGAGAATAGACGGTTGATTTATGTTGCAATCACTAGGGCAGTATACAAATGTTATATATTCAACAATACCCGTCATCCTAATTCCTCTCTGGTGAAATTTATGAATGCGTTAAGATCTGGAACCAGTATGGATATTGAGTTTGGAGAAGTCTGCAATAACATGGATGATGTCAGGTACATATCAAACATCGTTAATGTACCCGATGTGCCAAATACCCCATTCCAATTTAGATTGCTCCAGCAAAACTGGCGAAGAATGAGTTATTCCATGTTAAGCTCAGAACACAAGACTAGTTTAAAGCTAACGAGTAATAGTTATCAAGATGACTATGAGAAATTCATCTTTTCCACTTTACAAAGAGGGGTTAAAACTGGTAATCTTCTCCATCATATTTTTGAAAACATTAATTTCTCAGATGAGGGAAGATGGGCCTATACGATTAATGATGCATTATCAAGATTTACTCCCGATTCGTCGGAAACTTATGCGCCGATGTTGACCACAATGCTACATCACGTTTTCAGCACGAAAATAGAGATTGGTGAAGATTCATTTCGTTTAGCCCAGTTACAGATGCAGTCCTGCATAAACGAATTCGAATTTGATTTCAGTGTTTCACCATTTAGAGTTGGAGAACTGAAAGCACTTGGGGATGATAGAATCCATATTGATGTTAGAGATTTTAAAGAGGTTGAGGGAGTGATGAATGGTAAGATAGATTTGTTTTTTGAATTTGGCGGGAAATATTACATACTCGATTGGAAATCGAATTACTTAGGCGACTCTCTAACTGACTATTCACCAGATAGCCTATTGGGAGCTATGAATGAGAATAACTATCATTTGCAATATCTGATTTATACACTCGCTGTAAAGAAATATCTGGAAAGCCGTTTGTTCTCTTTTGATTATGAAACGCAATTCGGCGGCGTTATCTATTTGTTTTTAAGGGGAGTCCGCGATACATCTGATACAGGTGTTTTTGTGCATAAACCTTTCATTGAGACCATAGATCTTCTGGATAATCTACTGTCTCAAAACGAGGTACTGCTGACGCACTAACGAATGAAAATTACATAAAACAATATGGCAATGATTAATGATGCATAAATGGAAATGGCAGTTTTCTCCTTTTTGGAGAGCTTTTTCTTGAAGTTGTAGTTTGTATTCATCAGTATTATTATGTAATTAAGAACTGATGCAAGGTTAGCTAACCGGACTGCAGAAATACTGTGGTCTATTATTTAATTGAATTAATATATAAAATGAAACCTAGCGAGCGGTTAGAATTATTAGACAAAGCATTACAGCGAAAAACTTATCCAAGCTGGAGTAAATTATCCAAAAAGTATAGCAGTAATAATTTGTCTAAGAGGACATTTGAGCAAGATATAAGGTTATTAAAAGACAGGCTTAATGAGTCCTATCCAAATATAGAAGTTGACAAGCATTTGAAATTCAATAAAATAAAGAATGGTTATTATTATGCTGAAGATGTAGCCGGTATTGATTTTATCAGTAAGGTAGACCTTAATAACCTGATTGAATTAAGCAGAGAGCTATATAATCACAGGAATTTGATGCTCGGTAATACAGCGAGAGAATTATTACAGCGTCTGTATCAAGTACATAAGGCTTACGATTCCGCAGGTGCTGAAAAGCTAGCCAATTGGGATCTGGTATCCTTTGAGCAGAACGGGCTGAAAAGAGGTCAGGATCATTTCGACAAATTGATACTTGCGATCAAGGAATTGAGAACCATTCAGTTTTCTTATAGAAAATATGGCTCGGATAATATTGGTGTAAGGACCGATATGCTACCTGTACTTATAAAAGAATGGGATAATGCCTGGTTTTTGCTAGTCCTGAAACTTGACGATCAAAATAAGAGTAAAAAAATAACTTTGAAAGCTGATGATCTGAGAATGTTCGCGCTTGACAGGATGAGTAATATCATCCTGCAGGATTATGTCGCTTCTTCTTTTATTACCAATGCTACTACTTTTGATCCCTCCCAGTATTTTGAACATGTGTATGGTGTACGGAATAATAATTTGAGTGACGATCACGCTGAAAAAAAGGTGCATCATATTGATATCGAAATTATGGACGAATGGCATTATGGTTATTTCTTAAATAACCCAATACATCCAACAAAAGAAATATTAGTGCAGGATGAGGATTCAAACTACCTGAAGCTTCGGCTTACATGTCAGCTAAATCCTGAACTGGAGACATTGATCCTTCAGTTCTCACCTGCAGTAAAAGTTTTGGCGCCCGCTGAGCTGAGGCAGAGGATTAGAGAGAGGTTAACAGAAACATTGGAACATTATAGTTAACCGTAGATTTTCTGCGGTTTGCCATATTATGTTTGCGTTATATTATAATGTACAAGCACTATTAGCTAACGGGTATGTTGCATTTTTGATACAATAATTTTAAGATCAGTTTAGAAGGAAACGAATTTAAAAATATAAAAGTAGGTTATAAGATGAAATTAGAATTAAGAAATAATATTGTAGACGTCTTAGAAAAGGAGTTGGCCTGCTACAAAGATTCCATACTTGAGGTCTTAAATGGATATACCGATTTTGAAAAATTAGACATTTCTGAGCTCTCAAAAATGGGGTTTTTACATGAGGGGACCAAAAAAGGTACTGCATTCATTGATGGTCTCAGGTCTTTTTTCCACAAGAAGGATATTGATTTTGAAACCAGCTTATGGATCATCACCAAGTGGGGAGGCATTGGATCTTTTAAAGATAACCAGGCCAACAAGGATAGGATAATTAAATTAGGTAGCGGATTAGAGAAACGTAAATTTACGAAAGATCTTTTCGGAGTGATTTCTTCACTTTCTAAAATTGCCTCCTTTTTAAATCACGATGAGTATTTTGTTTATGATTCAAGGGTAATTTATTCCTTAAATTGGTTGATACTTAAGGGTAATATTAAAGAACCTTTATTTTTTCCAATGCCTGAAAGTAGAAGCAGTAAGTTAACGTTGTTTGATTTAGACACGATTATTCACCTGTTTTATAAAGACGATATTGAGAAGCCGGGGTTTAAGAAGTCGCTTTTTGTAAATACTAACGATGCTTATTTTGTGTACTGCGACCTGATTAAGGAACTGAATAACAGATTGTTCCCTGATCATAAGCCATATTATCTGGAGATGTTGTTGTTTGTAATCGCAGACACTACAATCTTCGATGAATTGAAATCATCAGTACAAATAAAAATCAATTGATCATGGATGAATATCAAAATTTCACATGCTATCGTCTGAACCCTAATCAGCAGGAACTGGATAAAGAAGTTGATTTGGAAAGAAACGTTGATGGGAGATCTTTTTCGAGCTGTAAATTGGAAATTACAGATCATACTGCCGTATTAACAGATGAAGATGGTGTGATACGAGTGGTTTTATCCCTGCATCATTTTTATTTGATTAATACCATTAGATAAAGCTGTGTATTGCACTGTCATTAAATAATAAACGCTTACGTATAATCAATCAAAATGAATACATACAGAGATTATTTACAAAAAACGTTCCTGGAAGAACTTAACTATAAAATTTGGTCGACTAAGGGCAGTAGATTCAACGCTAGTAAAAGATTATTAGCATTATCCCGAATTTCAAACCTTAGCAATAATTTTTTATCTGTCTATCTTACCACGGTGGGTTTGATGTCCGTCTACAACATCTATAGCCCGAATCTCATTCGGGAAAATACGCTGGCATATTCAATCACCAGCCTATCCATACTCGCATTAGTTTTTGGCCAAATTGAAAATGCTAAAGATTATAATATTAAAGCGCGTGACCACCATAATTGCGGCCTTGAGCTTTCGAGCCTTTACAATGATTTAAGAATTTTTAAAACTTTACGAGAAAACCCTACAATAGCTGAAAAGGAACAATTTGCGAAAGAGGTTTCTGCTAGTTATCAGGGAATTTTGGCACGGTATGATAATCATGAACTTATTGACATCGACTGCTTCAAAATTTTGACAGCTCCATATCATGAACTCAGCAGCTGGCAAGTTTTTAAAATAAAAGTGAGATACTCAGTAGGAGTGTTTTTTATCTATTATTTTTTAATAATTGTACCACCCTTAATTATTTTATTGCTCTTAATAATGCATAAGTAAACAAATATTTTGGAATCTCAACAGTTACCACTCTTGATGAAGTGTGACCTGTTAAAAGCCGACCAAGCATATGATGAAGCACGCAAATTCTACTCAACTAAAATCAAGCTCTAAAAAATGGCAATAATCTCCACCGAAGTAATTTCGGTAGCAAAATTTCTTAAAAACAACAAGCTCTCAATCCCGCATTTTCAGAGACCATATAAATGGTCAGTAAAAAATGTAATCCAATTACTAGAGGACGTAGACAGGTTTAAATCAAAATCTTCTTATAGAATAGGGACTATAATAGTTTACCGGGATAAGGATAAGGATAAGGACGAGGATCAGATTGTTGATGGACAACAGAGAACTTTAACTCTTTTTCTAATTCTAAAGGCGATTCATACCACCAAAGCAGATTTATCGGACTCAATAAAAGAGCAAATAGCCGACGTTATTGCTCAACTTTTCGATCCACACTTCAAAAGCGAAATCTCAAAGCAACACATAAGAGAAAATTATGCGGAAATCCTGCGCAGGGTTCGTAATATGGATGAAGGGCTGATTGTGTTTCTTCTTCATGGCTGTGAATTGAGCTATCTGGTGATTGACGATCTCTCAGAAGCATTTCAGTTTTTCGACTCGCAGAATTCTCGCGGAAAGGAACTTGATCCTCATGATCTGTTAAAAGCTTATCATTTACGGGAGCTGCCAAAGGATAAAGGTCAATTGAGCAAAATTGATGTTCCTAAACTCGTGCAAGCCTGGGAGAATATGGAGACGGAGCAGTTGGCAGCGCTATTTTCAAATCTCCTCTATAGAGTTAGAGGGTGGTCTAAAGGGGATTCTTCAAGATACTTCACAAAAGCAGATGTTTCTCTATTCAAAGGGATAAACTTTGAAACAACAGAGCAATATCCCTACATAAAATTATATAGTTATGTTAAGGAAAATCAAGAAAAATCAATTGGAGCTGTTCAGGAAGTTGTATTTCCTTTCCAGATGGATCAGACTATAATTAACGGTAAGAATTTCTTCGAAATGGTTAGCCATTATAAAAGTAAGTATGATAGTCTTTCAACATTATCAGGAACTATATCTGAGGAGGCACGAGAGGTTTTCGACATCATAAATAGTTACGCAGGGAAGGATAGAACCGGCGATAAATACGTAAGGATGATATTTGATTGTGCATTGATGTATTATCTGGATAAATTCGGAGATGTTGAACCCTCCAGAGCTATTTTGAACATTTTTATCTGGGCATATTCTCCTCGACTAAAGTATCAAAGTCTGCAACTCGCATCAGTTGATAATTACATTATAAGGGAGAGTAACATCTTTAAGAAGATAAAAGATTCGGTGTTCAAAGAAGATGTCCTCCAGCTCCATTTACCGTTCATGGATGAAACTTTTGAATCGGACAAAACAAAAAAAATTAAAGAATTATTTGTAAAAATGAACTACTGCAATGAGTAAAACTGAAAAAATCGACATCCTGACTATCCGTCACCTATTGAGTGCAGGATCAGAATATATGATTCCAATATATCAAAGAAATTACGCCTGGGGTGCAGATGAAATCAAACAGTTGATCCAGGATGTTATTGATTACGCAACACTCGAAGATGGAAAAAAACATTATTACATAGGAACTCTAGTTGTTTCAAAAATTGATGAAAAAGCTCCATATGAGACAATAGATGGTCAGCAGCGCCTAACAACCTTATCTATACTTACTGCAGCTTTAAGGAATATAACTGAAGTTGATCTTTCTTTTTTTGCAGATTCTAATCTCTTTTATGAAAGCAGAGAGCGTTCGTCACGATCACTGCAAAACATCTTTCAAAATAATATTGGTGCTGAAGATATGGAAGAGAATATTATCGCTGCATATGAAATCTGCCGTGAGGAGTTGCCAAAACAGCTTGCTAGCCATAATATTAGCGTAGAACAGTTTACATCTTATTTATACGATTTTGTTAAGATATTAAGGGTTCCGCTACCAAGTGATACTGATCTAAACCACTATTTTGAAATTATGAATAGTCGGGGTGAGCAGCTGGAGAAACATGAAGTTTTGAAAGCACAGTTGATGGCAGTTTTCAATCAATGCGACCAAGATGATATCGCTGTCCTGCAAACTTGTTTTGACTTAATCTGGCAAAGCTGTTCAGAGATGGAGACCTATGTTCAGTTTGGCTTTAATGTAGATCAGAGAATTATAATTTTTAGCCCGCAAAATTGGGATATTTTGACTGTCAACTCTTTTGACGAGATAGTCGAAAAACTTCGAGATAAGTTAGATAGCGGAAATTATAGTGAGATAGAATCTATAGATGATATTTTATCCGGCAGACCTAAAAAAAACAGTGCAGAGATTGCTACAGATTCACCCGATAGGTTCAATTCCGTCATTAACTTTCAGAATTTTCTTTTGCATGTGCTTCGTGTACAGTCAGATGATGATACTGTGTTTCTGGATGACAAAAGACTTTTGAAGATTTTTGATCCTTACATCAAGAAGGACAAGCAATCTAGCCTTGTTTTTGTTAAGGAATTTGCTTTTAACCTTTTAAAATGCAAAATGTTATTTGATAAGTATATTATCAAAAGAGAATTTACCGGGAACAGCGATCGGTGGAGTTTGAAAAGCTTAAGGCACTCTGTCTCCGCCGGTAAGAACACCGCTTATTATGCCGCCACCTTTGCAGATGAGGGGGGAGATACCTTTAACTCAGACAACAGACGGATCTTGATGCTTCTTTCGATGTTTCATGTATCAAATCCATCGATGACATACAAGTATTGGTTATATGCTGCATTGAAATATCTTTTTGGTCAATTTGAGGTCGAGAGCACAAACTATGTATCTTACCTTGAGCATATTGCAAAAGCATTTGTTTATGATAAGTTTCTCGCAGAAGATTCAGTTCCTAAAGAAGAAAAAGAATACCAACATTTGATTTGCAGAAAGCTTCACCCTATTTCTAGAAATGCTAATGCGCTCAATTTCCAGAAAACCAATTATCATTCAATAGAGAATAATCTAGTATTTAATTTCGTCGATTATTTATTATGGCTGAAGTATAAGAACGAAAATATAGACCCTCGCATCAGGACTTTTGAGTTCAGTTTCAGAAGTTCGGTAGAGCATTATTATCCGCAAACAGGATTCAATAAGGATATAGAAAAGTTAGAGATGGATGTTTTACATGCCTTTGGAAACTTATGTTTAATCAGTAATGAGAAAAATTCCAAGCTTAGGAATTTTACACCATCATCAAAGAAAGAGTATTATGCTAAAGATAGTGCTATAGATAGTCTCAAGCAGTTTTTGATGATGCGAGAAAGGAATTGGACTGATAAACAGATTCTTGCCTATAGTAATGAAATGCGATTACTGCTTCAAGAGCATATGGATTCTCATTACTTACCTATTCAAGATGTTAGCAAAGGAGCCAGGTGGTTCAAACAGTATCGTATTATTGACCAAAATCTGTTAGCGAGAACGTTTTTGTGTTTCGGTGATACATCAAGGAATGTTAACAATTCTAAATACAATTTTCGAGACTTTGAGTATATTAAAAAAGAAGATGAATATCTTCTTTTCGAAGAATACATCCAGAAACATTCGCCATTAACTCTCCAAGAAATCATTGAGGTTAAACTCTTAGAAGAAGATTTGCGTCATAGCTGGCGATATCCTTTTATCAAATTTCCTGATATAATGAATTACTGCTCCGAAGGTAATTTTTTGCGGGAAAATGATGACAGAGTAATAACTCTCCTGAAATCAATAAAAAGAGGGAAAGAAAATTTTAGACCGCTTTATAATGTTATTATCCAGAAATACCTGTCAGAAGTTTTTCAGGTCAATATTTGGTCTGATAGTGATACATTATATTTAGATATTGATTATCAGGCAGGCGAATATAAAGTGGTCAGTACCGGGAATGAGGAATATTTCTCGCTTGGAATATGGGAAGATGCTGGTGAATCGATTAAAGTACAGCTACATTCCAAGGTAAATGGAAACCACGCTGCGTCAAAAAGATTACCCGATCTTGGTTGGGAAAAAATAAATAGCAAAACATTTACCAGGCGAGAAGGAGAAACATTATGCAAACTTTCAGACAATGTTTATTATAACATAGCGACTATTGAAAGCAAGATTAAGAAACTACTTAAAGTAGGGTTTGGAATTATCACACATAAAAATAACTAGTGACTATGGTAACAATAAGACATCAGCTCATTGATCAGGACTTTTTCATTCCTCAGTGGAATATTAAACATCTTTTTTTGGGAACTTTTAATCCAGAAGGAGGAGAAGCTGTTCCTTATTTCTATGGTAGAGCGAGGAATTTTACATGGAAAATATTAAATGAAATTTTCCCTGGTGAGTTTAGAAATGAAGCCTTAAATCTAAGAGCGGATTTTTTGGAAAGGTTGGAACTTAATGGGGTCGCATGCATGGATATGATTAGAAGTGTGCAGATAAGTGAGAAAGATGTTCATCTTGTTACAGGTAAGGGCTACAGCGATGCTAAGATTATTAACAATAAAGTGAAAAGGGAATATAACACGATAGAGATAAATAAAATTATAAATGCAAATCCGGGGATAAAAGTTTACAGTACATGGGGCAAAGGATCAAACCTGGCAGACTGGAGGAGGGAAGTCGAACTTATAGACTCCACAATAATGAGTTTAAGATCACCAAGCCCGGTTGCAGGAGTACCCGCTAAAACGGAGAAATATGTATATGCCTTTGAGGACTGGCTTTCCAAGATTGAAAAATAATAAAGCTGCGCTGCTTTACACTTAATTTAATAAATGATTATGGAAGAAAAACTGAAACTTACCGAAGATGAAACAATCGGAATTCTAATGAAACATCTTGAAAATGAAGGCTGGCATATCGTGAGTCATTGTCTGGGACAGGTGAGGGGGTGTGATATTGTCGCTTCGAAAGTTGATGAAAAACTCTTTATCGAAGTTAAAGGTGCGAGAGCTGGTGATAAATCACCCACAAAAAGGAGAGAACACTTTGATAGTGGTCAAATCAAAACTCATTTTGGAAAAGCTATTGTCAAAATTCTTGATGATAAACATAAAAATCCGACATCAGGATTTGCAATCGCGCACCCTAATGACACCAGTATTAAAAAAGCGATTGGTCACCTAACCCCTTATCTACAGGGCCTAGGTATTAAACATTATTGGGTATCCTCGGATGGCCTAGTCGAGGAAGACTAAATTTCTTTATTTTGATAGGTGCGTATTTGCAAAGATCTCATAAAGATGTTGTATACAGGTTATCTGATAAATTCCATAGGAATTTATCAGTGCTCTTTTTTTCATTAAATCAAAGTTTAGAATTCTTGATATGCTCTGAGATATCCCGCTGCCAGCGCTTGCATTCTAGTTGGGGTATCTGGGTGACTTTCGCTGAAGGGCTTGCCGCCTTATTGATACATCAACGGCTTGTTCAGAAAAAGGCTGTCACGATTTCTTATCCAAATGTTACCGTTGGGTATAGGAGCGAAAAAAGCAAGAGGTCTATATTTCCTTACATAGAAAGTCTGCGGAAGAATCACAAGTTGACTTTGGCTATTTGAGAACCTTTCAGCGACATTGGCGCTCAGTAAAAGTATGGGTATTTGCAATGATACTTTATTATGAAGCAGATTGAATTTATTTTCCACTGAATTGAACGTAAGCTAACACTATGATACAGCTTTCGGTGATTATAATTTTGGCTTCTTAATAATATTGTAATGCATTTGACACCGAAAACTCCACTTTTGAGAGTCTGAATAACAGGGAGGAGGTCATGTTGCCAAAATACATTCAATTACCCTTGATTAAAAGGTTTACTGGCAGAGATAGATCTTGTGGTAGTTCATCCATTGAATGTTATAATAAATGATATGCTGTATTTTTTAATGTTCCTAATGACCAATCACTATATCATGTAAATATATGAAGGAGTTATGGAATAATATTTTTGATAAATACATTTTCTTGATTAAATAAAATCAATTTATTGATTACATTATGCCATGAATTACGGAAGAAAACTTACTATTTATATGCTTGAAGGTACTGAATTCGGGCCACGAACAGCCGAAATTGGAAATTGGGTTGGTAAGGCAGTACATTGCACACGTGCTTCAATTAATACTGTCCTTGAGAGAGAGGAGGTTAATAATCCAGGAGTCTACTTCCTAAAATCCATTCCAAAAAGTAATACATTTTCTGAAGGAATATATATTGGTGAGGCGGAAAAGATAAAAGCGCGATTAAAAAGCCATTTGAATGATTCAAAAAGAGATTTTGATGAACTAATTTTTTTTATAAGCAAAGATCATTTTCTGACGAAAGCACATATTAAATATTTGGAATCCCGATTGTTTGATTTAGCAGCAAATGCAAAATCAGCTGAAATTCTAAATGATAATAAGCCAGGTCTACCAGCTTTACCCGAAGCAGAAATTATGGATTTGGAATATTTTCTGGATCAAATGAAGTTAGTACTTTCCGTAATGGGATTCAAATTCTTGGTTCCAGCAGTCTTCAGGAGTGAAAACAACGACAGTATTACTGTTGAAGCTAGAGTTCATTATAAGGTGAAATCTAATAATATAAAAGCAACAATGTATCAGACAGAACAGGGGTTTGTGGTTACTAAAGGCTCACAAGCAAACAATAAAATGGCGCCCGCGGTAAATGAAACATATAAGAATCTCAGACAAAAACTTATAGAAACACAAGTTTTAGTAGATAGAGGGAAATACCTAGAGTTTGCTGATGATACGATATTTACAAGTCCTAGTTCTGCGGCAAACATTGTACTAGGCAGGCAAACGCCAGGACCTATCACTTGGTTAGATGAAAATAATAGAACCCTGAAGGATAGGTTAAGCGAAATGTTATCCACAGAATTGTAATTTTAAACTAGCCTATTTTTTTTAAAGGTCACTATATCAGATTAATTGTGAATATGTGGAGAAATTTCTGCCTTTAGCATAAATAGAATAGGTATTTTTATCGAGTCAAAATGAATATAATCTTCTTTTTTCAAACTTAAGTGAGTTATATTATTTTAAGTTATATCATTCAGCTTCGTGATTTTTATTACGAAGCTTTCATCTTTAATAAGATATTATGGCACTCGACATAAAATATTTACAATCTGAAGTTCTTGATCAATATCTTGCAGATGATAATAATCGGCCTTGGATCATTGGATTTAGTGGCGGCAAAGATTCGACGATGCTACTACAGTTAGTTTGGTCAACCATTACAAAAATAGATCCTATTCTTAGAAGAAGACCTATTCATGTAGTGTGTAACGATACATTGGTAGAAAATCCAAAAATCGCACAATTTATAAGAGTTACACTACACAACATTCAAGTAGAAGCTGTCAAGCAGAGCATTCCATTAACTGTTCATGAAACTACGCCAAGTCTTGAGGAAAGTTTCTGGGTTAATCTGATCGGTAAAGGATATCCAGCTCCGAATAATACTTTCCGATGGTGTACCGAAAGATTGAAAATCAATCCGACAACTGAATTCATAAAGAGCAAGATTAGTGAAATCGGAGAAGTAATTATTCTGCTGGGAACCAGAAGTGCAGAAAGTACGAATCGCGCTAAGAGTATAAAAAAATATGAGGTAAAAGGTGAGCGGCTTAGAAAACATGTGCTTCCGAACGCTTATGTTTTTGCTTTAATAAAAGATGTGGAAACGGATGAAGTATGGCAATATTTGTTACAGAATGATCCGGGATGGGGGGGGACAAATCGTGCGCTAATAACACTTTACAGAAACGCCAGTGGTGGTGACTGTCCACTAGTTCTTGACACTACAACACCCTCTTGTGGGAACAGCAGATTTGGCTGCTGGGTTTGTACAGTAGTTAAAAAAGATAAGTCAATGTCTGCTTTGATTGACAATGGAGAGGAATGGATGGAGCCGCTTGCTGATTTTAGAGATATGCTTCAAGACAACCGCAATAAAAGAGAACTGCGAGATACCAAAAGAAGGGGGAGCTATATTGAAGACGAAAATACTTGGGGACCTTATATCGAACAGGAACGAGCTTCTATGCTTAGAATATTGCTTGAAGCTCAAAGGGAAGTGCAAAAAACTGAACCTGAATTAGTTCTAATTAATGCGCAAGAACTGGTGGGGGTTCAAGTGACGTGGCATAGGGACTCTCTTTTCAAGTTTAGTGTAGCAGATATTTTTAATTCCGTTTATGGAACTGACTTAGATGCCAAAGATTTTGATGTTCAGGATGTCTTCGAAAAACAGATACTGAAGGAAGTCTTTAACGATGATGATGACTTCAACCTCATTAATGAGATGTTGGAAGTGCAAAAATCAAAATATATACTGGTGAGTAAATACGGCCTTCAAAACGATCTTGAGAATCACATTGAAAGATTTGTTAAAACAAAAAAGTAACATGTTCATTAATCAAATAGAGCTTAATAATTTTAGAGTTTATAAAGGAAGTAATATCCTTAACTTTTCAATTGACCATGATAGAAATATTACAGTTATAGCTGGGAACAATGGCTTTGGAAAGACGTCTTTTTTAACTTCGCTAGTTTGGGGATTATATGGTAAATTGATGGTAGATGTAGATGACCGCTATCGCCAAGATATTGCAGAATCTGGTGGCTATAAACGCTATTGCGAAAAATTAATGAATAGACTATCTTATTCTGAAGCCCTTGATCAGATTCAAGCCCTGAGGGATGATTTTGTCGGAGTTAATTTACCCCAGCGTGAAAAACTTCAGAATGATATAGATGAAATTACATCTTTTAGTGTTTCTCTTCGCTTTATGGATCTAATGATTCCATCAGTACCTTGCAGCCAACTAGAAATCAAACGGACTTACAACGTAAAAAATAACAAGGAAAAAGTTGAAATATTAATAGATGGGAGACCTAATGAGCTAACAAAAACTGTAGGGCCAGAGGTTTTTATTAATGATTTTATACTCCCTAAAGAAATAGCAAAGTTCTTCTTTTTTGATGCGGAAAAGATCGTTTCCCTTGCAGAAATAAACACAGCTGAAGAAAGACGTTATCTAAGTCAGGCTTATGCTGAAGTTTTAGGCATTAAGAAATACACTGACTTAAAATCGAGCTTAGAACAAATGCGTTACCGCATTAGAGAAAAATCAGCAATAAAAAGTGATAAGTCAACCCTCGAACGACTATCTAAACAGTATGAACAGAATAAAAAGCTTGTACTTCACAAAAATGATAGGATCAGTGAATTGATCGAAAATATCCATCTTAAAAGAATTGCGTCTGATAAGTATCAAGAGCAACTTATCAGAGAAGGAAGTGCTGTTACCTTGGAAGAACTGAAGCGGGATAGAGAACAAAAAAATGCTTTATCAAATGACTTATCTAAAATCAAAACGAGGTTTAATGATTTGTTGGAACTTGCGCCATTTGCAATGCTTTCCAACAAGATTTTGCAGATTAGAAACCAATTGGAATTAGAAAATAGTAACAGTGCATCAGCTTTAGCATTATTGGAAACGACGTATGATTCTATTGAGCAAGCACTGAATAAAGAAAGAGGAATACTTGATCTAGAAGAACCCTTGAGACTTCAAATACTTGAAGTGATCAAAATAAACATGCTTCCCAAACAAATGCAAGAAGTTAATATGTTGCTGAATTTCAATCCCGAGCAGCAAAATAAGTTTTATATCATGCTTGAGCATCTTAAAAACTCTTATAGCAAAACTTTTAAAACTTTGATGAATGATCAAAAGAGATTGCAATTTGTATTAAATAAAGTTAATAGGAAGCTTGCAGATGCAGAATCTAAAGGAAAGGATCCAGTAATAGCTGATATCAGAAAATCTAAAGAGAGATTAGATGAGGAAATAAAAAGCTTGGAAAATGAGATTAATAACCTGCTGTCACTTAAGCAACAGCTTGATACTGAATCTAATACTATCTCGCGACAAGTTTCTGAATTGGCGAGAAAAGTAGAAGTGGAGGATGAAGATAGAGAAAAGGATGAGACAGCAAAAAGAATGATAGATAAATTAAATCTTTTTATTCAGAAATTGAAAAATAAAAAGAAAATCTCCCTCGAAAAAAACATCTTTACGGAACTTAATAGCCTAATGCACAAAAGTGACTTTGTGACTGAGGTTAATGTTGTAATACAGGGAGATCTTATTGATATAGAATTGCTTGATAACCAAGCAAGACTGATCGATAAGGAGTTATTATCAAAGGGAGAACAGCAATTGTATGCCACAGCATTATTGAAAGCTCTTGTTGACGAATCCAATATTAATTTTCCGGTATTTATTGATAGTCCTTTACAAAAGTTTGATAAGGAACATTCGCGGAATATCATTAAAGAGTTTTATCCAAATTTATCTAGTCAGGTTGTACTATTTCCTCTTCTGGAAAAGGAACTTAATTTCGAAGAGTATCAGTGGATGCTTGATAAGGTGGGTGCTGCATATTTAATTAAGCAAAATAATAAGTATAATTCAGGTTTTGAAGAGGTTGAAGCTGAACACCTGTTTGAATCTTATAATAAAATACAAAAGGACTATGTTCAGTAATATCAAAACTTCAAAAGCGAATAAAGAAGTGGTTAGTTTTTTGACTAATAAACTTGCGCTCGGTACAGAAAATATTATAGCAAGAATAGCTTTAGCTTACTCACTTTCTCTAGAACATAAATTCAATGTGAAAGACATTAAAGATGCTGGAGGTAAGGAATACAGCGAAAAAGTATTATTTGGAGAATATACAGATTATTACATCGCACTCATTTGTATGCATTATGGTATCTATGCTACTGACAGAGACATTTCCAGATATGTGAAGATACATATTGATGACGGATTAGAACTTCTGGCAAAGGAATTTGAAAGTAATCGTAATACTACTGGATTTGAATTTATTGCAAGCAAAATAGACCAAGGACTTATTTCTATGTAGCTATAACGTGTTATCTATTTCGAAAAAAGGGAATGAACCTCAAAGGTTCATTCCCTTTTTTTTTGTAAAATTTCCAATAAAATGATTGAAAAAGCCGTTTTAAACAGGTACTCTAAGCAATACTTATTTACAACATTTGTTAATGCCAGCAAAAAAGAAAGTTATAATAAATATTGAAGACCAAAAGCTGCTAAGTAAACTTGCTAACCGAATCAAATTGCTGCGCATTGAAAAGGGTCATTCTAATTATGAACACTTTGCAAATGAGAGTGGTATATCCAGAACTCAGTATGGAAAATATGAAGTTGGAGAGAATATCAAATTCCTTACCCTAACTAAAGTGCTCAAAAATCTTGATGTTTCCTTACAAGAATTTTTCTCGGAAGGATTCGATGAATAATAAAACTTTCAATCTAATTGTATGATTAATAATCACCCTCTTATAAGTCAACTTAATAAGTTAAAAGAATCCTCAAAAGAAGCTGTTGCTGACGCTCAATATGAAGGCGGAGATGAACTCAAAGCCTATCTACACGTCGAGAGACAGGTGGAAAAGGATTTGAAAGAAATAATCAGGGAGGCATCTCTTTCTAATAAAGCGTGCTTGGTTTTAGTATGCGGGAATGTAGGAGATGGCAAGTCGCACTTATTGTCTAAAATATGCCAGGATACGAACATGGCTGATGCGTTGAAAGAATTTTATATTCATAATGATGCCACCGAAAGTTTTAGTCCAGACCAAACTTGCTTGGAAACTTTAAGTGAAATACTTGCACCTTTTTCAGACGATAATATCTCCGGGTGTAATGATAAGTGGATTTTAGCTATAAATCTTGGGACGTTAAGTAATTTCATTGAAGACCAGTCAGTAGAGTTCTCGAAATTGAAATTCTTTGTGGAACAAAATGGTATTATCAATCCTGAGAATTTTGAAATTCGTGATAAGTATATTTCTGACAGCAATTTTCAATACGTTAATTTTACTAATCATCACTTCTACGAACTGACTGAAGATGGTGCGGAGCCCAAATTATTAGAAACATTGCTTGAGAAGGTAATTACCCCCATACAAGAAAATCCTATCTTTTTTGCATATCAACAGTTAGTAGAAGAAGAATGGTCGCTCACTTGCCCAGTTAGGATTAATTTTGAGACGCTTTTCGTAGAGAAAAATCGTCAAGTTATTGCTTCATTATTAGTAGAGTGTATTCTGAAGGATAAATTGATCATATCTTTTAGGCAGATATTGAATTTTATACATGATATGCTAGTTCCCTATGAATTGTCTTCATTAGAATTTGGCAAGTATAAAAAGGTAGTTTTAAATGTAACCTCGGACCTTAGATTAGATTATAATCTTATAAACTATATTTTTCAACGTCCTCAGATTTCAAAAATATTTTATTCTTTTCATAAACTTGATCCAAGTATCAGGCGTTATGAAAGTCTGGACGAACGTGCGATAACTCTATTTACGAGTACTAATCCTATTGACGTATTCAACAATGATTTTACAGATCTTTCACCGTCACTTACAAATAATTTGGGTGACCAGAATGGATTTAAAGACATCTTATTTAAGACATATCTTAGACTTCGTTATTTTATGAATTATAAGGATATCGTGTACCAAGATGATTACTTTAAATCTTTTACAAAGGCTCTTTTCTTTTCTAATACAAAGGATGCATCCGGACTCAAAGAGATCAATGAGTTGGTTAAGAATGTTGCATTGTTATGGAACGGCAGTACCCTGGAAAAGAATAAGATCATGTTTAACAGCATTTCTAAACATTCTTCTTACAGACTTTTTAGGACAATTCATTTTATCTCTATACTTCCTCGTCCATCCGATAAATTGCAAGCAAACGTTTTACATCAGTTTCTTACGGAAGTAAAAATTAAATTTAAAAAACCTACCACTCATAATTCGGAAAGAGATAATGTGATTTCAATTGACGTCGATTATTCTCTCTTTCTGCTGTTACAAAAAGTTAAATCAGGTTATCGCCCGAATAAATTAGATCGAAATAGTTTTATCAATTTCGTATCCCTTGTAGATAACCTGATCTACGACAACTCAGAAAATGAAGAGTTATTTATTGATGAGGTCAACATAGGTAAGCATTTGGACTATACACTTAAGTTAGATGAATATGGTGACTTTAAATTTTCGGCATTATAATATATATGGATAATATTTTTTTACCAGAAAAGGAGCTTAAATCTTATTTGAGGTCTGATAAAAGCGGAGGGAAACTGTTTAGGCATCAGGATGGACAACGTATTCCATTACTTCCCTATACAACAAAATTTAGTGATAGCGTAGCTAGGGATGTAAAAGAAGATTTTAAGTCACTCGATGGCTTTATTGGACATTGTTACAGGCAAGTTATCGGAAAATCTTTGCCTGTTGACATGCAAAAGTTGAATTTTAAAAAGACGCTCAGACAACATATACTATCAAAAGCGGCGGAAATTACTACATGTGAAGATGTTGAATCAGAAAAATTGAAAGCTGTTATCGATTCAATGTTTTTTGATGAAGATAATTTGCTAAAATATGGATATAAGGCTCAGCTTTATATGTTTTGGAATGGTTCTCCTACAAATTTAAATGAAATCGGAGATTTTATTTGCCAGGTTTTTTTTAAGCAAGAGATATGCGATATCATCTTAAATGAAAGAGATGGAAAAAAGCATGTTTTTCACACTTTAATAGATCAGTGTTTGCCAGAACTTGTGACCACTTCTAAGAAAAAAATTAAAAATAGTTACCATATTCTCGATGAATCAGTCGTAGGTAGTTTTATAGAGGATTTCAGATTCTTACAAAACGACAAGAGCTCTTTTTTAATAGAAAGTGCATTACTTTTTAAATTTTACTATTTCTTTTACGTATCTAGGTCTGTTTTGATACTAAACGACTTGTTTAATATCAAAGAATACCAATTGTACTTCACTTTGGAAAATGAATCAGTTTCTGAATCAAGAAGAACTTATGATAGTGGTTGGAAGATTATAGAGTCTAAATCATATAATTTATATTCTCATACGGTCTGCCTTGATATCTTAAATCATATACCATTAGTTGAAAAACATGGAAGGATGAGCTATGTTCAGCTAGGAACTTTTTTTGATAGTTGCGATGCTTTAGAAAAGCAGGAATTGATGAATGATGTTGAATCTATTTCTCAACTATATTTCAAATATGCACCAACTGATGTTGATTGGACAACGTTCGAAGATTACCACAATAGTAGAAAAATTGGAACCCACACATGGAATGATTTTGAGCACCTTGTATTTAAGTTTTATACCCAGATAGATTTTCAGTTCGAAAAATTTGGGCGTAAATCTAAAAGGAATAACTACGCTATGTGGTTTATCACATTTTGTAAAGAGAATATGCTAAAAAATAGAGGGCGAAGTGGATTTTCATTAAATCTTTCTAATGAGATGCTATTGTTTCTAACAAAACTTTGTGTCAAGGATCAACAGAAGATGAGATTAAAAGATCTATGGGGAGAATTCAAGAAAAGGGGAGTATATTTTGATGACCCTACTCAGCAAGCCATTGTGGAAATTTATGATAAAATTAACCTAATTGAGAAAAAAAGTGATAGTGGAGATGCACAATACATTAGACCAATTTTATAATTACCTAGCGGACACGGTATTAGATTTTTTTAAAAATCCAAATGAGCTCATACCGGGTAATCGTTACTCTTTATATCTTGAGAAAGATTCTGATCTCAGTAAATTTTATGGATCGATTTCTAGCAATAACGAGTATGATAATGATTATTTTGAATATCAGCATAGAAAGAATTCAAAAATATATCGTTCAAAACTGTTGCACTTGAATGGGTGTGATTTAATTATTTCGTCTGATGTCGGAGTAACCGACAATTTCTTGACAACACTAAGAAATGGGGTGGCTAATCAACAAAATGTATTTTCTGGCAAGGCTATTTTAATATTATTCAGTGGAAAACTTGATAGCCTTATTGGTGGAGGAGGTGATTTAACTAAGGCTGGTATGCCTCTAAATTATGAATTCTTTTCCGAAAATCTTAAAAATAAGATTTTATCCAGCACAATTTTGAGCTTTTCTAACAAAGTAATATTAGAAGATTCTCTCTCCAAACGTACTAAAGAATTACGTTTAGAAAATGCGTCTGTATTTGATCTTGCCTCTATTATTGGTATGGTGCAGAAAGGACAGATAGAGACACATGATTACTCAACTCTAGGTCTTTTTCCTCAGGAAGAACTTTCAACTATTGGCAGTGTGAAAGGTATAAAGGAAAAGCTTGTACTAAACAATGCACTCTTTGAAGCTATTGAGTATAGTATCAATTATGGTAATCCGACCGCAGAATTAGAGAAAAAATTCACAGGTACCGGGGTCAAGATGATTACTGATAAAATAGAGGATGAATCCTGGAGATTTATAGATCATGCTGAGATAATGAAGCATGAATTAAAAAAAGATAAAGGCACTCCAGTAGAATATCTTGGTTCAGATTCGAAGGCACTTACATCAGGGCTCTTTGTTTGGGATAAACCTATATCGGAATCAACGACTGGTAAAAAGCAAAGACATATTATCGTTTTTAATCCTATTGGCGCATATCCAATAAATGTTTTTTTAGCATTTGATACTCATCTTAAAGGAGATGTCAAAATTTTAAAATCAGCGAGTACTGGTTTATCAGTTGAAAAATCAGGAAGGCACCTAAAACTTAATTTAACTGGCGAACATTATAATGAAAATACATTTGAATTCGACTATTCTGATATAGTAGGTGGCAACAAATTTAGATTTAAAGTATGGGTCATAAATAGCTATCCAAATTTTCTAGAGCATTTCATTTCTAATTATTTTATTAGTGAAAAGGGAAGCTTGGTAATTAGTGAAGAAGAAATCATGGTCTTTAACCCAATGCAATCAGGGACTGATGCGATAAATGTCAATTCTGGAGAAGTAGTGTGGTTAAATGACGAACGATTAACTGTAAAAATAGCTGGTGAAGAAGATGTGGACGAGCTACCCTTCCAGATTAAATATAATCATCTTAGTCTCAATATACTCGTTAAACAGAAGATTAATCTTCCAAGTCCTATCAGGGGTCTAGATGTTTGGCAAAACAAAAGAGCATTCCAAGAGAGTTATAAGTATATTTATAATGATCAAACAAACATATTTAAGCTATACTTCCGGAATAGTGAATTTACTGTTCGGGATGAATTTAGGATGAATCTTTTGCTCGAACATAAAATAATGAATCAGCAAGGTTTAGCTTGGTTCGAAATGGAGGACAAAAACAGTGCATTGGTTCCTGTGGAGCTAAAGTTGTCTAATGAGCTGAAAAGTGCATATTTGGATTATTACTTATCTTTTAAGTCAGGCAGATTGTTGCCCAGCCTTGCATACATGGATGATAACTTGATACAGAAGGCACAGGTTTATGTAATTCAGTATATAGCAGAGATTGAAAAGTTAAGTGAGAATAGGCCTTTGAATGAAGAATTTGGCGCAGATCTTATACGTTTAGGTACTATATATGAAAACTATAAAAGCAATAACGTAAAGTTTTCTCCTTTACATCCATTGATGGTTGCTTATCAACTTGAAATCAATGGACAATTAAAAGGTAGTATTCTTTATGATGCTATGCTTAAAAAATTAACTCCTTTGAACCTGTTACCATATTTGAGTTGGGAAAATATCACAAAACCAGGATTACCATCTCTGTATGCGAGTAAGGAAAATCATCATTCTCCAGAATGGATGTATTTTGGACATGATTTGCACTTCAAGCAGTTTAGTGGCCGTGAATTTATCAGAGGTTTGGTAAATAATAAGATTGCTGAATTCATTGAAAACTTTAACTTCCTGTTCTCATATGACAAAAGAGCACCTCTTAAAATTAATGTATTTTATATGGGTGATTGTCTTCAAGTTTTGCAGGGAATTTTCGATTATTATAAGGACCAAGTGTCTAAGAGGGTTAACCCCTTAGATTTGAGGCCTATTGATCTGTATATAAACGGGTCTGACAATTATGTAACTACATTCGAAAAGATGGCTCACCTTTTTGATAAAGAAGATGTGGAGAAAGCATTTGATATTAGTGCTAACTCTAAGTTTTTCGACTTTGATGACCTCTTAAATGCATTTAGAAATAATGTTCGTTTTTTTGCTGATGGAAAGCAAAATACCTCGAATTATGCCCATTTAACCTTTTATCAATTCAATAACGATAGTGCCAGGATATCTTATTCCAATATAAATCAGATACCATCTGGAGTATCTTTGAATGGCCTAATATCAGACGTTCCATCATCATATCATGAGTCAACTTATGTCACTGGCTTTGGAACTAACTTCAGTACTTGTAATAATAACCTTGCTGTATTGACAAAAGGCCTAAATGCCGTTGCCAAGGTAGCTTTTTCCAGACATCCATACAAGAAGGACGAGGTGACGTGCACACAAATTGATTCTAGTATCAAACATAGTCTAAATGATCTTTATGACCATTCCCAATGGGTAACTTTTGTTGATCCACATTTTGATTTATCTTTTTTTAAAGGTGAAGATGATGTAATTATTGTTCATTATAGTGATCAATATAGTAGCGCCAGTGGTTTTGATGCCATAACGGTTACTAAAAAATCTCAACAATATATATTCCTGCTGGAACAGATTTTACAGAGTAAGGAGGTACAACATAAAAGTCAGGATATTATAAAGCTTATTGATCTTTATAATGCAATCAATGGAGAGTGGCTCTTGAAGTTAATTAGTAAAAAGGACAGTACGATGCAGATGGAGAAATTAAGTCTACCATCAGCTGTAAAAAACTTTTTAGCCTTTTATAACCATCCTGAAATAATTTGGATTCCGCTGTCATTAGAAGAAATACTTAGAGTTTCAGGTGGCGCAGGTCTGACTAAATCGGAAGGATTGTTTTCAGTAAAGAATCTTGGTGCTAAACATGAACATTGTGACGATTTATTAATGGTTGGAATTTATGAACTACATGGCAATCTGAACTTGCAGTTTATGCCTGTAGAGGTTAAAATTGGCCAAAATAACTCTTCTGTACTAAATCATGCACACGAACAGGCAAGAAAAACATATAAATTGTTGTACAGTCAGTTAGCTAATGAAAAAAGTGACTTTAAACAGGAGTTTTACAAAAATTTCTTTGCCAAGCTTATCTTGATGAGTGCTAGCAAAATGATATTCTATAATGTTTGGGAAGAACAAAAATGGGATAAGATTTCTGTTCAATACCGCGAAAGGTTAATGAATAACGATTTCGAGGTGACCGATAAGCTGTCACCGTATATTGGTAATTATGCGATAGTTTCTTTTTCTAGCAATGCTCCCAAAAGAGAATATGAGCTGGCAACTGATGGATCTATTCTTACCCTGTTGGAGTCCGATGGTTATGGTTCATTGGTAAAAAGTGTTGAGGAGATTAATAACTGGCTATTCAATGGACTACATACTGTCGATACCAAAATACTTTTTAAAAATAAACTGCCTGATCTTGCATTTCTTAATAATGATGAGATTCAAACTGTGCCTAAAAGATATTCTGAGCATGAGATGGCTTTACCATCTGATCACATTCTGAATGAAGAACGTACGCCGATAATTACTGTGGACCTAAAACAACCTGGTAATCAGGGTAACATTGAGATTAATTTCGGAGATGAAATTAACAATCGTACTCCGGTGATTTGGAGCCCAGCAAATACAGGTAAGGTAATGCATACTAATACAGGTATCATAGGTACTATGGGAACTGGGAAAACTCAGTTTACGAAATCTTTGATCACTCAGCTAAACAAGTCAGATAAAAATAACGTAGGGGGTAATAAAATAGGAATATTAATATTTGACTATAAAGGAGATTACATTAATCAAGAATTTGTAGCCGCTACAAACGCAAAAGTTTACAAGCTGCATAATCTTCCATACAATCCGTTAGCGATTGACGTGAGCGCCCACTCTATGCCCTTATTGCCACTTCATATAGCATCCACTTTACAGGAGACTATATCAAATGCTTTCAACCTTGGAAATAAACAAAAAGCTTTTTTAAAGCAGATAATTATGTCTGCATATGAAGCTAAGGGGATTTATAAGGGAGTTGAAGAATCATGGTCGAATACAGCACCGACGATATCAGACATCTGTGAACTTTATCTTGAAGATGAGAAAATGGCAGTGGATAGTCTCCATGCTGCACTTAAACAATTGCATGACTTTGAAATATTCCAGCCGGATGGGACCAAGACTAAGTCTCTATTTGAGCTTATAGAGGGAGTAACTGTTATAAATCTCTCTGGTTATAGTCCGGACATCCAAAACTTAGTTGTCGCGATTACTTTAGATGCCTTTTACTCACAGATGCAGAAAAATGGCCACAGCAAGATAGATGGCAATTTCAGACAATTGACTAAGATGGTTTTGGTGGATGAGGCAGATAATTTCTTAAGTAAAAACTTCGCTTCTCTGCGTAAGATTTTAAAAGAAGGCCGCGAATTTGGAGTAGGTACTATTTTATCGACTCAGTTCTTGAATCACTTTTCAACTGGTGATAATGAGTATGATCAATATATATTAACATGGATCATTCATAGAGTGAATGACGTTAAATTGAAGGACGTTGATTCGCTATTTTCAATCCAGGATAAGGAACAAAAGGAAAAACTGGTACAAATTATAAAAAAATTAGAGAAGCATCATAGCGTGGTTAATTTGGGTGGATCACCACCAATTTTGATAGAGGATATGGCATTTTGGAAATTGCTACATAAAAATTAAAATATGAAATTTAGTATTATTAGTACTGCTGAAAAGGAATTACTGCACAAAATTGAGCAGTCAAATGATTCTGAGCTCAAGTTATGGAAAGTAAGTAATATAGCAATTCCCTTATTTACGCTTTTATTATCTTTGGCCAGTTATACATTTTTTAAATCTAATAACAGACCTATAGAGTTTCTTTCTTATTGTAATCTTTTGCTAAATGGAGCCATTCCTATGATCGCTTTAAATAGAATAGGTGGCCTTGGGATGTACTTGTTTAAATATGATAAATCCAAAGAAAAGGAATTTGGAATTGCTGACACGTTTTTTTTGAGGACAAAGCTATTTTTTTGGTTTTTATTAATTCTCATCCTTACAATGTGTCTTTATTTATATCAAGTTTCAAATAATCCTTTCAAATTAAGTTATTGGCTTATAATACCACTTACTTTATCAATTATTTCAGTTATATTTTCTATCAAAGTTGCTAAACATGTATATCTCCTCCAAGAGACTATGATGGAGAATAGTTTTTATAATAAACTTAATACTGAATCCTTAGAAACCCAATCTCATCTCAATAAAAAATACGGAAATGCTAAATGATCAAACAATAATAGCACAGAAGGTTAAACAAAATAATCAAGAATTTTTTGTTTCAACGTTTACTATTGGTCAAATATTAAAGTTTACGAAATTTACTGAAAGGTTAATTGTTGCTTATGATGAGGAAAACAGACCGATATATAATCGCGAGATTCAAAGAAAAGTAGAGGATTCAAGAGTTGTTAAAATCTCTGATTTCTTAATTAATAATCCCGATGCCATATTCCCAACTAATCTAGTAATAGCATTGCCAAGTGTTATATTAGAGTCAATCTCAACTGATGATGATAATATATATAATTTATCTTTAAGTTCTAAAGTGTTTGAAGAGATTAAGAAGGCTGACGGAGATGTTTTTTTAACTATAATAGATGGGCAGCATAGAATTCGAGGAATTGAGAAAGCAATTGAATTGCTTAGATTAAAAATAACGAACTTAAACAAAGTTCTACGGGGTACTAAGGAAAACTATAGCCTAGTTTCTAATTTGGAGGATTCGTCAAAATTATTAGATCATCTTTTAAATATTGACTTAGTTGTAACATTTTTCATTGATCCAACATTGGAATTTCAAGCAATGATTTTTTCCACAATCAATAGAACTCAGAAGTCTGTTCCACAAAGTCTTGTTTATAGTTTGTTTGGATTAACCGAAAAAGACTCTCCACAGAAGACCGCTTTAAAAATTGTACTCGCATTAAATAGTTTTGAAAAATCGCCTTTCCATAACAGGATAAAATTATATGGTGGTAGTTACGAACGTAATCAAAGTCCCGCATTAACTCAGGCGATGATGGTGAAATCTATTATTGATCTCATTAGTACCAGCGCTCGAGAAGCTGAAAATGATAGATTTCGTCCTAGAAAGGATTTAATTAAGAACATTAGCTTTCAAATGCCATTTAGAATTTATTACTCAAAGGATATGGATGATTATATAACTGATATTTTGTTTTGTTACTTTACTGCAGTTAGAAATTCTTTTACCAAAAATTCGGTTTGTTATTGGGATATTAATAGTTCTAAACCAACAAATATACTTCAAACTACCGTTGGATACCAAGCACTAATCAGCATTATGATTGAGATTCTCAAAATTATACCTGAAGCAGAAAAAGATAAGGTTGAAAGTTATCAGAAGATTTTAATTAAGGCGAAGAATATAAAATTTGATGACACTGCAAGATATCCTTTCACGAGTAAGTCTGTAAGTATATTGTTTGAAGACATGACATCTGCAATGGGTATATAAAAGATGAGGAACTTATAACGTATCTCAAACTGCAATAAGAAAAAAGCTGGATATCGCTTACAGTAGGGCCAGATTGAGGTATCCCCATACAATTTTAATTTCTGCTCCTCTTATATGTACAATGAAATTTAGTAAGCTACCACTATGGTGCATCGTAACGTGAGGTATTACGGATTATAAATTTTGTAACTCTCCCTTTTTTCGAACTGGTTTAGGAGACTAGAATTCAATCTATATAATCTTTTTCATCCCTCAGCATGCAGTCATCTCCGCAGGAGTTGACTGCATGCTGAGGCTCCATTCTGCTCTATATTCCAGTGGAGTTTTACCACCTAATGTTTCATGTGGTCTTTTGGAATTGTAATCTGTTACCCATTCTTCTGCTAGTTGGATATATCGGTGATTGTGGGCCAAGCGTATCGTTTGAAGATGACCAGGCGTATCGGTGATACCGGGCCAGCAATAATAGGATTATTTTTTTATTTTTCTCAGTGATTCACCTGATAAACTTATGCGATGTGCACCATGTACCAGTCTATCAAGAATGGCATCAGCAATGGGTCCCTCGCCGATGACTTCATACCAAGTACTCACAGGAAGTTGTGAAGCAATTATTGTAGCCTTTTTGTTATGTCTATCCTTGTATATGGACGTGCTGATGATCTGGGTGGTACCGTGGTATCATTGAATTCACACTATGTGAATAATATTATTAAAGGTCTTGACAACAATACCGTGCCTCATGAATTTGGGCATACATTAGGCTTACTTCATGTGGATAAGGAAGCCACTAAATCAAAGGATGCCAGGCAATATTGGCCAAATCAAAAAAGATGGAGTAAAGACAGCACAAATATTATGTTTGATGGTCGAAGCCGGTACATGCATGGGAAAACCAGTATAAGTGTTATTGGTTCACAAATTGATATTGCAATTGAGAATTACAAGAAGGATAAATTAAATAAATAATGAAGCTGAAATATCTAGTAACTGCTATAGTAATAATAATCTTTCTATCTCTTAATCTTATTTTTTCTGAAAATGATGCGCAGGTAGATGGCTTTACTATATATGGCTGGCCTTATAATTTCTACGTTCAAACAGAGGCTAGACTTACTGACCCTTCCTATGCCGATCAATTAGGATTCTTTCCCACAAAATTCGCTGCAGATTTATTTATTTTATGTATTTCAATTATGGCCGCTAACATTGTAGTCATACGAATCAGGCAGGGAAAGCAATAAATCATTGTTATCCTACTTTATGATTTTAGCTATGCTAAGATTTCTGCCTTTCATCTTTACTGTTATGGCGAGTATACAATTGTGCAAACTGTCTACCTTACTTATGATTCAAGGTTTTGTGTTCTTCAGATAAGCTTCAAATGCGAGAAATAGCCGGTGCAATTCTCCTTTTACATCTTCTGTAGTCAGATGAAGTTGAAGAGCGATTTGTTCAACAGTTAATTCATCATAAACATTCAGCCGGAAAATCTCCTGCCTGTTTTCAGGCTGCGTTTCGAGCCATATTTCAATGCAATCAAACAATGCCGGATCTGCTTTGATCTGCGATGGTTGCAGTAAGAGATAGGCTAAAGCCATAATAGCCAACACCTTGTCAGGATGATTCTCTGGCAGTTCATAATAAATTGTTAATTCGTGCTGCAGTTCTTTTACCAGATTCGGATATATTTCCGGATAAAGATGCCTTGTCCTGTTTTTCCAGAAGGCAACCATCACCTTCATGGTCATCCCTGCTGCGATTTCCCGATCTCTAAGCGCATGGAATAGGGCGTTGTATAATTCTTTCCACTTTCTTTGATAAATCTCATTAAAAGCTTCCCGGTTCCCAAGGCTGAGGCTCATCATCAGCTCCGCCTCTGATGAGTTCTTAAAATATTCACTTGACTTCATAAGCGTAATTAAAATTGCTAAGCTGGAGCAACTTTATCAGGTTTTATATGTGGATTAAAATTAAATTCTTGTCAATATTCATTACCACGCCCATAGAATCTGGCTGTTAGTTTTCGCTATTTTTCCAATGCAAAACAAGAGGGGGTTCTTATTTTTATTACAAATCTAATAGATCGAATAAATTTTCCAAATGTATAAATCAGGCATTTTTAGCTAAATCATTTTTAGATTAACCAATCTGAATATTTTTTTTAAATAAATTATTAATATGCAAAAATTTGATATTCAGTGTACTAATTGACCTTAAAAAATCCACTTCCTTATTTTATGGCAATGTCTCAATTGTACATGTACTCCACCTAAAAGTAGGTTAACTTTGATCACCAAAGAATCAAACATGCAAT
>Ga0247809_1000120_pt1 | contig 43612 bp, 38 predicted proteins | sample UWRJL104311B1_FD_180951 | JGI IMG/M metagenome (GOLD analysis project Ga0247809, IMG submission 180951) | Plant litter microbial communities from Arlington Agricultural Research Station in Wisconsin, United States - UWRJ-L104-311B-1 | ecosystem: Environmental > Terrestrial > Plant litter >...
GGGGGAGGGCTGGTCGAGCGGACTACGGCGGATGCGCGATCCGGTCACGACGATCTCATCCCCGCCAGCCTGGTCTACGGATGGGTCGGCAGCCTGCACGCCCTCCGCGGCCGGTGTCGTCACCGATTGTGCGAAGGCCGGCATCGCTGCGAGCATCGCCACCAATGCCAACCCGCTGGCGCCGGCATATTTGCTCGCGCCCGTGAACGTCTTGAACCCACGCTTCAACATTTTTCCCCTTGTCCGCGCCCCAGCAAACATCCGCTCTCTTATCTTATGTGTGCGAATGATGGCTCAGGGGCGTAACGAAGCAAGGGAAGATTGCGTGATGAGACAATTTTGTTGCGATATGTGTCCTGCGTGTTGCGCGCAGGACACGCAGGTGATCAGACCAAAACGGGTGCCGCGGCGCGATCCGCTTCCCCAAACACACGCAGATACCGCGCGATCTCCGTGGGTTCGCCCGTCGCCTTCGCCGGATTGTCGGACAGTTTTACCGCCGGCCGGCCATTCGCCTCGATCACCTTGCAGACCAGCGAGATCGGCTCCAGCGCCGCCGCGCCATCGGGATCGCAGCCGCGGAAGTCGTTGGTCAGGTTGGTCCCCCAGCCAAAGCTCATCCGCACGCGGCCGTGAAAATGGCGATACGTCTGTTCGATCGTGTCGATGTCCATCCCGTCGGAAAAGATCAGCAGCTTGGTCTTGGGATCGACCCCCTGTTCCTCCCACCAGCGGATGATCTGCTCGCCGCCTGCGATCGGTGGCGCGCTGTCGGGACGGAAGCCGGTCCATTCCGCCAGCCAATGCGGTGCGTTGCGCAGGAACGCAGTCGTCCCGAACGCATCGGGGAGGGCGATCAGCAGATTGCCGTTATAATGTTGCCGCCAATGCTCGAGCACGCGGTATGGCGCTTCGGCGAGGTCTGCATCACTGTTCGCCAGCGCGGCGGTCACCATCGGCAGTTCGTGCGCGTTCGTGCCGATCGCCTCCAGGTCGGCGTCCATCGCCAGCAGCACGTTCGACGTACCGATAAAGCGGTCGCCGAGCCCTTCCTTCAGCGCCTCGACGCACCAGCGCTGCCACAGGAAGCCATGCCGCCGCCGCGTGCCGAAGTCCGACAGCACGAGGTCGGGCAGTTCGCGCAGCCGCTCGACCTTCTCCCACAACTTGGCCTTGGCGCGCGCGTAGACGATGTCGAGCGCGAACCGGCCGCGATCGCGCAGGGCTGCGCGCGACTTCAGCTCGTTGATGATCGTCAGCGCAGGGATTTCCCACATCGTCGTGTGAGTCCACGGGCCCTCGAAATGCAGCTCATACTGCCCGTCGACTTTCCGCAGGTCGTAGGCGGGCAGCTGGAACTCGGCGAGCCACGCCAGGAACTCCGGGCCGAACATCTTCTGCCTGCCGTAGAAGCTGTTGCCCGCGAGCCAGATCAACTCCTTCTTCGCGAACCGCAGCGTCCGCGCATGATCAAGCTGCGCCCGCAGTTCGTCCTCGTCGACGATCTCGGCGAGCCGCACGGTCTTGGTCCGGTTGATCAGCGCGAAGGTGGCGTTGACGTCGGGATAGGCCTGCCGGATCATCTGCAACATCAACAGCTTGTAGAAATCGGTATCGAGCAGGCTGCGGACGATCGGATCGAGCCGGAAATTGTGATTGTACGTCCGGGTGGCGATATCGGTCACGGCCATGCGCATGGGCTCCTGCGTTGCGTAGGGGCCGGGTGTCCGAGAAGACGCGTTTGTGTCAAGCAGCGGGCAAAGGAGACAGGCGATGGCGCGGTTCGTGATCGTGGTGGATACGCAGTGGGATTTCATGGCGGGCGAGGGCGCGTTGAGCGTGGTGGGGGCGGAAGAGTTGGTCGCGCCGATGCAGGCGTGGCTGTCGGCTCTCACGCCTGACGAGGTTGCCGGCGTCTTGTTCACGTTCGACACGCATTTTGCCGAGACCTACGCCGCGTCGCCCGAGGCGCAGATGTTCCCGATCCACTGCGTGCGGGGGACGCGAGGGTGGGGCAACATGCTCGACGTCGCGCTGGTCGACCCGGCGATCCCGGCGTGGCGGATCGAGAAGGGGGTGTTCGACATGTGGGCCGAACCGGGGCTTGCGATCGAGGATGCGCGGGATGCCGAGCGGCCGACTATTGAGCGCGAGGCTTTCTTCGCGGCGTTGATGGCAAGTGGCGTTACAGAGGTCACGGTCATCGGCGTCGCCGCGGACTACTGCGTCCGATGGGCGGTCGACGGCCTGCTAGCACGGGGCTTTGCTGTGACTGTTCCCGCAGCACTCACGCGCGGGATCGAGCGGCAGATCGAAGCGGTTGCGGGCGAGGATTTCGCAGGCGAGGTACTCGTCGTCTGACCTGATGTAGCGCTGGGCGAACGATCCTCCCCCGCCAGGGGGAGGTGGCACCGAAGGTGACGGAGGGGGCGGTAAGGGCAAACTGTCGCTCCGTGTCCTCCCCCTCCGTCTGACAAGTGTCAGCCACCTCCCCCTAGCGGGGGATTAGCGGGGCCTTCACGCCATCGCCGCAAGCAGCCGCCCGACATCTACCGTCGCGAACGAGGCGAAATTGTCCGCCACGCCGAACGGCAGCAACAGCGTGCGATCGTGGACGATTCCGCCGCAGCTATACACTACGTTCGGCACATAACCGTCGCGCTCGGCCGGGCTCGGCACGATCAGCGGATCGGTCATCCGCGCGAGCAACTTCGTCGGGTCGGCCTTGTCGAGCAGGCAGGCGCCGATGCAATAATTGCGGACGCTGCCGACGCCGTGGGTCAGCACCAGCCAGCCCTCGTCGATCTCGATCGGTGAGCCGCAATTGCCCATCTGGATGAACTCCCACGGCCATTTCGGCTCGACGATCTTGGTACCGCCCTCCCAGGTCAGCAGGTCGTCCGACGTCAGGTACCAGATGTTCTCGTTGTCCTGCCGTCCGAGCATCGCATAGCGCCCGTCGATCTTGCGCGGGAACAGCGCCATGCCCTTGGTCGCCGAGACCGCGCCGCGCATCGGCTGCATCTCGAACGTTTTGAAGTCCTCGCCGCGCAGCAGTTCGCAGCGCGCTTCCGAGCCGCTGAACGCGGTGTAGGTGCCGAGATAATGAACCTCGCCCTCGTCCTCGAAACGAACGAGACGCAGGTCCTCGATCCCCTGATGCTGGCTCGGCAGGATCGGAAAGATCACCGTCTCCGACAATTCGCGACTGCCTCCACATTCCAGTCGGGTGGGACCGCCATCGGTCGCGCCCTGATCGGTCGGCGTGACCCGCGGCGGCACCGCAGTCTGGCTCGCGGGATCGACCGAGAAACCGTCGTCGGGCGACCAGCTCCCGGTGCGGAACGTCACCGACGAGACATGACCTTCGCCGATCCCGCGTAGCGACAGGATGAAGCGCAGGCCGCCTTCGGGGGCGTTGGCTTGATCAGGATCGAGGACCATGCTCGGGTTGAACAGGGCGGCGGCCTCGAACGAGTATTCGCCGCTGAGATAGGCGCCAATGAGCAATTTCTGGTCGGTGTCGATCTCGCGCGGATCCTTGAGCACCCCCATGACCTCGCCGAACCGGTGCAGGAGAAGCTCGTCGACATCGCGGTGGCGTTCGTCGAGCGACTCCATCACACGGCGACGCTCGGCGCGGAGTTCGTCGGGCGACAGCGACAGTACGCGGTCGATCACGCGGGCGGCGCGGGGGTGGCCGTCGACCTTGAACGCGCCGGGATACTCGATGTTGAACGGCCGGATCACGGTCCGCGAAGGGTCGGGTCGCAACTGGATGTCGGAGAAAGTGACGAGTTCGGCGTTCGCCATGATCGGCTCCAGATGACACGGTATCGGCGCCCCGTAGCGGGCAAGACGACATCGCGAGGGTTGCCGGCAGTGAACGCCGAAACCACCCCGATGGCTACATGAATTCAGCGTCACCCCGGCATTGTTGCGTACACGCCGCAACCTTGCCGAAACACTGCGGCAATCTTCGACTGCCACTTCACCGCTTCGATCTTCGATGAATCAGCGCCCAGGGGATGTGGCATGCACGCACGATCATTACGGCCGAAAGGCTGCGCGCTAGGTCGCCATCTACCGCGATCGAGGCACCGCGACGTGAAGGGTGAGCCGATCCAGCGCTCCGCCTGTCGGTGCTGCGGCGTGGCGATCGTCAAGTCCGCGGTCAGTCGTCGTTGGATCGTGTCGGGCATGCTTGGCTGAACCGAATGTCGCGACGATGGCGTCAGGGCTCGGCGCGTTCCGGTGGCGGGACGGCCGGATCGTCCGAGCCGTTGCGCCACGTCTCCCCGCCCGCGCGTGGCAGTTCGCCGCGGGTCAGCGCGCCGTCGTGGTTCCGGTCGAGCGCAGCGAAGCGCGTTGCCGCAGCCTTGGCAAACTCGCCTGAATCGATACCGCGATTGAGGTTCGCATCGGCGGCGATCACCGGCTCCGGCAGGTCGAAGAAGCCGTAGCGCGCGGCGCCGATGCGTTCGTGGACGGCGGCGGCGCTCTTCTTGCTGTCGCCATTGCCGAACTGCATGCCCTGACCGCCTGACCCGCCGCCGCCTCGTCCGCGTCCGCCACGGCTGCGCTCGCCACTTTCGGACCGCGGTCCGCGTCCGCCCGACGCCACGCGGATCTCGGGGACCAGGACGTTTTCGTAGTAAGCGATGTCATCGGGATCGATCTCGCCGTCCTTGCCGCGATCGAGCACGGCGAAGAAACGCGCGGCATCATGCTGGAATTCGGCCAGCGTGATCCGCCCGTCGCCATCGGTATCGGCGCCCGCGAACCACAGATCCTGCGCCGCACCCGGCTTGAGTGAAGCGCGGAACGGTTCGCCCATCGGACTGATGAATAACTGGCCGCGGCCGCGCGCCGGACCGTGTCCGCCCTGAGGGTGCGGCTGAGCCGAGCATCCGGCCAGCGCGGCGGCGATGCCGAGGTAAAGAATACGCATGCAATCTCCCGAAATGTCGTGATATTCGTCTGACACGCCGATCGTTGCCGCGATGTTTCGGCTGACCGCTCGCGCAGTTCAAATCGGCAACGTCACGCGGGCAAGCAATCCGACGCCGGGTCGGTTCTCGATCGTCGCATCGCCGCCATGCGCGCGTGCCACCGCGCGGACGCTGGCGAGGCCAAGTCCGCTGCCGCCGGTATCGCGGTTGCGCGATTGCTCGGCACGAAAGAACGGCTCGAACGCGCGGGCGAGATCCGCTGGCGCCATGCCCGGCCCCGAATCGCACACCTCGACGATCGCGACCCCGCCCTCGCGGCGCACCTCGACTTCGGCATGGCCGGCATATTTGACGGCGTTGCCGACCAGGTTCGCGATCAGCGCCTTCAATGACGGCGCATCGCCCTCGAGCGCGAGCGGGTCGCCCGGATGCAACGCCACCGCATCGCCGCGATCGGCAAAATCATCCGCGACGCTTTCGGCCAGCGACCGGAGATCGAGCCTTTGCCGACGGACGTGCCGGGTCATGTCGCGAACGAGCGCCATCGCCGAACCGATCCGCTCGCTCATCTCCTGGATATCGCCTTCGCTCGCCGCCCGGATATCGTCGGGAGCCTTTTCGAGCCGCAGCGACAACCGCATCAACGGCGTCCGCAGGTCGTGCGCGACCGCCGCGATCAGAGTCGTCCGATCCTCGACATAGCGGTTCAACCGCTCCTGCATCAGGTTGAACGCGGTCGCCGCTTCGGCGATCTCGGGCGGACCGACGATCGGTAGCGGTTCGGCGCGCGGATCGCGACCGAGACGCTCGGCGGCGGCGGCGAACAGCGCGATGGGCTTCACCACGCGCCGCGCCATCACCCACGCCACCGCGGCCGCAACCACCATTGCAACCAGGAACCACAGCACGATCCGCATACGCCAAGGGCCGATCGTAGTGTGCGTCGGCCGGATCACGCGCCACCGGCCGTTCGGCGTTTCGATCGACACGACGAACGGGCCGAACAGCGCATTGTCGAACGATTGCGGCAGATGCCCCGAACGTCCCATGCCGAGCGGCAGCGGCGGCCGGAGTGCGCCTGCGAACAGCGGCATCGCCGATCGCTCGGTCTCGACGGTCACCTTGGTCCGCGGCAGTCCGAGATCGGCGGCGATCGATTCGGCGAGCCGAGCGTCGCGCGGATTGTCGGTCGGGCGGGGTGGGCCGGTTGCAATCTCGACCTTGAGCTGACCGGTCGTGTCTCGCCCAGTCCGCGCGACCGCAGCGACGCGGTTGGCCGTGAAGATCTGCGGCCGCGGCGGCGGCATCAGCAGCACGATCGCGAAGTTCAGGATCTGCACCAGCAGCACGGTCGTCAGCCCCAGCACGAAGATGCGCAGGAACATCGGCCAGGATCGCTGCGGGTTGCGCCGGATCGGCTGGTTGATCCTGGCGACTGCGGTCATCTCGTCGGACATCACAGGCGCACCACGCGGGGAACGAAGAAATAGCCTTCGTTACGGATCGTCCGGATGATCTCGTCTTCGTGCGAGCGCAGCTTGCGGCGCAAGCGGCTGACCTGCACGTCGATCGCGCGATCGAACGCGTCGGTGTCCGGCCCTCGTGCCGCCTCCAGCAACGCGTCGCGCGCCAGCACGCGCCGTGGTCGCTCGACGAACGCGCGCAGTACCGCGAACTCGCCGTCGGTCAGGTCGATCAGTGTGCTGTCGGGATCGAACAGTTCGTGCGCCGCGAAATCGACGCGCCAGCCGAGGAACCCGAACGCGCGGCTGTCGCCGGCATCCAGCATCTCGCGTGCACGCAGCGCGGCACGAACCGTCGCCAGGATCTCGCGCGGGCTGCACGGCTTGGACAGATAATGGCTCGCACCGATCTCCAGCCCGAGGATCCGGTCGGGCTCGTCGCCCAGCGCGCTCAGCATCACCACCGGGGGTGCGCCCGTCCGCGACAAGCGACGACACACCGACAGACCATCCTCGCCAGGCATCATCACGTCGAGCAGGATCAGCGACACCGCACATCGCGCGAGCACGCCGTCCATTTCCTGCGCGTTGGTCGCGGTCTCGACCTGGTAGCCGTGCATACCGAGGCTCTCCGCCAGGAGCGTGCGAATCATGTGGTCGTCATCGACGACCAGCAACACGGGTTTCGCAAGGTCGGGCACGGGACGTGGGATCATTCGCCGGTCCTGCCGCACGAGTGTGTTCGACATATTTCCGCGTGTGGTCGGACATGGGTCATTTTTCGGAGCGCCGGGCTGCGACGAAATCGATGAACGCGCGCAGTGGCGCCGGGAGATATCGCCGTCCCGAGTAATAGAGGAACGGACCCGAGAAGCGCTGCCACCACGGTTCCAGCACCGGCACCAGTGCGCCGCCGTCGAGATGCGGTCGCAGCCAATCCTCGAACAGGTGGATGATGCCGGTTCCCGCCAGCGCCGCATCGACCGCGAGATCGGTGGCCGCGCCGACGCGGACGATCAGCGGTCCGCCGGGCTCGACCTTGACGATCTCGCCGTCGCGCTCGAACTCCCAGGGCATCATCGAGCCGCTAGAGAACTGCCCGCGGATACACGCGTGGTCGAGCAGGTCGCGGGGATGCACGAGCGTGCCGCGGCGGGCGAGATAGTCGGGTGACGCCGCGGTCGCGAACCGTTGTTCGCGCGGACCGATCGGTATCGCGATCATGTCCAGTTCCAGCCGTTCGTCGTAGCGGATGCCGGCGTCGCACCCTGCTGCGAGCATGTCGACGAAGCTGTCCTCCGCGATCACTTCCAGCCGGATATCGGGATAGGCGGCGAGGAACGCCGGTACGATCGCGGGCAGGACCAGCCGCGCGGCGCTGACGGGCACGTTCAGCCGCAACGGTCCCGCAGGCAAATCGCGATAGCCGTTGACGACGTCCAGCGCCGCCTCGACTTCGGCGAGTGCGGGGCCGAGCCGGTCGAGCAGGCGCGCACCGGCTTCGGTCGGCGCCACGCTCCGCGTCGTCCGGTTGAGCAACCGTACGCCAAGGCTTGCCTCCAGTCGCCGCACCGCCTCGCTCAGCCCCGACGCACTGCCGCCGCTTATCCGTGCGCCATCCCTAAAGCCGCCCGCCCGCGCGACGGTCACGAACGCGGAGAGATCGCCTGCATCCACTGCCATTGTGCGTGCTCCCGTACAGCCCGTGCCGATACTACCGCGTTATCGTAACAGCCAACGCGGTCCATATGAAGGTCACACTTCGAAAGGACCGGATCATGACCACGCACGGCATCGCCATCACCGCCCCGCTCGCAGGCCGCACCGTCAACCGTCTCGGCTACGGTGCCATGCAACTCGCTGGCCCCGGCGTGTTCGGGCCGCCCAAGGATCACGACGGGGCGATTGCGGTTCTGCGGGCGGCGGTCGCGGCCGGCGTGAACCATATCGACACGAGCGACTTCTACGGCCCCCACGTCACCAATCGCCTGATCCGCGAGGCGCTGCACCCGTATCCGGACGACCTCGTGATCGTCACGAAGATCGGTGCGCGGCGGGGACCTGAGGGCTCATGGGATCCCGCTTTCTCGGCTGCGGAGCTGACCAGTGCGGTCCACGACAATCTGCGCAACCTGGGGCTGGAGACGCTCGATATCGTCAATCTACGCGCGATGTTCGATGCGCATGGACCCGCCGAGGGATCGATCGCCGAGCCGCTCGCGACGCTCGTCGATCTCCAGCGGCAGGGTCTGGTCCGCCATATCGGGCTTAGTAACGTCACGCCGACGCAGGTCACGGAAGGGCGCGCGATGGCAACGATCGCCTGCGTACAGAACCAGTATAATCTCGCGCACCGCGACGACGACGCGCTGATCGACGATCTGGCGGAGGCGGGGATCGCGTATGTGCCGTTCTTCCCGCTCGGTGGGTTCTCGCCGTTGCAGTCGTCCGCATTGTCCGACGTCGCGCACGATCTGGACGCGACGCCGATGCAGGTTGCACTCGCGTGGCTGTTGCAGCGTTCGCCGAACATCTTGTTGATCCCCGGCACGGCGTCGGTCGGTCATCTGCGCGAGAACCTTGCGGCGGGGGACATCGTGCTGCCGGCCGACGCGATCGCGACACTCGATCGTATCGGGAAGGACGCCGCCAGCGACTAAGCATTTCCGTCCGGGCGGCGGACGGCTAACGGCTGCGTGATGGCCAAGAAACGCTACCTCACCGCGACGCTGCCCGACGGTTATGTGAAGACGATCGGCCCGACGTCGACGCCGTTCACGCATTACTGGCGGATCGTCGCGGTGCTGGCCAACGGCAAGACCGAGATCTTCTGGGGCCACACCAAGTCGCTGGTCGAGGCGAAGAAGAAGCGCAACGCACTGGCCGAGGCCGCGGCGCAACGCGGATGGCAGCGCTATGACTTCGAGTTCGTCGAACTGGTGGCCTCCGACGGCTGATACCGTCCGCCCCCTCAGGCGGGTGGCAGCGCCTTCACCAGCTCGAGCACTTGCGCCGCCAGTTCCATCCGACAGATCAGCAGGTCGGGCAGATACGGATCCGCGCAGTTATAGACGAGCGGCGATCCGTCGACGCGGCTGACATGGAGCCCGGCCGCCTGCGCGACCGCGATCGGTGCGCAATTGTCCCACTCATACTGCCCGCCGGTGTGGAGATAGATGTCGGCCTGGCCGCGCACCACCGCCATCGCCTTCGCCCCCGCCGAGCCCATCGGCACGAGCGTCGCCCCCAACGTCTCGGCGACCGCGACCGCCTCGCGTGCGGGCCGGCTGCGACTGACCAGCATGCGGAGCGGATCGCCCGCGGGTTCCAGCGGCTTCGGCGAACCCGAGGTCAGCGTCATCCCGAGTCCGGGCAGCGCCACTGCGCCAACGACCGCGACGCCGTCGATCGCGAGCGCGACGTGCACCGCCCAGTCGGTCCGCCCTTCGCCATATTCGCGCGTGCCGTCGAGCGGATCGACGATCCAAGCGCGGCGCACCGAACAGCGATCGCCGGTATCCTTCTCTTCCTCGGACAGGATCGCGTCGTCGGGCCGCGCCGCGCGCAGCATCCGCATCAAGAAGGTGTTGGCCTGCTCGTCGCCCGCCTTGCCAAGATCCTTGCCGGTCAGCCCGCTGCTTTTCTGCAACGCGAGCAATATCTCGCCCGCCTCGGTGGCGAGACGTTCGGCGAGACGGACGTCGCTTTCGATAACCGTCATTTCAGCGGCATGATCTGGCGGACGATGAACGCGGCGGCTTCGGCGGGCGTCATCTCGACCGTATTGACACGGATTTCCGCATTGAGCGGCGCCTCGTAAGGGCTGTCGATCCCGGTAAAGTTCTTCAAATCGCCTGCCCGTGCTTTCTTGTAGAGGCCCTTCACGTCGCGACCTTCCGCCACATCGAGCGGCGTGTCGACGAAGATCTCGATGAACTCGCCCGCGGGCAGCATCGCGCGCACCATGTCCCGCTCGGCACGGAACGGCGAGATGAACGCGGTGAGCACGATCAGCCCGGCATCCGCCATCAGCTTGGCGACCTCGCCGACGCGGCGGATATTCTCGATCCGGTCGGCCTCGGTGAAGCCCAGGTCCTTGTTCAGACCGTGGCGGATGTTGTCGCCGTCCAGCAGGAAGGTATGCCGGTTCATCAGGTTGAGCTGTTTCTCGACTTCGTTGGCGATTGTCGACTTGCCCGCGCCCGACAGCCCGGTGAACCACAGCACCGCCTGTTTCTGGTTCTTCAGCCCGGCATGCGCCTCGCGGCCGATATCGGTCGCCTGCCAATGGACGTTCTGCGAGCGTCGCAGGCTGAAATGGACCATCCCCGCCGCGACGGTCGCGTTGGTGATCTTATCGATCAGGATGAACCCGCCGAGCACCTTGTTCGGCGCGGCACCTTCCTGCGCATAGGCCTCGAACACGATGGCGCGGTCAGTCGTGATCTCCGCCACACCGATCGCGTTCAGCTCCAGCGTCTTGGTCGCGAGCCGCTCCATCGTGTTGACGTTGATCTGGTATTTCGGCTCGCGGACCGTCGCCGACACCATCTGCGTGCCGAGCTTCAGCCAATAGGAGCGGCCGACGATCAGCGGCTCGTCGTCCATCCAGACGATCGTCGTCTCGAACTGGTCGGCAGTCTCGGGCGGCGCATCCGACGCCGCGATGACGTTGCCGCGCGAGCAGTCGATCTCGTCGGCGAACGACAGCGTGACGGACTGGCCGGCGACCGCCTCGTCGAGATCGCCGTCTAGCGTCGTGATCCGGCTGATCGTCGAGGTCTTGCCGCCGGGCAGCACACGGATCGCGTCGCCGGGCTTGACCGTGCCCGCGGCGATCTGACCCGAGAAACCGCGGAAATCGAGGTTGGGGCGATTGACCCACTGCACGCTCATCCGGAACGGCTTGGCCTGGTCGTCGTCGACATCGACATCCACGGCTTCGAGATGCTCCATCAGCGTCGGGCCGGAATACCAGGCCATGGTGTTGGACGCGATCGAGATGTTGTCGCCCTTGAAGCCCGAGATCGGCATCGGCGTGAACGCGGTGATGCCGATGCTTTTTGCGAACGCCGAATACTCCGCCACGATCTCGTCATAGCGCGCCTGATCGTAGCCGATCAGGTCCATCTTGTTGACCGCGAGCACGAGGTTGCGGATGCCGATCAGGTGCGCGAGATAGCTGTGGCGCTTGGTCTGCGTCAGCACGCCCTTGCGCGCATCGACCAGGATCACAGCGAGGTCGGCGGTCGATGCGCCCGTCACCATGTTACGGGTATATTGCTCATGACCCGGCGTATCCGCGACGATGAACTTGCGCTTTTCGGTCGAGAAGAAGCGATAGGCGACGTCGATCGTGATCCCCTGTTCGCGTTCGGCAGCGAGCCCGTCGACGAGCAGCGCGAAGTCGATCTCGCCGCCCTGTGTGCCGACGCGCTTGCTGTCCGCCTCAAGTGCCGCGAGCTGATCCTCGAAGATCATCTTTGAATCATACAGCAGCCGGCCGATCAGCGTCGACTTGCCATCGTCGACCGAGCCGCAGGTGATGAAGCGCAGCATCGTCTTGTTGCGATGCTGGTCGAGATACGCGTCGATATCCTCGGCGATCAGCGCGTCGGTCTGGTAGGCCGATTCCTGGATTGCGATGTCGCTCATCAGAAATACCCCTCCTGCTTCTTCTTCTCCATGCCAGCGCCGCCGGCATCCTTGTCGATCGCGCGGCCCTGGCGCTCGCTGGTGGTGGTCAAAAGCGTCTCCTGGATGATCTCGGACAGCGTCGACGCCGTGCTCTCGACCGCGCCCGTCAGTGGATAGCAGCCGAGCGTACGGAAGCGGATCGAGCGATCGACCGGGACCTCGCCGGGTTCGAGACGGAAGCGGTCGTCGTCGACCATCAGCAGCATGCCGTCGCGCTCGACCGTGGGGCGCACGCCCGCATAGTAGAGCGGCACGATCGGCACGTCGTTGAGCTGGATATATTGCCAGACGTCGAGCTCGGTCCAGTTCGAGATCGGGAACACGCGGATGCTCTCGCCCTTCGATTTTCGCGCATTGTAGAGGTTCCACAATTCGGGGCGCTGGTTCTTCGGATCCCAGCCATGCGACGCGGTGCGGAACGAGATGATGCGTTCCTTCGCGCGCGATTTCTCCTCGTCGCGTCGCGCGCCACCGAACGCCGCGTCGAACCCGTGGAGGTTGAGCGCCTGCTTCAGGCCCTCCGTCTTCCACATGTCGGTGTGGAGCGCACCGTGATCGAACGGATTGATCCCGCGCGCGGCGGCTTCGGGGTTCTGGTAGACCAGCAACTCCATGCCGCTCTCCGCCGCCATCCGGTCGCGCAACTTGTACATTTCCTGGAATTTCCAGGTCGTGTCGACGTGCAGCAGCGGGAAGGGCGGGGGCGACGGATAGAAGGCTTTCCGCGCAAGGTGCAGCATCACGGCCGAATCCTTGCCGACCGAATACAGCATCACCGGCTTGTCGGCCTCGGCGACGACTTCGCGCAGGATGTGGATCGCCTCCGCCTCGAGCCGTTCCAGATGGGTGAGTGTCTTCGCCATGATGTGTCTCCGCGGCGCCGTTTGCCCGGCGCAGGGCGGTGTCGGCAATCAATGCATTCTTCGGTCGGGGAACGCTTCGCTATCTCATGCCGCCAATGACGGCACTGCGCACCATGCACGATTTCGCGGCGAACCCTGCGCCGCAGTTGCCCGCCCGCGATCGACGCCGTACGCAACGCACCTGTTTCGATCCGTCTGGGACCATGCCGCCATGTCCGTTGCTTCGTTGAAAATGCGCTCCTGGTTGTTCGCGCCGGGGGACAGCGAACGCAAGATGACCAAGGCGGTCGAGGGCAGCGCGGACATCGTCCTGTTCGACCTCGAAGACGCGGTGACGACCGAGAACAAGTCGCTCGCCCGCCAGACCGTCCACGACGTGCTGACCGCGCATGTCGCGCACCGCGCGCGAATGTGGGTGCGGGTCAATCCGCTCGACGGACCATATACGCTGACCGATCTCGCCGCGATCATGCCGGCGCGTCCGGGCGGGATCATGTTGCCGAAGGTCGTCGGGCGGCAGGATGTCGAACGGCTCGATCATTACCTGTCCGCGTTCGAGGCGGCGAACGGCATCGCGATCGGGTCGACCCCGGTGATCGTACTGATCACTGAGACGGCGGAAGCGATGTTCCACACGGGCGACTATAAGGGCGCGCCTCGGGTGGTCGCACTGACCTGGGGCGCAGAGGATCTGGCGGACTCGATCGGTGCGAGCGCGAACTGCAATCCGGATGGCAGCTATCGCTTCACCTATGAACTGGCGCGGTCGATGTGCCTGCTGGGCGCCGCGGCGGCAGGGGTCACTGCGATCGAGACGATTCAGGGCGACTTCCGCGATCTCGACACGCTGAAGACGCGCGCCGAGCAGGTCCGGCGTGACGGTTACCGCGGGATGCTTGCGATCCACCCGGCGCAGGTCGACGTGATCAACGCCGCCTTCACGCCGACCGAGGCGGAGATCGCCGAGGCGCAGGCGATCGTCGATCTGTTCGCGGCGAACCCCGGCGTCGGTACGATCGGCTACAAGGGCGGCATGCTCGACCGACCGTATCTGTCGCGCGCGGAGCATCTGTTGCGGCAGGTCGGCCGCGCGTGATCGAGGCGTCCTAGCCGACGCCCCATTCCGCCAGCAACGCCGTGCCATCGGACGTGGGGGCGATCCTGCCCGGCGTGCGAGACAGGCGCGGGGCAGGGGCCGCCTGCCAGATGCCGTCGATGACGACACCGCGATCCGCCATGTGGCGGTGCGTCGGCACCTCGTCGAGTTCGAGCACGGGTGCAAAGCAGGTGTCGGTGCCTTCCAGCGCATCGCACCACTCGTCCCGCGATCTCGTCACGAACATAGCGGCAAAGCGTCGCGCAGTTTCGGGCCAGCGCTCGACGGCCATCTGGTCCGCGGCAAGGTCGGCGGGAAGCCCCAGCCGATCGAGCAACTCGGCATAAAATTTCGGCTCGATCGCCCCCACCGAGACGTACCGCCCATCGGCGCAGGTGTAACAGCGGTAAAACGGCGCCGCGCCGCCGAGCAGATTGCGGTCGCGGTCCATCGACATCACCCCGGCCGGGACCATCCCTGCGAACAGCGCCATCATCGACGAAACCCCGTCGACGATCGCTGCATCGACGACTTGCCCAAGCCCGGATCGCGCGCGTTCGAGTAACGCTGCAAGGATACCGGTGACAAGATACAGTGACCCGCCGCCGAAATCGCCGATCAGGTTGAGCGGCGGCGGCGGCGGTGTTCCCGGCGAGCCGATCGCTGCCAGGGCGCCGCTGAGTGCGATGTAATTGAGATCGTGGCCCGCCACCTGCGCGAGCGGTCCGGTCTGTCCCCACCCGGTCATTCGCCCATAGACGAGCCGCGGGTTGCGCTTGAGCATGACGTCCGGGCCGAGGCCGAGCCGCTCCATCACGCCCGGTCGCAGCCCCTCGATCACGACATCGGCGCGGTCCGTGACCGCCAGCGCCTGCTCTCGCCCCTCAAGCGTGCGAATGTCGAGCGCGAGCCGCGCACGACCGCGGTCCAGCACGGGATTGCGAAATCCGCCGCTGACCCGCTCGATCCGCAGCACCTCGGCACCGAGATCCGACAACAGCATCGCCGCATGCGGGCCCGGCCCAATGCTGGCGAACTCGACGACCCGCAGGCCTGCCAGCGCCGTCATGCGCCGATACTCATCATTGCCATGCGATCCGATATCCGCGCTGTTCGGCCGCAAGGTGTGACCGATGCCGAACCGGAGTCAAGAAAGCGTCGGCGGGTCCAGCGGCACCATGTCCTTCAGCATGATGCCGGGGTCGGCGAGGATGGCCCGGTCGATCACCGCGCCGGCTTCCACCAGCTTGCGGCCCTGGACGTAATCCTTGACCGCCCCCACGCAGTCGAGCGCGATGACGCGGCGGTCGCGCAGGTACACGACCGAGAATTTGCGCGTCGCCGGATCGCCGCGCAGGACCGTGTCGTCATAGCCGATTGACAGTCCGACGGTCTGCAGCTTCAGGTCATACTGGTTCGACCAGAACCACGGCACCGCGTCATACACCGCCGGCTGGCCGACGATGTCCTTCGCCACGACGGTCGCCTGGTCGTTCGCGTTCTGCACCGATTCGACGCGCACCGCCGCGCCACCGGCAAACCGGTTGGCGTGCAACGCGCAGTCACCGATCGCATACACGTCCGGCACGCTCGTCCGGCATGTGCCATCGACGGCGACGCCGTTGCCGCCCGCCGCACCCGCGTCGATCAGGGGTGAGACTTCGGGAAGGATGCCGATGCCGACGATCACCATGTCGGCGGCGATGACGGTGCCGTCCGCCAGCCTGACGCCGGTGACGCGGTCGTCACCCAGGATAGAGTGGACCGACTGGCCCAGCCGCACGTCGACGCCGTGCGCACGGTGCTCCGCCTCGAAGAACCGCGACAGGTCTTCGCCCGCCACCCGCGCGAGTACCCGGTCGAGCGCCTCGATCAGGATGACGGACTTGCCGAACTTGCGCAGTACCGCCGCGGCTTCGAGCCCGATATACCCGCCGCCGATCACGACCGCGGTCCCGACATCCGGCAATTCGGCGATCATCCGGTCGGCGTCGGCGCGGTCGCGCACGGTGTGGACGCCGGTGAGATGATGGCCTGCGCAAATCAGTCGTCTCGGCGTCCCGCCCGTCGCCCATACCAGCCGCCCATAGCCGATCGTCGTACCGTCCTCGGTCGTCGCGCTGTGCCCGACCGGATCGACCGATACGATACGCGATCCCAGCCGCAGATCAATGCGCTGTTCGGTCCAGAACGCCGCCTGTCGGATCAGGATACGGCCGAAGACCTTCTCGCCCGAGAGATACTCCTTCGACAAGGGCGGCCGTTCGTAGGGAAGCTCGGCCTCCTTGCCGACGATCAGGATCGATCCCTCGAAGCCGGTCTTGCGCAGTGCGATCGCACATCCCGCACCGCCGTGCCCGCCGCCGACGATGACGACATCGGCGAACACCGGCGTGTCCCGCGGCGCATCGCCCGTCATGCTGTCCATTTCGCTACCCTCGTTCACCTGGTGCCCGGTCGAGTAGCACGCCGATCTGCCCTCGTGGTGCGCATTCCTATTGGCGATGTCGGATGACCTCAACTGCAGCCGGAGATCCGCCAGTGCAGTGAACACCGCCACTTGTGCGAAGTTAACGTAAAGCGCGCGCGGTGTGTATTAGGCTTTGTGGCCGGGCTCTGCGTTCGGACGGGGGATTGCCGAAGTGATTGCGGACGGAACTGCCGAAATACCCAAGGCCCATGCGTGGGACCCCGACCATCTGCGGCTTGCGGTCACCGCTGCGGGTGTCGCCCTGTGGGCATGGAACGTCGACACCGACGCCTTCACGATGGATGAGCGCGGCTTCGAGCTTTGGGGCCTCCCGTGGCGCGCCGAAGTCACGTTCGAGGAATTGTCGGCGCATATTCATCCGTCCGATCGCGACCGCGTCCACTCCGCCTTCGCCGCCACCCGCGCGGTGCTTGGCAGCTACGAGACCGACTTCCGGATCATGATCGGCGAGGAGGTCCGCTGGATCTCCGCACGCGGCCAGGGCGAGGATGTCGGGATCGTCGGACGGACGATGTTCGGCATCTTCCTCGACGTCACCGGCCGCAAGCAGGCGGAGGAGGGCAACGAACTGCTCGCCGGCGAGATGAGCCACCGCGTCAAGAATTTGCTGGCGATCGCGAGCGGTTTGACCACGATAACCTCGCGCACCGCACCGAATACGCAGGACATGGCACGCGAACTGACCGAACGGTTGAGCGCGCTGGGGCGGGCGCACGATCTCGTCCGACCGTTGCCGGGCGGGCAGGGCGACGCGGCGTTGCTCGGCGACCTGCTTTCGGTGTTGCTGGCCCCATATGACGACATGGGCGCCTTCAAGGGCCGCATCCGCGTCGCGGTCGAGCGCATGGGCGTCGGGGAAAACGCCGCGACCGGGCTGGGGCTGATCATCCACGAGCTCGCGACCAATTCGATGAAATACGGCGCTTTGTCGGCACCGACCGGAACGCTCGACCTGTCCAGCACCGCGACCGACGACGAAGTGATCCTGACCTGGCTCGAACGCGGCGGTCCGGAAGTCGAAAGCCCGAATGCCGGGGAAGGCTTCGGCAGCAAGCTCGTCCGCCGTACCGTTGCCGGACAGCTTGGGGGCTCGATCGCCTATGAATGGTCGACGGGCGGGGTGATCATCACGTTGACGATGCGGCGGGATCGGCTTTCGTCCTGACTGGCTTTCAACGCCCGGCCGTGATCACCAGGATAGTAGTTTAGTACCTGATTCGGGTGCAGGAATACTGCGGAAACATCCGCGGTCCGATGGGTTATGTCTCTGGGCAATATGAGTTTCGGGTCTGCCGGGGCGCGAACTCCTTTGCCCGTGCGACCCTATCGTTTTCACCAGCGCCGAGCAGCGCGGGATATTCCCGCCGGCTTCGTCGTTTGAAGCCCCATCATCCACGTATCGAAGGAGATCATTCATGAACACCGACACCCTCAGCGGCGCAGCAACGGACGTCAGCGGCAAGGTCAAGGAAACCCTTGGCGGCGCGATCGGCGACAAGTCGCTGCAGAGCGAAGGCGCAGCGGATCAGCTGACCGGTACCGTCCAGAAGACGGTCGGCCAGGCCAAGGACGTCGTCGAAGAGAACATCCGTCCGCTGGTCGACTATGTCCGCCAGTTCTCGAAGGAGCGTCCGTTCACCGCCGCAGCGGTTGCCGGTGTACTGGGTATCGCCCTGATCAATACGCTCCGCGGCAAGTAAGCCACGGCGTGTCGCGGCGGGGGCGCATGATCGCTCTCGCCGCTATACCGTTACTCGCGTTATCGAAGACGTACGACACCAAGCGCACTCGATCGTTGCGCTGCTGATAACCAAGCCGCGGCTGGTCGATCGAACATCCGACGACCTCATCGCGAACCACGCGACACCAATTCGCTGCAAGTGCGGACCGTGATCCACGGTCGCGCTGCTAAAGAACTATGTCGATCGGACTTCGGAGAGGAGACCCGCATGACGGATCATACGGATTACGAAACCGATTACGATTCCAACCTCGTCGTGGGACACCGCGGGCAGCGATCCGACGACGACTGGGACAAGGTCTGGAATACCGACGATCGCAACCGCGATACGCTCCGCAAGATCGAGTTCGGGCTGGCGGTGATCGCCGCGGGCGTAGCACTCGTCATAATCCGCGGCGGATGGCTGCGGATGACCGCTCCACCGAACCATGTCGTGCCCTCGGCGGCCGATATTCACGTCCAGATGCCGCCGCCGCGCTAAGCCGGGCGCCTCGAATACATAGCGCCCGAACAAAATAACGACTGCCAGCATTTGGGCTGGCAGTCGTTATTCCCGTTACGCGGCGGAGCGTTCCGCCTGCTTGTCTTCGAGACGATCGCCGCTGCGATCATTGGCTGCGGCGCCGGTGATCTCGATCCGGCGCGGCTTCATCGCCTCGGGAATTTCGCGTTTCAGCGCGATGCGCAGCAGGCCGTTGTCGAAGCTCGCATGCTGGACCTGCACGAAGTCGGCGAGCTGGAAGCGGCGCTCGAACGCACGGGTGGCGATCCCGCGGTGGACGAAGCGGCCATCGTCGCGTTCGTCGGGCTTGCGCCCGCTGACCGTCAACTGGTTGTTCTGCGCGACGATCTCGATGTCGTCGGGGCGAAACCCGGCGACGGCGAGCGTGATCTGATAGCTGTCCTCGCTCTCGCGTTCGATATCGAACGGCGGATAGCCATCAGCCGTTTCGGTCCGCGCGGTCGCTTCCAGCAAGTCGAACAGCCGGTCGAAACCAACCGTGGAACGACGGTAAGGCGTGAAGTCGAAGTTCGTCCTCATATCCAAATCCTCCTCATGAGCAATCTGAGCACGAGGAGCACCGGTAAAGCCGGTGCCCTCAGTCGCCGGACCGATCGACGCGTCCGGCGACCGGGGAAATAATTTCGCGTCCGAGGTCGTCAAGATTGCCGAACGAAATTTTTTGCACCGGTCGCGAGCGGCTGAAATCCGCTACTTGATGCGCTTCCACGACTGCGTCTTGCAGCCGAACCCCGCGAACATGCAGCCTTCACCGACCAACGTGCGGGCATCGATCTGCGTGATCGTGCCGGATACGGTCTGGCCGACATCGGGAATGAAGACTTCGCCGCTCCATCGCCCAGGCTCGTCCTCGACGAAATCGCGGAACAGTTCCTCCCCGACGAGCTGGTCGACGCCGCCGCGCTGCGCATCCTCGATCGCAGTGCGGCTCGCCCACACGACCGTCCCGCAGATCGCATCGCGACAGCGCTTGAAGGTCACGTGGACGGTGTTGTGTGGGTTGGCCCAGATCCCGGCGGGCGGCGGGGTTCGTGCCGCGACGGGCGCGGCGACCAGCGGGAGTGCCAGGATTGCGGCCGAATATTTGAAAAGCATGTCATCCTCTCGAATTCCCTACCGGATCGAACGTGCCAAACCTCGCTTCGAGCCCTGTCGAAAGGGTAAAACCGAAATTTCGATTGCCACCTATGCGGCTGATTTGGCTCAGTATCTGATGGTCGGCGTTGCGATGATTTGGTCGCTACCCTAGATACCGGGATTGGTGATCATCGATGAGTAGACTGTTTTGACTGATATCATCGACAGCGCCGTCGAAAGCGCCCCGAAAATGACGGCGGATGCCGAGCGGATCGCGGCTGAGCTGATCGCGCAGGACGTCGGCACCGATCCGTTCGTCGCGGCCGTGCGCGCCACGCGGATGCCGATGATCATCACCAATCCCCGCCTGCCCGACAATCCCGTCGTCTTCACAAACGACGCGTTCTGCCGGTTGAGCGGGTATAGCCGGGCGGAAATCCTCGGCCGCAATTGTCGGTTCCTGCAGGGGGCAGAGACCGATCCCGCGACCGTCGTCAAGATTCGCGAGGCGGTGCGGCAGGTCCGGCCGATCGAGATCGACATTCAGAACCACCGCAAGGACGGCGAGCTGTTCTGGAACCGCCTGTTGCTGGCGCCGGTCTACGATACCGAAGGCGTGCTCGCCTATTTCTTCGCGAGCCAGGTCGATGTGACTCTCGAGCGCGAACGGCTGCAAGGCCTGGAATCGAGCAATGCCGCGCTTCTGGCCGAGTTGACCGACCGATTGCGGATGCAGCAGGAGCAGGAGCGCGAGCTGGCCTTCACGTTGAAGGCTGCGCGCTTCGGAACCTGGAGCCTGGAGATCGCCAGCAAGCAGCTGACTGCCTCGGATACGTGCAAGGAAATATTCGGCCGCCCCAGCCACGAGCCCTTCACCTACGAGGATCGGCTCGAGGCGATCCATCCAGAGGATAGGGCGAAAAGCGTTGCCGAAGTCCGTCGCTGCGTCGCGGAGGGCACCGACTATGACGTGGTTTACCGCATCTATCGCCGCGATGGAGAACTGCGCTGGCTCGCCTCGCGTGGCCAGCCCTTCTTCAACACCGAGGGCGAGGCGTTGCGGATCGCCGGCGTCTCGACCGACATCACCGACCAGCGTCGCAGCGAGATCATGCGCGCGGCGCTCGTCGAACTGGGCGACGTGTTTCGTGACACGGACGAACCGGATGATATCTCCTTCGCGGCTGCGCGAATTATTGGCCAAACGGTTGGGGCGGACCGAGCGGGCTATGGTGAAATCGTCGCCGACACGCTCACGATCATGCGCGACTGGAGTGCGCCGCGTGTCGCGCCCCTTTTCGGCAGCTTCGATCTACGCAGCTTCGGAACGTACATCGACGATCTGAAAAATGGCGACGAAGTGTGTATCGAAGACGCGCATACCGATCCGCGGACGCGGTCGACGGTCGCTGCGCTCGAGGCGATTTCCGTGCGCGCGATCGTCAACATGCCGATCATGGAAAACGGACGGCTGGTCGCGATGCTCTATCTCGGCAGCGGCCGTGCACGGCAGTGGCGCGCGGATGAGGTGGCGTTCGTGCGCGAAGTGGCCGAGCGCACCCGGATCGCGACCGAACGTCGGCGCACGGAACAGGAGCTTGCAGCTCTGGCCGCGTCGCTCGAACAGCAGGTCGCGGCGCGGACTGGCGAGCTGCAGCATGCCGAGGACGCGCTGCGCCAGTCGCAGAAAATGGAAGCTGTCGGCCAGCTTACCGGCGGCGTCGCGCATGATTTCAACAATCTGCTCACCGTCATCCGCTCGGCGACCGACCTGCTGAAGCGTCCGGACCTCAGCGCGGAACGGCGCGAACGCTATATCGACGCGATCTCCGACACCGCCGATCGTGCCGCGAAACTGACGGGGCAGCTGCTCGCCTTCGCGCGGCGGCAAGCGCTCCAGCCTGAGGTGATCGACGTGGGACAAAGCCTGCGCGTCATTGCCGATATGCTGGGCACGCTGACGGGCTCGCGGATCGTCATCGACATCGACGTGCCCGAGACGCCGCTGTTCACCAACGTCGATCCCAGCCAGCTCGATACCGCGCTCGTGAACATGGCGGTTAACGCGCGTGACGCGATGGACGGCGCGGGCCATATCCTGATCGCGGTGCGGCCCGCATCGTTCATCCCCGCCGTTCGCTCGCACCCGGCCGTGCCTGGGCGCTATGTCGCCATCTCGATGACCGACAGCGGCACCGGCATCGAACCCGAGAAACTGGAGCGGATATTCGAGCCGTTCTTCACGACCAAGGGCGTCGGGCAGGGCACCGGCCTCGGTCTCAGCCAGGTGTTCGGGTTCGCCAAGCAATCCGAGGGCGACATCGTCGTCGAAAGCCCGCCCGGCGAGGGCGCGACCTTCACCCTGTACCTGCCGCAGGTCGACGAGAGCGACCGTCCGGTCGAGGACGACGCTGTCCAGACGCTGGCCGACGGTCATGGAACCTGCGTGCTGGTCGTCGAGGACAACAGGGAAGTCGGGACGTTCACGACGCAGTCGCTGGCCGAGCTTGGCTATGTGACGGTGTGGGCGGCGAATGCGCAGGAGGCTCTGGCGGAGCTGGGGAAGGATGCTTCGCGCTTCGATATCGTGTTCTCGGACGTGGTGATGCCGGGGATGAACGGCATCGAACTCGGCAAGGCGATCCGCGCCGATCATCCGAGCCTGCCGGTCGTGCTGACGTCGGGGTACAGTAATATCCTCGCGCAGGACGGCACGCACGGGTTCGAACTGCTCCACAAGCCGTATTCGGTCGAGCAATTGTCGCGCGTACTGCGCAAGGCGGCGGGCTGGGGAAGCGCCGACAGGAGTTCGGACGGCTCTGCGGAATAAAGGAGCGGCTGCCGATCCGCGGGCGAAAGGCTCAGGCGGTCGGCGCCATCAACGACCGGATACGCTGCGCCGTTTCCGGGGAGGCGGGATTGTAGACGATCATCCCGAGGTCCGGCCGACCGTCGACCGCAAACGCCGAGAATTCGAGTTCGAGCAGACCGTGTACCGGATGGTGAAGCCGCTTCAGGCCGTCAGCATGCCGGGCAACGTTGTTGTCGCGCCATAACGCGTCGAATTCGGGACTGAGCCGCGACAGTTCCTCGACCAGTTGCGCGATCTCCGCGCCCGCACCGGCACGCGCTGCATCCGCGCGAAACGTACCGACGACATAGCGGGCGACGTTGAGCCAGTCCTCCTGCGCCGCCTTGATGCTCGCATTGGTGAACATCAGGCGCAGGATGTTGCGCTGGTCGCGCGGCAACGTTGCATAGTCGGTGAGCAGCGTCGCCGCCGCCGCGTTCCACGCGACCACGTCCCAGGTCGGCGTCTTGACGATCGCCGGGCTGAATTCCAGCGCATCCAGCACCCGCTGCAGCCGCGGCGTGACTTCGTCGGAGGCGCGATAAGTTGCTTCGGGCGGGTGGCCGAGACCAAGCACGAAGAGGTGCTCGCGCTCCGGCTCGGTCAGCATCAGGCCGCCGGCGATGCGGTTGAGGACGTCGGCCGACGGCGCGCCGCCGCGGCCCTGTTCGAGCCAAGTGTACCAGGTCGCCGAGATGTTCGCGCGCTGGGCGACTTCCTCGCGGCGCAGGCCGGGCGTCCGTCGCCGGCCGCCACTGAACCCGAACGCTGCGGCGTCCATACGTGCCCGGCGATCGCGCAGGAACGTGCCGAGCGCATTGTCAGTCTCGATAGACATCGACATCCTGTTGAAGATTATACCATGATAAGGTCACTACTTTTACAGGTGTCGAAGTACGCCCAAGTCTTGCTCCGGACAATATCGGAGAGTTTGGATGCGTGTATTTTTGACGGGTGCGACGGGCTTCATCGGGTCGCGTATCGTGCCGGAACTGCTGAGTGCCGGGCATGAGGTCTTGGGTCTTACCCGGTCCGACGCCGGCGCGCGGTCGCTTGAGGAAGCCGGCGCCGAGGTGCACCGCGGTGATCTCGTCGATCTCGACAGCCTGCGCAGCGGTGCGGAACAGGCCGATGCGGTGATCCACACCGCATTCGATCATGAGTTCACCAACTTCGTCGCGAACTGCGAGAAGGACCGCCGCGTGATCGGCGCGATGGGGGAGGTGCTCAAGGGGAGCGATCGTCCCTTGATCATCACGTCGGGTACCGGGATCGGCGATACTGGCCCCGGCAAGCCTGCGCTCGAGTCCGCGTTCAACCCCGATTATCCCAATCCGCGGATTGCATCGGAAAAGGCGGGGCAGACGCTATTGGAGGCAGGCCTCGACGTCCGTGTCATGCGGCTCCCGCAGGTCCACGATACCGTCAAGCAGGGGCTGATCACGCCCTATATCGATATCGCGCGTGAGAAGGGCGTGGTCGCCTATGTCGGTGACGGCGCCAATCGCTGGCCTGCTGCACACGTGCTGGACGTAGCGAAACTCTACGCGCTCGTGCTCGACAAGGGCGAGAAGGGCGCGCGGTACAATGCCGTCGCGGAGGAAGGGGTCAGCGCGCGTGCGATCGCCGAAGTCGTCGCGGCCGGGCTAGGCCTGCCGACGCTATCGCTGACTCAGGAGCAGGCGAACGATCATTTCGGCTGGTTCGGGATGTTCGCCTCGCTCGACATGCTGGCCTCCAGCGAATGGACGCGCGCGCAACTCGGCTGGAACCCGACCGGCCCGGGATTAATCACCGATCTGGAAGCGATGGACTATGCAACGGGCCTCGTCGTCGCCTGAATGAACGAACCGCTGGCGGCAGTTTATGGCCTGCCGTCAGCGGGATACGCTTCGAGCAGATGCCGCTTGCATCGGTGCGCGGCTCGGGACCATCCTGCGACATTGTCTACGGGGGTCTCATGCGTCGTCTCATCACTGCGGTACTGCTCGCCTGCGTCGCCACGCCTGTTCTGGCCAGGACGGTGGTTGTCGAAGAAGTGTCGCTCGATCGGTTGAGGGCGTTGATGAACGACGGCACCGCGAGCAGCGTCGACATCACCCAGGCCTATCTCGCGCGGATCGCCGCGATGGATCGCAAGGGACCGGCGCTGCACAGCGTCATCGCGGTCAATCCCGATGCGCTCGCGCAGGCCAGGGCGCTCGATGCCGAACGCAAGGCAGGGCATGTGCGCGGTCCGCTGCACGGCATCCCGATCCTCATAAAGGACAATATCGAGACCGCGGATCCGCTGCCGACGACCGCAGGCAGCCTTGCGTTGCGCGACAATATGACGCGCCGGGACGCGCCGATCGTCGCCTATCTGCGGCGCGCGGGCGCGGTGATCCTCGGCAAGACCAACTTGTCGGAATGGGCGAACATCCGCTCGACCCACTCCATGAGCGGCTGGAGCGCGGTCGGCGGGCTTGTGCGCAATCCCTATGCGCTGGACCGGACCGCGTGTGGTTCGTCCTCGGGATCGGGCGCCGCGGTTGCCGCGAGTTTCGCCGCGGCGGCTGTCGGCACCGAGACCGACGGTTCGGTCGTGTGCCCGTCGTCGTTGAACGGACTGGTCGGTTTCAAGCCGTCGATCGGCTTGGTCAGTCGTACCCACGTCGTGCCGATCAGCCATAGCCAGGATACGCCGGGGCCGATGGCGCGCAGCGTCACCGACGTCGCGATCCTGTTGTCGGGCATGGTCGGTGCGGATCCCGCGGACCGCGTGACGGCGGCGGCGTTGACCAAGGATTATGCCGCGGGACTCTCAGCCAGCGCGTTGTCCGGTATGCGGATCGGAGTCGTCAGGCCCGACGGTATGTCCGCGGATCTCGTCGTCCGCTACAATGCGGCGCTGAACGTCCTGCGCGCAGCGGGTGCCGTGCTGGTCGAGGTCAAGACGCCGAAGCTCGACGGACTGGGCGAAGCGGAACTGATGGTCCTGAAAACCGAACTCAAGGCGGACCTGAACACCTATCTCGCGACCACGCCAGCGGCAGTACAGACGAAGACGCTGGGCGCGGTGATCAACTTCAACCGCGCGAACGCCGCGACCGAGATGCCGTTCTTCGCGCAGGAATTGTTCGAAGACGCGGACAAGACCAACGGGCTCGACGATCCCGCCTACAAGGCCGCGCGCGCGACATCGCTGCGGCTTGCGGGGGCGCAGGGGATCGACGCGATGCTGCGCGCGGCGGGTGCGCAGATCCTGGTCGAGCCGACCTATGACGCGGCGTGGCTGAGCGACCCAGTCTACGGCGATACCTACGCTGGACCCTCCGCCGCGACGTTGCCAGCGGTCGCCGGTTATCCGCATCTGACCGTGCCGATGGGTCTCGTACGCGGATTGCCTGTCGGCCTGTCGTTCATCGCCACCAAGGACGCCGACCAGACCGTGTTGCGCGCTGGCTATGCCTATGAACAGCGCGCCAAGGCCCGGTCGGCGCCGCGGTATTTACCGACCATCGCCGTCGACCGGTGAGCCGAGGGGGGCTTACCCCTCCTTCTGTTTCGTCTCGGGCATCGCGAAGAAATAGAGCATGAAGCCAGCGCCCGCGACGATGGCCAAGGTCAGGAAGCTTACGCTGTAGCCCGCCCAGACGATGATCGCCCCGGCCAGCGTCGCGGATAACGCGGCACCCAGGCCCTGCGCGCTAGCCACCGCGCCCTGGCTGACGTTGAAGCGTCCGGTCCCCTTGGTCAGGTCGGCGATCACGACCGGGAACAGCGCACCGAAGATACCCGCGCCGATGCCGTCGAGCGCCTGCACGCCGACCAGCCACCACGGGTTGTCCGACACGGTATACAGTGCGCCGCGCGCCGCGAGGAACCCGAAGGCGACAAGGAACAGCGGCTTGGTGCCCCATTTCTCGGTGTTGCGTCCAACCACGATCGCGACGGGTACCATCACCAGCTGCGCCGCGACGATGCACGCGGCGGTCAGCGACGTCGCCTGGTCCTTGCCGACGGTGCGCGCGAGCAACTGGCTGACCGACGTCAGCATCGCCGCGTTGGCGAGGTGGAACAGGAACGCCGTCCCTGCAAAGATCATCAGCGGCTTGTTCTCGACCAGCGCCTTCCACCCGCTCGGCTCCTCGCAATCGTCCTCCGGCTCGCAATCGAGACCACGCGCGACCGCGTTGTCGATGTCGTCGTTCTTGATCCGCGACGCGGTCGCGATGCTCGCCACCGTCAGCGCGCCCATCAGGTAGAAGACGACGACCGGTCCGAACTTCCACGCGAGCACGCCCGCGAGCGCCGCCGACACGGCGTTGCCCGCGTGGTTGAACGCCTCGTTGCGACCGACGCGCTTGGCGAACAGTTTCGGGCCGACGAGACCGAGCGTGATCGCCGAAATCGCCGGCGCGAATACAGCACCGGCGACTGCCGCGATCGACTGGGTGACCGCCACCGCGGTAAAGCCACTGACGATCGGCAACGAGACGCTGCTGAGCGTCACGAGCAGCGCGGCGATCATCACGATCCGCGGCTTGTTCCTGCTGCGATCGATGAGGCCGCCCGCCGGCGTCTGCGAGATCAGGCCGACGATCCCGGCGATCGTCAGGATCATGCCCACCGTCGCCTCGTTCCAGCCATGCGCGGGCCCACGTACCGCGACGAGATAGATCGCCAGATACGGCCCGAGCCCGTCGCGAACGTCGGCAAGGAAGAAGTTCAGCGCGTCGAGCGTCTTCTTCGGCGCGGACGTGGCGTCCGACCCGCCCTTGGCCTTGCCGTTGTTGGCGGATGCCGTGTCCGTCGTGGCCATGAGAATTCCCTGAAATATCGGTGTCGTCGAACGCGGTGCCGGACGGCGAACCCTGCGCGCCGTCGGATCGCTAAAGCTGCGGCAACGGGCAAAGTTTCCACACGGCCGAAATATTGTTCGGCTTGATTTTCTCCAGTGATGTCAAAAGCTAAACCGAAACTGAACGGGTCCGTTAAGTCTCAAATCATGAAATTATTGTCACGGAACGATGAGCACGCAGCCTCGCTATGGGCAGCATCGGCGGATCATCTGCCACACGACTTGAAAGTGCTTTAATGACAGGATGCCTGACCTGGATTCACTTTGGCGATCTGCATGTCGACGAGGTCGATGGGTATGAAGGACTGTCACGTTTCCGGGACCTCATCGCGCTCGCGGAGACGCATCTGAATGACGCAGTCGACTTCGCGCTCTTGCCCGGCGACAATGCCAATCACGGTACCGACGACCAATATGCGCGGATCGCGGACGCGATGACGGGGCTGTCGTTGCCGCGGCACGTGCTGGCGGGCGATCATGATTTCGAACCCGGCGACCTGACCGCGATGCGCGCGATCACGGCGAAGATGGCGCCCTATGCGGAGACGATCTCGGGTTATCGCTGCCTGTTCCTCGATATCGTCTCGGCGGGGAAGGGTGGTCCCGACTTTCGTATCGACCCGGCCCAGCGCGCCTGGATAGAACGCGAACTGAGCGCCGCCGCGGTCGCTGGCGAACCGGTCGCGGTGTTCATGCATGCCTATCCCGGCGATCTGCGCGATGATCCCGACGGTATCGCCGGGCTGTTCGCCGCGCACCGCGTCGCGTTCGTCGACACCGGGCACACGCATTACAACGAGCTGCTCAACGACGGCCGCGTGATTTACGGCGCGACCCGCTCGACCGGCCAGATCGAGGAGGGCGCCCCCGGTTTCTCGATCGTCACGCTCGACGACGGCGTGCCGAGCTGGCGGTTCCAGGCGATCGACGATCTCTGGCCGCTCGTCCAGATCACCAGCCCCGCCGACCGCCGCCTGATCACCGACCCGGCGCGCGCCGACAACGTGCCCGGCAGCGCCTTCACGGTCCGCGCGAAGGTGTTCGGCAGCGCAGATACGGTGTCGCTGCACGTCGATGACCGCCACGCCATCCCGATGACGCGCGTCGACGGCGTGCCCTCGCTTTGGAGTGCCTCGGTCGATGGCGTAGCCGATGGCCTGCACCGTCTCTGCGTAAGCTGTGAAGGGAGCGAGGACCGGATCGAGGTCTTAGTGCGCAATGCCGGCCCGCGACCGAAGCGCAATCCTCCCATGGCGCTCGGCCGCGACGTGAACGCGATCGGTGCTTGGCGCGATCGTGGTATCGACGGCGCGCAACGCGGCCCCAACAAGAACGGACTCGATTGGTGAATACCACAACGATGACGATGGTCCGGCGTATTGGCGCGCGGATGCCCGCGGCATGACGCTCCACACCTACGCGATCTGGGCGATCTGTTTCGTCGCGACCTTCGGCGTGATCACGCGTCCGTTCAGGCTGCCCGAAGCGGTCTGGGCGGTCGCTGGCGCTGCAGTGTTGCTCGTATTCGGACTGATGTCGCCCGGTGCAGCATGGGCCGCGGTGCTGAAGGGCGGCGACGTCTATCTGTTCCTGATCGGCATGATGCTGCTATCTGAAGTCGCCCGCGAGCAGGGGCTGTTCGACTGGGTCGCCGAGCACGCGGTGCGGCTCGCAAAGGGATCGACCAGCCGCCTGTTCGCGCTCGTCTTCGGCGTCGGCATCGTCGTCACGACCTTCCTCTCGAACGACGCGACCGCGGTGGTGCTGACCCCCGCAGTCTACGCCGCCGCGAAGAAGGCGAAGGCGGACCCGCTGCCGATGCTGTTCGCCTGCGCGCTGATCGCCAACGCGGCGAGCTTCGTCCTGCCGATCTCCAACCCGGCGAACCTCGTGCTGTACGGTGGCGAAATGCCGTCGCTCGGTGCGTGGATGGGGTCGTTCGCGCTGCCATCGCTGCTGTCGATCGGCGTGACGTTCCTCGTCCTGCGATGGGTCGAGCGCGACCGGCTCACTGGCCAGTGCGAGACCGTCGTCGAGACCGGCACGCTGTCGCGTGGCGGAAAGATCGCGCTGGGCGGGATCGTCGCGACCGCAGTTCTGCTGATCGCCGCGTCGGCGCAGGGGTATGAGTTAGGACTGCCGACCTGCCTTGCCGGTATCGCGACGATGGCCGCGATCTGCATCGGGGAGCGCAAGTCGCCCTTCACGACGCTTGGCTCGGTATCCTGGGCGGTGCTGCCGCTGGTCGCGGGCCTGTTCGTGCTGGTCGAGGCACTGGCGAGCACCGGCGTGATCGCGATGCTGGCGCGCTGGCTGGCGGCGGGGGCAGCGCACTCGCCATCGACGACCGCAGGCGTTGCGGGCACGATCTTGGCATTCGGATCGAACCTGATGAACAATCTCCCGGCCGGATTGATCGCCAGCACTACGTTGCAACAGGCACACGTCCCCCAGATCGTCACCGACGGTCTGCTGATCGGCGTCGACCTCGGCCCGAACCTGACGATCACCGGCTCGCTCGCCACCATCCTGTGGCTGACCGCGATCCGCCGCGAGGGTGAGGACGTCGGCTTCTGGCGGTTCCTCAAGGTCGGCGCGGTGGTGATGCCGCCAGCGCTGTTCGCCGCGCTCGGCGCGCGCATGCTTATCGGCTGAGCGCTCGCCGAGCGGCAGCCAATCAGATGCCGGCAGCAGGCGTCTTCGCGACCGTCCCACGGTGCATGACGAACTCGACATGTTCGAGCCGTGTGACGTCCTGCAGCGGAGACCCCGCCACGGCGATGATGTCCGCGGTCTTGCCCGGTGCCAGCGTGCCGATGTCGTCGCGCCCGAGCAGGTCTGCGGCGCCCACCGTGGCGGCGGCGATCGCCTGGGTCGGGGTGAGCCCGTTCCTGACCATCAGCGCGAACTCGGTGGCGTTGTCGCCGTGCTTCGACACGCCGGTATCGGTGCCGAACGCGACCTTGACCCCCGCGGCATAGGCGCGGCGGTGGCTGGCCGCCATCGCCGCAGCAGCCGCCTCGGCCTTGACGATCGTCGCCGGTGGCAGCGCACCGCCGCGCGCCTGAGCCAGTGCCGCAACGGGTGCGATCTCGGTCGGCACCAGATAGGCGCCCTTGGTCTTGAACAGCCGGATCGTCTCATCGTCGAGGAACGTGCCGTGCTCGATCGAGTCCACACCGGCCTCCAGCGCGGCCTTCGTGCCCTCGGCGGCATGGCTGTGCGCGGCGACCTTGCGGCCGAGTGCATGCGCGGTCTCGATGATCGCGCGCATTTCCTCGGGCGTCATCGCACGGCCGAGGCCACCGCTGACGTTCGACAGCACGCCACCGGTCGCGGCGAACTTGATGACCCGCGCGCCCAACGCGACCTGCGCGCGCACCGCGCGGCGGCAATCGTCGGGGCCGTCGCACAGGTTCATTTCCTTCGCGTGCACCATGTCCGCGAATTCCTCCGCCAGCCCGTTGCCGCCGTCACCATGCCCGCCCGTGACCGAGATCATTTCGCCCGCATTGGTGATGCTCGGCCCCTCGACGGTGCCGGCATCGATCGCATCGCGCAGTGCCCGGATACCGCGCGGGTCGCCGCCCAAGTCGCGAACCGAGGTGAAGCCTGCCGTCAGCGTCATGCGCGCATTTGCAACGGCGGTCATCTCGTCGTCGAACCGGTCGCGGTTGAGCGCTTCCAGTCGCGCGCGCATCGGATCACCGCCGATGCCCCAGAGATGGACGTGCATGTCGACCATCCCGGGCAGTACGAACGCGGTACGCAGGTCGATCAGCCTCGCCCCCTGTTCCGGCGCGACGAACCCATCGCGCAGTTCGACGATCTTCCCGTCGCGGACGATGATCGTGGTGTTGCCGCGCGGCGCCTGGCCGGGCCGGTCGAGCACCGTGCCCGCCTGGATATAGGTCGTGGTCGATGGCTTGCCCTGCGCCAGTACCGGTGCTGCGACGATTGCCGCCAGCCCGATCATCCATGCCTTGATCATCACATATTCCCCCTTTGATGCGTGATGCTCGCCGATGCGCGCCGCGGCGGCAAGAGGGCATCGATCTATCTTCACGATCGCACCGCCAGACGCTTGGCAGACCCCGTCAGGCGCGACTATACCGCTCGGTACTGAAATACGGATTCGGCGGTCGCAACGACACCGTCGGCTCAACAGGAGAGTGGCGATGTCGATACTTGTCAACGGGTCAGCGGTGGCGCTGCCCGACGATCCCCGCGTCTCGCTGCTCGATCTGTTGCGCGAAAGGCTGCATCTCGCCGGTACCAAGAAGGGGTGTAACCAGGGCGCGTGCGGCGCCTGCACGGTGCTCGTCGATGGCGAGCGGATCGTCTCCTGCCTCGCCCTCGCGGTGCAGTATGACGGGCGGCATGTCACGACGATCGAGGGGCTGGCCGACGGCGATGCGCTGCATCCGTTGCAGCAGGCGTTCATCGATCACGATGGGTTCCAGTGCGGCTATTGCACGCCGGGCCAGATCTGTTCGGCGATCGGCATGGCGGCGGAGGCGAAGCGCGGCGTGCCAAGCCATGTCAGCGCCGATCTCACCGCCGACGTGACGCTGACCCGCGAGGAACTGCAGGAGCGGATGAGCGGCAATTTGTGCCGCTGCGGTGCGCATAACGGGATCATCGACGCGATCCGCGAAACCGTAGCAGCGGAGATGACGGCATGACCCCCTTCACGTACGCGCGGGCCGAGGACGCGGCCGACGCGCTCCGGCTCGGGCAGGCGAACGCGACGGCCTATCTCGGCGGCGGTACCAACCTGGTCGACCTGATCCGCGAGACGGTCGCTAAGCCAAGCACGCTGGTCGACGTCACCGGGCTGTCGAACGAGATCGAAGAGACCGAGAGCGGTGGGCTGATGATCGGCGCCGCGGTCCGCAACACCGCGCTTGCCGAGCGTCTGGCGGTGCGGACGCGCTATCCGGTACTGTCGCGCGCGATCCTGGCGGGGGCGTCGGCGCAGATCCGGAACATGGCGACGGTCGGCGGCAACCTGCTCCAGCGGACCCGGTGTACCTATTTCTACGACACCGACGGATCGCGCTGCAACAAGCGCGCACCGGGGTCGGGCTGCGACGCGATCGAGGGTTTCACGCGGGGACATGCCATCCTCGGCGCGTCGTCGGCGTGCGTCGCGACGCACCCGTCGGACATGTGCGTCGCGCTCGCCGCACTTGACGCGACCGTACATCTGCAAGGGCGGGGCGGGGCACGGACGCTGCCGTTCACCGAGCTTCACCGGCTGCCGGGCGATCATCCCGAGTTCGATACCATGCTGGAACCCGGCGAACTCATCACCGCGATCGAACTGCCGCCGCTGAGTTTCGCGGCCAACTCGACCTATCGCAAGGTACGCGACCGGGCGAGTTACGCCTTCGCGCTGGTCTCGATCGCAGCTGCGCTGGAGATCGAGGACGGCGTCATCAAGGACGTGCGGATCGCGCTCGGCGGGGTCGCGCACAAGCCGTGGCGCGCGTCGAAGGCGGAGGCGGCCTTGCGCGGTGGCCCCGCCACCGAAGAGGCATTCCTCGCCGCCGCCGTCGCCGAGATGGCGGACGCCGCGCCGCTTCGCGACAATGGTTTCAAGATCGCACTGACCAAGCGCACCCTCGTCGCCGTGCTCGGCGACCTTGCCGGAGCAGCAGCATGAGCATCGTCGATACGGTCAAGGAAACCGCGCAGGGCCTGGTTCAGGGCGTGATGAGCAAGCTCGTGCCGCTCGCCCCCGACAGCTGGGTTCCGGGCGGCGTGCCCGATCCGCTGATCCGTCAGCAGCACGGACTGATCGGCACGTCGGTCTCGCGGCTCGATGGCCCGCTCAAGGTGCGCGGCGCGGCAACCTTTGCGGCCGAGTTTCCGCTGGAGGGTATGGTCTACGCCGCGCTCGCCTATGCGACGATCCCGCGCGGGCGGATCGCGTCAATTGATACGGCGGCTGCGGAGGCTGCGCCGGGCGTCGTGCTGGTGATGACGCACCTGAACGCCCCCCGGATGAACCCGCCTGCAGTGTTCGGCTCTTCGCCCACCGCGGCGGGGCCTGCCGACCTGCCAATCATGCAGGACGACCGCGTCCACTGGAACGGCCAGCCGATCGCGGTTGTGCTTGCCGAGACGCAGGAACAGGCCGATCACGCCAAGTCGCTGATCGTCGCGAGCTACGCGGCCGAGCCTTCGACGACGTCGCTCGCCGCGGCCAAGGCTGAAGGACCCAAGCAGGGCCTGTTCATGGGCCAGCCGTTGCTGAACGAGATCGGCGATGCTGACGTGATGCTGGCGGCGGCGCCGCACAAGGTCGATAACGTCTATCGGACGCCGCGCCACAACCACAACGCGATCGAGCCGCATGCCGCGACGATCGCGTGGGTCGGCGACGAACTGATCGTCCACGACGCGACGCAGCTCGTCACCGCGGAGGCGCAGACGATCGCCGACGTGTTCGACCTGAAGGCGGCGCAGGTCCGCGTGACCTCGCCGTTCGTCGGCGGCGGGTTCGGTGGCAAATGCCTGTGGGATCACCAGATCCTCGGTGCCGCCGCGGCCAAGCTCGCCGGGCGACCGGTCCGGATCGCGCTGTCGCGTGAGGGCGTATACCGTGTCGTCGGTGGCCGTACGCTGACCGAACAGCGGGTCGCGATCGGCGCGGATGCGGACGGCCGCTTCAAGGCGCTGGTCCACACCGGCATTGCCGCGATGACGCCGCACAACAACATGCCCGAACCGTTCATCCTCGGCACGCGCGGCGGCTATGCGGCAGACAGCATCAAGCTGTCGGTCGAGACGGTCACGATGAACATGCTCGCCAACACTTTCATGCGCGCGCCCGGCGAGGCGGTCGGCACGTTCGCGCTGGAATCGGCGATCGACGAGCTGGCGGTCGAACTCGACATGGACCCGATCGCACTGCGTCTCCGTAACGAGCCGGACAAGGATCCGACCTCAGGCCTGCCCTTCTCGTCGCGGCATATCGTCGAAGCTTGGCGCAGCGGCGCGGAGCGGTTCGGCTGGGACGACCGGACTGTCGAGCCGGGAACGCGTCGCGAAGGCGAGTGGCTGATCGGCATGGGCTGCGCGACCGGGACCTATCCCTATTACCGTATGCCGGGCGCCGCCGCACGCATCACGCTGCGCCGCGACGGGCATGCCCTGGTCGAGATCGCGGCGCATGAGATGGGCATGGGGACGTCGACAACGACCGCGATGGTCGCGGCCGATCGCCTCGGACTCCCGCTCGACCGCGTCTCGGTCGGCTATGGCGATTCGATCATCCCCGGCGCGATCCTGGCCGGTGGATCGCAGCAGACCGCGGCGATCGGCGCCGCGGTGATCGCCGCGCATCATGCGCTGGTCGCCGAACTGCTGAAGCTCGCGGGCAATGATTCGCCGCTCGCGGGCCTATCGCCCGATGAGGTCGGCAGCGAAGACGGCGGACTGGCCAAGCTCGACGACCCGACCCGCCGCGAAAGCTACGTCTCGATCCTCGATCGGGCGCAGCGCGAGAGCGTCGTCGTCAGCGAAGAGGCGTCGCAGCCGCTCGAACTGATTCACTGGTCGATGCATTCGCACAGTGCGCTGTTCTGCGAAGTACGGGTCAACGCGGTCACCGGCGAGACACGCGTCAGCCGCTTCTTGGGCGCATTCGATTGCGGTCGCATTCTCAACCCCAAGACCGCGCGCAGCCAGTTCCGCGGCGGGATCGTCATGGGCCTCGGCATGGCACTGATGGAGGAGACGCAGTTCGACGAGCGCAACGGTCGCATCATGAACCCGAGCCTCGCCGAATATCACGTGCCCGTGCACCTCGACGTGCCCGAGATCGACGTGATCTGGACCGACATCGCCGACCCGCACACCCCGATGGGCGCGCACGGCGTTGGGGAAATCGGCATTACCGGCGTTGCGGCGGCGGTGGCGAACGCGATCTACAACGCTACGGGAACGCGCGTGCGCGACCTGCCGATCACGCTGGACAAGGTGCTGATCTGATCGGAGAGCGTATCACCAGTTCCGCTCGAGATCGCCTCTCTGAAGTGGCGTGAATGGCGTATCGATCTGGCGGGGAAGAGTTGCGCGATGGCCTTTCGTTTCGTCCGGGTGGGCTGTCTCATCGCGCTGCTTTCGCTCGCAACGCCCGTAGCGATCTCGGCCCAGAACGCGACGGGCAAGCGGCTCGTCCTGATCGATGACGATGTCGTCGGTCTGAACGGCGCACCCGCGCTGCTCCTTCAGGCACCGGGCGTCGAGGTACTGGGGATCACCACGACCAGCGGTTCGGTATGGCGCGATACCGCCACCGCCTATGCGCTGCGGACCGTCGAGATCCTCGGGCGTACCGACGTGCCGGTGGTGCCGGGCGCAACCTATCCGCTGCTCAACACCCAGGAAGCGACCAAGCGGTGGGAGGGGCTGTACGGCCGGCTCGAGTTCAAGGGACCGTGGACCGAGCCAGTGTCGGGCGGCGCGCCCGGGACGCCGTCGCCTTCGGTCGTGCCCAGCCTGCCGATCGGCGATCCCGTCACCAAGCCGTCCGGCGAGATCGCCGCCGCGTTCCTCGTCCGGATGGTCCGCGCGCACCCGCACCAGATCACGCTGTTCGCCACCGGCCCAATGACCAACATCGCGCTCGCGCAAAGCCTCGACCCGAGCTTCGCCGCGAATGTGAAAGAGCTCGTCTACATGGGCGGCAGCCTCAATCCGCAACAGGCGATCGACACGCCCGCCGCTGCCGCGTTCGCACGCGAGTTCGTCAATACGCCCCGCCGCGAGTTCAACATCCGCTGGGATCCCGAAGCCGCGCGGATCATGGCGCACGGCGCATGGCCGAAGGTGACGATGGTCCCGATCGATCCGTCGACGGGCACGCAGTGGACGCGCGCCTTCCTCGACAGCCTCAAGCCGGCCCACACAGCACTCACCGATGCACTACAGACCGGGCTCGAACCGGGATTTCCGATGTGGGACGAGATCGCGGCGATGGCCTGGCTGGAGCCGGCCATCGTCACGCGTGCCGAGACGCTCTACATCGATTTCGACACCAGCCAGACCGCCGGATACGGCGATACCCTATCGTGGCACGACGCATACCGCCCGCATCTTGGCGAGCGCGCGCAGACGGTCGTGCTTCGCGTCGACCGCGATAAGATGGAGGCAGCGATGCGCGCGCTCTACACAAGACCTCTGAAGCGTGAACCGGCATCGCGGTAGCGACGTCGACCCGACAAGGACATTCGCCCCCTAGGGCGTCCCCCGGACGGAACATACGGAACTACCGACGCCTTCGCCCGATATCCGAGAGCAGGTGTCACTCTTGGGACGCGCGCCACCGACGCACGGCTTCCTCATACGCCTGCTTTTGCCCGCGCAGTGCGTCCTCCGCAGCCTCGATGCTGGAGGAGCGAGCCTGCTCCAAAGCGCGACGATCCCGCGCAAGCGCAGCCTCCCGTTCGGCGAGATCTTTCTTCTTCCGGTCAAAGTCTGCTTGTAACGACGTCAAAGCATCCTCAGCCGCATCAAGCTCGTCGCGTTTCGGCCGCGGCTTGGGTTTGGGTTTAGCCTGAGGTTTCGCTCGCGGTTTCGCGGTAGGTTTCGGATCCGCTTCGGTATCGGTATCGGTATCGCGCGGCGCGGCAGGCGCCCGCTGTTCGGGCAGCGCCGCAATCTGTTCCGCGGTCGTCCCACGCGAATGCTTCACGACCGTGCCGGGGGAGGCCAGCGGTTCCGTCATCAACGCCGGATCCGTGACTTGCTCGGCAATGCCCCGCGCGAACAAGTCGCGGTCGCTACCCCACGCCGCCAGTGCCGCCTTCTGACTCGGCGCAGCGACATACGCATCGTAGAAACCCGCTACGGTCCGGTACACCTTCAACTTTTGGACACGCGCCATGCCAACCGATAGCGCGAGGCGCAACGAGGCGAAAGTTGCCTGATACAGGTCATTCGCCTATGCGGCCAACCGGTGCCGGTATCTAGCGCTATAAGAAAATGGTGGACGCACTTGGGCTCGAACCAAGGACCCGCTGATTAAGAGTCAGCTGCTCTACCAACTGAGCTATGCGTCCATTCCGGGGCGGTTTTGAGTGGCGCCCTGGTGTGGCGCCCCGCTGCTGGAGGCGCGCTGTTAGCAGACTCATCGGGGGCCGCAACCCCCTTTTCGTCGATCCGAGTCCGTTTTCGTCGAACGCGCCGCTTTTTTGCGAATTAAACCGGTTTTCGCCTCACCAGCCGACCGTCTTGCGGTTCTGGCGGTCGATCGACATCAGGATGCCGAGGCACAGCAACACGGTCATCTGCGCCGAGCTGCCGAAGCTCACCAGCGGCAACGGGATGCCGACCACGGGGGCGAGGCCCATCACCATCATCAGGTTGATCGCGACGTAGAAGAAGATCGTCGTCGACAGGCCGGCGGCGGTCAGCCGGCCGAAGCGGGTCTGCGCGCGCTGGCCGACCTCGATGCCCCAGCGGATCACCAGCAGGAAGGCGAGGATCAGCAGGCAGCCGCCGACCAGGCCCCATTCCTCCGCCATCGTCGCGAAGACGAAGTCGGTATGCCCCTCGGGGAGATAGTCGAGATGGCTCTGCGTGCCCTGAAGGAAGCCCTTGCCCCAGATTCCGCCCGAGCCGATCGCGATCTTCGACTGGCTGATGTGATAGCCGGTGCCGAGCGGGTCGCTCTCGGGATCGAGGAAGATCAGGATGCGATTGCGCTGGTAATCGTGCAACGCGAAGTTGATCGCGAGCGGGATCGCCACCGCGGCGGTGATCGCGCCGCCGACGAACAGGCGAAGCGGTATGCCTGCGAGGAACATCACCGTCGCGCCGCCCGCGCAGATCATCAGCGCGGTGCCGAGATCGGGCTGCTTCATCACGATCGCGGCGGGGACGCCGATCAGTAGCGCCGCGGGCCAGACCGCGCTGAACCGTCGCGTCTCGCCGGGCGGAAGCATGTCGTAGAATTTCGCGCAGGCGAGCACGATCGCGGGCTTCATGAATTCGGACGGTTGCAGGCGGATGAAACCGAGGTCGAGCCAGCGCTGCGACCCGCCCGAGACCTTGCCGAGGATCTCGACCGCGACCAGCGATACGACGATCAGCGCATAGGTCGGCAGCGAGCCCGCCTTCCACATCCGCTCGGGGACATAGGACAAGGCGATCGCGCCGGCGAGCAGGACGAAGAAGCGGATGCCCTGGGACAGCGCCCAAGGCTTGAGCGAGCCGCCGGCCGCGGAATACAGCACGACCTGGCCGAAACAGCCGATCGCGACCACCAACAGGAGGACGCGCCACGGCAGCTTGGCGAGCGGTTCGGGGACGATACGGTTCATCGCTGACGCTCGGTACGGTTCACGGCTGGCGGTCCCTTGAATCATCTTCGGCGACCGTAGCGCCCGGCGCGGTGAGCGCTTCCTGCGTGGCGTTGGCCATGTCGGTCGCGTTCTCGACCGCAGGCGCGTCGCTGGGGACAATCGCATCGGTCTTGGTCGCGATCGCCGCAGGCGGCGCGGATTGCGCCTTGCGGTACGTCTCCGCGGTCGCCGCCATGCGCGTGCGGATGTCGCCGCCCCAGGTCGGTTCGACCTCGGCGAGCGATTTCAGCGCCCGCTCGCGGTCGAGCATATAGGTCATGATGTCTCGGCCAATCATCGGCGTGTCGAGATTGCGCACGGTATGGCCGTTATGCTCGAGCACCACGGCGAGCGCATAGCGTGGGTTGTCGGCGGGCGCGAAGCCGATGAACAGCGCGTGGTCGCGCATCTTGAACGGCAGCTGGCCATTCTTGAGCACGCCCGAACGGCGCTCGGCCATCGTGATGCGGCGGACCTGCGCGGTGCCGGTCTTGCCCGCGATCGCGACGCCGGGGATCAGCAGTTTCGCCGCGCCGCCGGTGCCGCCCTGGTTGATCACCCCGAACATCGCGTCGCGGACGCGCGCGAGATGCTCGGAATCGATCGCGAGGGCAGGGGAGTCGCGGTGGACGTGGCTAGCCAAAATGCTCGGCTGCAACGCGCGGCCGGACGCTAGTCGCGCCGCCATCACCGCGAGCTGCAACGGGTTGGCGAGCACATAACCTTGGCCGATCGACGCGTTGAGCGAATCCGCGACGGTCCAGTCATGCTTGTATTTCTTCAGCTTCCACGCCGGATCGGGCACCGTGCCATAACGCTGCGTCGAGAACGGCAGGTCGAACTTCTGCCCCATGCCGAGCGTCCGCGCGATCGGCGCGATCGCGTTGTAGCCGACCCGCCGCGCCATCTCGTAGAAATAGATGTCGCAGCTCTGCATGATCGCGTTCTTGAGATCGAGCGGACCGTGGCCGCTCTTCTTGTGGCAATGGAACACGCTGGTCCCGAGCCGCATCGCCCCCGAGCAATTGACGCGCGTCGACGGATCGACGCCCGCGTTCATCAGCGCGAGACCGTTCATCGGTTTCACGGTCGAACCCGGCGGATACAGCCCCTGCGTCACCTTGTTCATCAGCGGCACGTGATCGTCGTCGCTCAGCATCTGCCATTCGAGATGGCTGATCCCGTCCGAAAAGCTGTTCGGATCATAGGCCGGCATCGACACCATCGCGAGCATCTCGCCGGTGCGGGTGTCGAGCACGACGACCGATCCGGAGTTCGTGCCGAGCCGCCGTGCCGCGTATTCCTGAAGCCCCACGTCGATCGTCAGCCGTGCGGTCTTGCCGGGGACGTCGGGCTTGGTCGCTAGTTCGGCGACCAGTTTGCCGCGCGCGGTGACCTCCACGCGCTTGGCACCGGCGACGCCGCGGAGCTCGGCCTCCAGCATCTTCTCAAGCCCGTCCTTGCCGAGCTTGAATCCGGGGGTGACGAGCAGCGGGTCGTGCGTCTTCTTATATTGTTCGGCGTTGGGCACGCCGACATAGCCGGTTAGATGCGCGACCGCGGCGCCCGCCGGATAGCTCCGCGCGAACCCCCGCGTGGGCGCGACGCCCGGCAGTTCGGGCAGCCGCACACTGACTGCGGCGAACCGCTCCCAATCGAGATTCTCGGCAACCTGGACGGGCTGGAACCCGGCGGCGTGTTCGAGGTCGATCGCGATCCGCTCGACTTCCTCGGGCGGCAGTTGGAGGATGCGGCCGAGCAGCGGCAGTACGCGCTCCTTGTCGCGGAGGCGGTCGGGGATGATGTCGACGCGGAAATCGGTGCGGTTGTTGGCGATCGGCACGCCGTGGCGGTCGACGATCCAGCCGCGGCGGGGCGGCAGCAGCGTCATGTTGACGCGGTTGCTCTCCGACATTTGCGTGTAGCGTTCGTTCTGCGCGATCGACAGCCACGCCATCCGCCCGGCGAGCAGCAGCCCGACGCCGCCTTGCGCCGCGCCCAGCATCCAGGCGCGGCGCGAGAAGCTGTACGCCTGCGACATCTCGGTGACGATCCGCGGGGTATTCCTCACTCGGCACCGCGCTTGTTCTGGATCGCCGCGACGATGCGGGCGGCCAGCGGGAACATCAGGATCGTGACCGCGATCTGCGCGATCAGGATGGTGTCGACATGCGCCCCGACGGGCACCGCGATGAAGCGCCCGACCAGGATGCACGCGGCGATCAGCCCGCCGGCGATCAGCCAGTCCTGCCAATAGTCGCGAAACGCTAACCGCTGCTCGATCATGTCGATCGCGACGAACGCGAGCGACCACATCAGCACCGCGCTACCGAGCGGCTGGCCGCTGACGAGGTCGTCAAAGAAGCCGAGCGGCGCCGCGGCCCAAGGCTTGAACGCGAACCGCGCGAGCAGCCGCCACGCGAGCAGCATGACGAACCCGAACGGCGGCAGCAGCGGGATCGTCGCGACCACCGGGATGATCGTGATCAGCGATCCGGCCATGACGGTCGCCCAGGGGATCGCGCGCGACCGGCCCGCCGGGATCTTGGTCTCGAACGGCTTGTAGTCGACGCTGTCGACGACGCGAGCGCGACTCATTGCTCGGTCACCGGGCGAGGGGGCGGGACCGGCATGAACATCCGCTCGACCAGCGCGAAGTCGAGCGTGTCGGGATCGGCGAACGCGCGCGCCATCACCGAGTCCGAGCCCGCCTTGGTCACGCGCGCAACAGGCACGCCGGGTGCGTAGATCCCGCCGGTGCCCGTCGTCACGAACAGGTCGCCCGCATTGAAGCGCACGTTGGTGGCGTTGACCGAGCGGATGTCGATCATCCCGTCGCCGCGTCCTGCCGCGATCGCGGGCATCCCGTCGCGCGTGCGGCGGACGGGCACGATGCTGTCCCCGTCGCTGAGCAACAGGATGCGCGCCGCGTTGGGGCCAGTCTCGACGACGCGACCGATCAGACCGTCGGGGCCACGCACCGGCATGCCGGGCAATACGCCGTTCCAACGACCCGCATTGAGCAACGCGTAGCGCCGCCCACTCGACGCGCTCGAACTAACCAGCCGCGCGGTCACGACGGGCGCGGTCGAGCGTTCGCGGATTGCGAGCAGGCTGCGCAACCGGCGATTGTCATACGCGATCGTCCGCGCGCGCATCAGCAGCGCCCGTGTCCGCTCGCGATCGGCCCGCAACGCGACGTTCTCCTGCTTCACGAAGAAATAGTTGCCGATCGCATCGGGAATGCCCGAGATCGACGATCCGACTGTCGCAAGCCCCGTCGAAACCGGCGTCGTCACCCCCGCCACGCCCATCCGCAGCGCCGAAAACGCCGGCGGATTGAAGGTCGACGCGACGAGCAGCACCAGGCCCACCACCGCACCAGCGACGGCGAGCACATAGCCCATGAACACACCATATTGCCGACGCCGGGAAAACCCCGTGCGCCGGTCGCGGGCTGGCGCCATGCGCCTGTCCCCCTGTCTCGGGCGCCGCCAAAGCGCAGGGGGACCTACCCCCGCGACTCGGACGACGCGATTTCGTGTCCGCGTGTCTTAAAGCAAAAACAAACCCTTAGCCGCTCATCAGCACGCCGCGGAACAGCGGGTCCTCGAGCGCGCGACCGGTGCCGAGCGCGACGCAGGTCAGCGGGTCCTCGGCGACCGTCACCGGCAGCCCGGTCTCGTCGCGCAATACTTCGTCCAGACCCTGGAGCAGCGCGCCGCCACCGGTCAGCACGATGCCCTGGTCGACGATGTCCGCGGCCAGTTCCGGCGCGGTGTTCTCGAGCGCGACGCGGACGCCCTCGACGATCGTCGCGACAGGCTCGCTGAGCGCTTCGGCGATCTGACCCTGGTTGATCTGGATCTCCTTGGGCACGCCGTTGACGAGATCGCGGCCCTTGATCTGGATGATCATGCCGATGCCGTCGACCGGCGGCTTAGCGATCCCGACTTCCTTCTTGATCCGCTCCGCCGTTGCTTCGCCGATCAGGAGGTTATGGTTGCGGCGGACATAGGAGACGATCGCCTCGTCCATCTTGTCGCCGCCGACGCGTACCGACGTCGTGTAGGCGAGACCACGCAGCGACAGCACCGCGACTTCGGTCGTGCCGCCGCCGATGTCGACGACCATCGAACCGATCGGCTCGGTGACCGGCATGTCCGCGCCGATCGCCGCCGCCATCGGCTCCTCGATCAGCCAGACCTGCGACGCACCCGCGTTCGACGCGGCATCGCGGATCGCGCGGCGCTCCACCTTGGTCGAACCCGACGGCACGCAGATCACGATCTCGGGCCAGCGCGCGAACTTGCGCGGGCCGTGGACCTTCTGGATGAAATACTTGATCATCTGCTCGGCGACGTCGATGTCCGCGATCACGCCGTCGCGCAAAGGCCGGATCGCCTCGATGTTGCCCGGCGTCTTGCCCATCATCATCTTGGCATCGTCGCCGACCGCCTTGACGCGCTTGATGCCGTTGATCGTCTCGACCGCGACCACCGACGGCTCGTTCAGGACGATGCCGCGGCCACGGACGTAGACGACGGTGTTCGCGGTGCCGAGGTCGATCGCCATGTCGTGCGACATGAACTTGAAGAAACGCGAGTAGAAGGCCATTCAATCAGGGTCCCGTAATCCTGGCCGCCGGACGGGCGGCA
>Ga0247809_1000121_pt1 | contig 43593 bp, 66 predicted proteins | sample UWRJL104311B1_FD_180951 | JGI IMG/M metagenome (GOLD analysis project Ga0247809, IMG submission 180951) | Plant litter microbial communities from Arlington Agricultural Research Station in Wisconsin, United States - UWRJ-L104-311B-1 | ecosystem: Environmental > Terrestrial > Plant litter >...
GTTCCTGTCGCCGCTGTTCCTGTAGCCGCTGTTACTGTCGCCGCTGTTCCTGTCGCCGCTGTTCCTGTCGCCGCTGTTCCAGTTGCCGCTGTTCCTGTCGCCGCTGTTCCTGTAGCCGCTGTTCCAGTTGCCGCTGTTACAAAATCCAGTGTTTTCTAAACCAGTATTAGCAATACCAGATTTTAAATAAATTTCTTGATTAAATTTAGAAAAATATTCGTGCGATAAAACTTTGTGATCTAAGCACCAATTAATATTTTCATAAATTACTTTTAGTAAATCAGCTTCATTTTCGGCTGATAAAAATCTTCTATACTCTGACGCACATGGATTTTCGGGTTTAACTTTTGTGTTAAGCTCTTCTTTTAAATTTTCAAATGTATTCATCTTAATAAAAATCCCTACTCAACAAAGGCAGTCCAGTTGTGCTGAATGCACTAAGGCAATGTTTTTCGGGAATTTATTTAATTTCTTTTTTACTGGCTGCGGTACAAATATACACAAATAAAAACACCCACCAAATTTAATTGGTGGGTGCCGTTAATAATATGGGGTGAACCGCCCACTCTCCATTTTTAAACCATTACCTTCGCGGGGCTTGGATAGGAACGATAAATCTCATTAGTCTTTCCTCATACAAATATAATACTTATTTCCTATTCCACAATAGTTTCTTCTTTTTTTATGATAATCTTGCTAGGGCTTAAGAAGTTTTTAATTAAATACCCGGCAAATGCACCGAAAGCAGCCTTAAGAGCTAATGCCAGGCTAATATCTTTAAAGCTAAATGAAGGGCTTTCCGTCCACGCCTCCAGTGTCTGCCCCAATATTGCTATTCCAGCCGTTAATCCAGCCGTTGCAGCCGCTTTTAATACATCATAAAGGTTAATGGCAAATTTTTTAGATGTGGTTATTCTGTTCATTTAATATGTTTTGATTCGATGATTGTACCTGTAAATTTAGTCCCGTACATTTTAACTGACTTCCTTGTAATTTCCAAAATCTTTTTAAATTCAGGCTCAGGGCATCCCATACAGCCTAAAGACCAATTGTTTACTAAACCACTCCCATAAGTATTGTTCTGGCTCATTCTATGCCAGTGAGTACCAAATATTTTAGCAATTTGTCTGTTTATTTTGTCAATTATGGTGTCTTTATTGCCATCCCGCCAATAATTAACCTTACCTATTTGCCTGAAGTATGGGTAACTGGAAAACTCTTTGAATGTATCTTTAAATTCCCAGCCTCCTAAAACCTGCTGAGGACTTTCAATAATAGCCGTACCTCTTATTCCTTCAACGGTTATTGGCTCTAATAAAGATCCTTTTAAACCTGGTTTTGTGGTAGCTGGCAAAGTTATAATTTGCTCAAATCCGTTAACATCTTTATAGCATACATGCAGAAAATCAGTGAATTTGTTTGTTGCTTCAAAACTCGTACGTTCCCAAATAAAATTTAATGAATAAGGGCCATTAAACCATTTGTAGCCTAATCCCTCAACCGCTAATTGTATTTGTTTGTAGGTTTTCATATTAAAAGTGTATGTGTGTTGCTATTACTCCAATTAACCATTTTGCCACTAAAAGAACCCCAGCACCGATAAAACCATATATCCCGTACGCTGTTTTTCTGATCAATTGGGTATCTTCGTATGTGCGTTTAAAATCCCTAAACTCTGCTTTATGTTGCTTAAAGTCAGCAACAAGCCCCTTTTCCCCAGTATCATCGTTATTATGAAGATAATTAAGGATCTTTGCAACGTCCTTCTTTAGTACCTGTACATCTGATTCTGACATATTTTGTTCCATTTTGACCTCCTATTTAAACCTTACGCTTAAATAGTTGTGCCAGTTTTGTTATTGTTATGTAATTTATAATTGAAAAAATAATAGTGGAGAATATAGCCAGGTGATCTGATCCGGTTGTAGTTTCCATTTGTTCCACGGTATGAGGTATCCAAATTATAAATATATCAGATACGCACCACCCAATGAATACGCTACCAAATAGCCTGATCACTTTACTTTCTAATAAGCAAATACATTGAGTTAACAGGCAAAAAATGGCATAGTCAAATATGTACTTTAAATTATGCCATGCATTGTAATCATCAATAGTGTTATTAGGGTAAAAACGATCACATACGTTAGCATTAAACGCATATAAGATAATACAGATAAATATTAAAATGACCTGCATTACCTCTAGTTTGGATATCTTACTTGTTGCTTCCAGGATATTGTTTTATTGGACTGATTAATGTTGCATGAGCTGCCAATGCATCCGTATAAGGTGTAATAGTATCAATAACAGGTGTTACATCGTTGTCATACACCAATACGGTTCCTGGTGTCGTGAAGTGGGCATCCCTGATCGATACTAAATCATTAGCCTCTTTTGCTTTTGTAATTTCAATTCTCATTTTTATTTTATTTTAGTTGTTTCAAATATAATAATTATTTTGGAGTTTCGTTACCACTTTGGTAAGTAAAAACTGCTGATCCAGAATTTGCACCTGTTGCCACCTGTCTAATCCTTACCCAATAGCCCTTTAATACTGTTCCAGTAAGCGTTTGAGTGTTACCCATAGTACTAACAAGTCCAGAAACGCCTATCCCGGATTGGGCAATCGTAGTCCATGTACTGTTATTTGGTGAAGTTTCAAGATAAAGATAAGCTGTATTATTCCCAACCAAGGCACTTGTTATCTGTGCAAACACATTATAATTTACTATTTGGTCTTGAGTTGCTGAAATGGTAAAAGAAGTAGATGTTATAGGCCTTGTTACTGTGTTTGTTGTATTTGCTGTTAGGCTTATAACATTTGAAGTAATATTTATGCCATTTCCAGCAGTATATGGAGATACTGTACCTGTTGGTATCACAAATGTACCACCTCCATCACTTAATGTGATAGTATTCGTGCCAGATCCTGATAATGTTTGCGGCGTTTGAGCTGGTGCGGAAATAGTAAATGTATTACCTGACACAGTAGATGTTAATATACCTGTGGTTGTTATAGTTGGCGTAATATTACCCTGTACTGTTGGTGTATTAATAGTTAAATTAAGCCCCGTTCCACTTACAGTAGTGCCTCCAGTGCCCGTAATTGAAACTCCGGTTAACTGTGTGGCTGATAAACTTAATGTTGAAATAGGACTTAATTTAAGAATAGTATCTGATCCAAGCCAAACTATATTATTAGGAGCACCATCATTGTGTGGTAAAGCAAGAGTAAATGGCTTTATAGGAATATTGAATTTAAATTCACCTATTAATCCATCTGCCTCATCTCTTACCACATATAAATCTTTACCGGACCAATTACCAGGATAAAAAGCAGCCTTATATGGAGCCCTGTATTCAGTATAGAATTGAGCCGAAACAACCAAAGGTGATATAAACGTTGCAGCTAATGTTATTTGTTTGTAATGCGAGGCAAATGAGGATATTATTACCCAAATAATTGCTAAAATGGAAGTTTTTTTCATGTTAATTTCCTGTTATTATAAAATAATCAACTGTTCTGGCATCTGAAGGTGAACTACTATTAATTGTGAATCCAACTCCTACATTTTTTGTAATTGTTAGATAACCGGCAGATGTTGTACCTATCCCGGTTAGGAATATTCGGCTTGTTGCTGTAATATTTGTATTTGAAACTGTAACAGTACCAGATCCATTAAGTGTAGCTGTACCACTCATAGCATTTGTACCCTCTTTAATAGTTAAACCATTGCCAGCAGCGCTTAAAACCACATTGCCCGTTACTTCTATCCTGCCGTTAAATCCTGCTGCGTAGTTATCCGAAAGTGTTGCATTAGTTCCAGCAATTGGAGCATTAAAATAGTTCCCGTAAGATTTGGCAATGGTTGAAGTTGCTGTGAAATTATAAGTGGTAGGCCGCCAATCGTTTTCTTTTTGAAGTGCGATTGCGCCATTTAACCAGGTGCGCGAACCTCCATCGTAAATAAATCCACTGATAGCAGCCGAGGAGTTTTGCCCCGTGTTATTTGGCTTCGTTAAGACAAAGGAAGGTGAGTTCCCTGAACTTACCGCATTAGGAGCAAAATCTATCCTGCCGGTCCCAATGGCTAATCGCGCAACGAATCCATCAGCATTTCTTGTAAAGAAACTTATTCTACCATATGAGTTAGAAACATCACTAAGTTGAAACCCCATGCCTGCATTTGCAGTTCCTGTAGATGAAAGATTAACAATTTGAGACCAGCTATTCAATGTAGTGGATCCGTTTGTAATTCTTATGGCATCCAAATTGGCAGCCGAACCGAATGATGTAGCATTACTTAATTTGTTTATTAAAATACCTCCAGTTGTACCCAATGCATAACTATTTGTAATTGTAGCATTATTTCCAGCTAATGGAGCGCTCATATAATTACCATAAGCCGTATTAACTACAGAATTACCTAAAAAATCATATTGAGCTGGCAACCATAAATTCTCAATTTGAGGATCAATTATATTTCCAGTTTGCCATGTTCGTCTTGGGCCTTGATGTACCCATCCTGAAATTGCAGTAGCCGCAGTTTGATTAGTGTTATCAGGCGTAACCCAATTAAAATTCCTTACAGCCCCACTTGTTGATGCAGCTAAATTAGTATATAAACTATTATATCTTACATAAAAACGAAGTAAACCGCCAACTGCCAAACCGGAAGAAAAATCACTTTCTAATGCCGTTTCGTTTAATGTGGTATTTATCCATGTAACGCTATTATAAATAGAATTACCCAAAACACGATATCCGGCAGTTGTCATGTGTAATCCATCTGAACTATATGCTGGAAGTAAGGCATTTGGATTCATTGGATCGGCTAAAGCAGTATAAGGATCAACTACATAATCTACGTTTATAGCTGTGTTTTTAATCCAATTGTTAATATTTTGCTGATTAGTTAAAACGCTTCCAACTGCATTCCTTGGTGTTATAGTTACTGCCACTACTTTTATACCAGCATTATGAGCCCATGTATACATCGTTTGTAAACATGATTTTGTAGTATCAACTGGTAATGCCTGTGTGAGATCATTAGTACCTCCCATTATAACCACATAGTTTGAAGCTCTGTTAAAAATAACCTGCCTTACAAAACGAGCACGCATTTGAATAGTATTATCTCCACTAACTCCAAAATTGTAAGTGGTCCAATTGGCGTTTTTTAAGCTTAGCAAGCTATCAACTCTTTGTATATAAGTTCCTTCCAATGTTAAGCTATTACCCATGAAAGCTACATTGTTTACGGGTCTAATCCTAGATCCTGTACTTGCCCATTTAGTAGTTAACCCATTTGTAGTTAAGAATTTCCCTGATTGGCCTGTTTGAGAAGGCAATGGAGGATTAACAGGAGTTACTTGTGCAACTGTGTAAAAACTTAAAAATGATAATAATATAATTAATTTTTTCATTGTTTATTTATTGAGGTTTAATTATGTCTAGGTTTATGGAACCAGAGGTTATCACATAAGGTATAGTTGGTAATATGTATCCTGGAGTTGGGTTAAAAGTATAAGAAGTGTATGCAGATCTGGCAAGACCATTAATAGTTCCCACAAAATCATCAGAGGTGGTAAAGGTTACCGCTAAAGCTCCTGAAGGAACATTCCCAGATACAGATGAAAGGCTACTAATCACTAAAGAAGGTAAAGTAGACCCTCCTCCTCCACCACCTCCAGATGAAGCTGTTTTTAAACGTGGGCATCCGGTTCCATCATCTTCAATTAGATAATTGAATTTCTGTTCAAAACTTAATTTATGAAAGTCACAATCGCCGAAAGGTGCGCAATCTGGTAATGGCATGGTTTTTATTTTTTAAACGCAAGGCACTTCTGCTTGCTTGGTAAATGTAACAGTACACCTTTTATCAACACTAAAATTTACATCAATAAGTAAACTAAAATAATCAAAAGGATACATTTTATATTGTGTTTTTTCTTCCTCGTATGAATACTTTGAAAAAGGATCAAATGATTTAGGATCTTGCCCTAATATATCAATGCTTCCCCTTTGGTAAATACCTGAATTAAATGTGCCTTCAGGAATAGTTCCTATAATCGTATTTATAATTTTTGATGTTATACTACAATCATTATATCCTAATTTTGCCTGGTTAACCCATCCAACTAAACGATAAGAAGCTTTCCATTCATTTTTATTTGATGATGTACCAGTTAAGCGAGCACCTAAATCCTCTAAATAAACTATACACCCTAACTTAGAATTTGGAACAAGATCTTTATAACGTCCATTAGATATACACTCAGGGTAATCCAATCCACAAGAAACCGGAAACGATTTCCTTACTGTTTTACCATCTACAGAATCAGTTTTATAAATAGTTTTAACAACGCCAGCAAGCTTATCAATAAAAGGATTTAAACCAGATCCCCCAATTCTTAGGGGATCTAGTATAGATTTTATGATATCTCCTACCTCTACAGTCATTTTAAACTAATCTGGTCGTAATTCTATTTGTAGTGGTGTTATAGTAAGATTGTCCAACTAAAATACCTCCAGTAATAGCGGCTGCATTATTAGCAAAAGGTAAATAAGTTAATCCTGGATTAGCCAAACGAATAGCAATTTTTCCGCAATTTGGATCAACTCCAATTAACTTTTTAAGCATTGAATCAACGCTTAATACGTGGTTTGAACAATCTACCGCATCATTAGCACAAGCATCTACAAAAGTAGTTCTTAATGCCCATTCACCTGTAGCAGTTTTTGTAATTAATGCGCCGATCAGTTCCTCGAATGAAAGATGCGCTGTGTTGCAATTTAAATTAGGCATGTTTTATTTTTAATTAAATAACTGAAACTGTACGACAAGGAGCTGTTTTAGAGTTCCATTTAAATGTTCCTGTGAACACTACTAATTCTTTACGGGAACGTGGAATTACCTCGTTTAAACGAAGTGTTCCTGCAATTCCGGATGCACCACCATAAAGCAATCCATCGGCAGTTTTGTACCAAATAAGAATTTTTTGGCCGCATTCCATTTTACGAAGAAATTCGTAATTAACCTGGTTTGTCTCATCAATATCAATATTTAATGTGTGAGTTTTTTCACCCACAACAGTTCGGTCATTTGATATAGTAATTTCAGATTCTTCTGGAGCTGGCTTATCAGCCAATACTACCAAAGTTCTAATCTTTAAAGGATTTGTTGATAATAACGCCATCCTGGTAGCCCATTCTGTAGCGTCATTTTCATCCGTTAATTCTCCGTTTTCGGCTGTGGTAATATAAATATTTGAAATTTCACCTGTGTGAATCTCTGGAGCACATATTGAAAAATCAACGTCCGGTAAAGGATCTGTGCAGCTTGTTGGGCAAACAATAGGTAAACAAGTAGAAGCCATGTCTTTTATTTTTTAAATGATAAGCAAATTTATTAATAGATTTTTACTGTATATTACGCAATATGCGTGAATGTTTAATGTTCTATAGGGAATTGATTACTTAACCCATAAGAGCAACTAAGAGATGCAGACCTAAAGAATATATTTATAAATTCGCATGGTCCTGTAGGTAAGTAACTTTCATCAAATGAAACTCCTGCCAATAATTGTTCTGAAGTATATAAACCTGGAATTATAACCATAACATAACTAGGGCATCTGTACTCAACAACTATTTCAGCATAGGCGCTGTCATAATTATAACCATATACGGTTACTAATCCTCCTGAAATATCTACACTATCTATAAATGGGTAATGGTTCCAAGTTGAATTAAATCGTTTAAATCTTTCTGATCCTACACAAACCAAAACCCCTGTAAACTTAACATCTGTGTATATATCAGGTAATCCTGGAGCTCCTGGCGTAACTTCGTAAATAGAAAAAGCCCCTCCTCCTGGAGGGTTTCCATAATAATATCCATTTTTAATAACACCAACTTCATCTACCTCGTAATCACACTCAACGCATTCATCGGCTATGTTAACGCAACATGTAGAATCAATTACCTTATCTTTTAAAGTCATTATTAATTGAACATTTGAGGCACAATCACTAAATATATAAGATATATCAGTTTCTATTTTTTCGACTTCATACATATCTGAAACACGGATCTGTTTTTTTCTTATTGCCCTTGTAACTTCAATTGTATCATGTAATCTAATTATAGTTAGAGAATCTGTTATAAATTCAGGGCATTTTGGCGCAGTTAATGTTTCCTTTTTTTCCCATTTCTGGAAAGTTATATTAACCTGTTCATTTCCATCTGTATCTCCTGTTTCAGTAATAGGGTATGTAGGAGTGGATATAGGTCCATCAATGTAAAGTCTATTTTTATATTGACAATCTATAGGATTATATAATACATCCTTCATATCGCATGTATTATACCATTCCAGCATAACATAAGGGCTTTGTGATGGAATAAAATCTTTTACAGTTATAATTTCAGAATAATAGGCGTTGTTCTGACCATCATAAACAATCATATAGTATGATCCACATGTTAATTGAAAATCAAACAAATCCCCACAGTAACTTATTACATCAAAATCACCTGCATTCCTTAAGTACAACTTTGATAAAGGCAAATCTATATCTCCAATTAATGTATCAAAAACGATTACTTCCCTTATTTCTATAGATTCTATTATTGCGTAATTAGTTGAGTTTGAAGATGTAGAACTTACTTGTATATCTGTTGCTGTAGCGGTAAATTTAGCTGTATATGTCCCTATTGATGTTATAGTCTGTGATACTACACTATTGTTTGATATCACTACGTCAAACGATGATCCAATAAACTGCCTATATTCACTTACTATTATCTTAACCTCATATAATTTACCAATAGTTAAAGCAGTTAAATTTTTAATATATCCTGTGCCAAAAGAAGCAGAAGCTCTCATTTTTCCATTTATAAACTGATATTGAAGTGATGACCAAAATCCAGTATTATAAGTAAAATTAGAGTCATTTGTATTCAAAATGTTCTTAAATGGTTCATTACATGCTGATCTTAAAAACCATCTACTTAACTGATATCCACTTCTAGGTCTTTTTATTTGAAAAGGTAGTAATCTTGTTTTATCAGATATTAATTGAAAGTCGCAAATATCGCAATCAATTGAAAATCTATTCTGTTCATTATAATCATCGTACCATCTTACTGGTGTGATAAGGCTGCTTCTAATCATGGAGTAACGTTAATGTAATTAAATCGGTTTGGGTATTATATATTGCCTCATCTATTTCTCCATCCCCTAATTCAGTTTTTACCAAAGCCTGAACGGGATTAAAGTCAATATCATCACAGCAATTTTGTATTAAAATTTCTTTTTGTGTTTTTGATTTTATAGTCCTACCAGTGAATGATATGGTATCTGGTCCATTATCTCCAGAAGTTAATACACGCCTATCAAGTAAGTATCTCCTAATCAAATTAGCCCATTGCAAATGCCCATTTTCATATGTGGTTATAGATGGAACTCCTATTAGTGTTTCTATATTGCAGGTGGCATTAACATTTCCAGTCCAATATCCACCACCTATATTATAGTTAACACTATACGGAGCAGATAATGAGGCGTCTATTAACATGAAGCCTTTATTGTCATATATACCTGGATTAGTATTTGATGAATCCAAACCGGCTATATCTGTTACTACTAAAGGTATTGAATACTGTTTTTCTTGCGTTCCTGATTCATCAGAATTATTAACACACACTCCTGAATATTCTATTTTATTGTAATCATTAGCATAAGGTTCTATGATTGCCCCGTTTAGAATATCCCTATTTTGAGAAAAATTAAATATTTCTATTTTTGGTAAATCAATTTTTGAATAATTATATTTATTTTTCGCATTGTTGTATGGGAAATTAGTTAATGAAGTGGCATCATATAAAGTTGAATTATTTATAAACCAACTCACATGCTCTACCCTTATAGATCCATCTGGGTGAATCATCCAATATGCATTAAACATTGTAGCCCATATTTTTTCAAGGTCTTTAAATGTTATTTTATTTTGGCTATCAGCGAATGTAGATGAACTTATTGGCTGCTCCCATTCACCAGCTGAAACGTCATTTGCATTTGATTTAGGCATATACAAAAGATGTGTTAACTTATTCGTCTGCCCAGTAACGTAATTTATTCCAGGAGTTAAAGGCAGGTATAAGTCAACATAAGGTTTACCTGCCGGGAATGTTGTTCCAGGTGGAATAGGAGGAGTAGAAGATGGAAAATAACCGGGTGTAGTACCAGGAGCATTCCAGTCAAAAAAATCAGACCTCAACATTATATCTGTTATTGATCTACCAGTATTTACCAATAATTCTCGGCAAACTCCATCACAAAGCATTCTAAAAAACTGAAATGGGTAATCCTGAAATGCAGGATTTACAGGTTTTGTTCTTACAGTATACGTATAGCTTGCAAAATTTAAGTATTCAACTTCCAAAAAAACAACATCTGATCCAATAATAGTATATAAATAAAACTCATTATAAAGGGACCCAGATGTTCCAACCTCCATGTAATTTGTTATTGGATTTTTAGTTTCGTCTTTAAATTCGTTTATTTTATCGTAAATAGATGTAGAGTTAGTTGCCTGTAACAATACTGTGCATCTATCTAAATCCCACTCTCCGCTATTTAATGGAACTATTCCTTCAAACTCCAATTCATATTTTTTATTACAATACCGATAAATTTTAAGATTTAATTCAGAACACCTTAAAGATGAATCTCTTTCGAATCCATAGAAGTAATTATAGTCAAAAATGTTTACCTTAGCATTGTTTATGAATTTAAGTTTAGTGTTTAATTCTTTATCATAATTTAAAGAATCTTTTTGCTTTTTCCATTTGTACTCAAGTACATTGTCATTGCTTGGAAAAACTTCTCTTTCAACTCCAAGATAACTTACAACAAATTTTCGTTTAGTTCCCATTTGGCTTTATAATAGTGGTTAAATCACCTTTTTTAATTATCCTATTACCATTTGGCAAAACCACTTCAGAATTATTAAGAGCTGAAACAACTTTATCAAATTTACTTCCTAAATTATCGATTCGTTTTTCCATCCCTTCATTATTTGATTTAAGCATCAAATTTATTTCAGATTGCTTTAATGCTTGTTTAGTTAAGTTTAATTGGCCTGGTATATCACCCATTAATCCCACTCCGGTATCTTTTAATAGGTCAGATATTCCTATCCTTATCATATTATGATCTCCTGAATGAAGACCCTCTAAAAGAGTTCTGTGTTTTTTTGTTTTTTCTTTTGTTGTAACAAATTCGCCGCCATGAACAGTTCCCATTTCCTCATATTTATCTCCGTCACCAACATAACCACCTTTCCAGAAACTACTATCTGCCGCATTAACTGCTGCACTAGCCCTTCCCTGAGCGTATGCAAATGCTCCTAGCATAGCCCCAATGGTAATGGCCGCAATAGCTACGCCAAAAGGGCCTGCGCTCGCCGTAGATGCGTAAATTTCAGCTATAGCAGTTACCAATGAAGAGGCCTGTTGTGCCTGGTCAAGTAGTAACTGTTGCTTTCTTAAACGCTCTTTTTCTTTTTGTAATTTCTTGGTGTTTTCTAGATCCTCATCCTGAGCTCGTTTTTTATCCGCCAATTGTTGATCAAGTTGAGCAGCATTATTTGCATAACCAGCATCCCTTAAAGCGTTTTCCTGTTGTAATTTAGATTCAATATCATCAATTTCATTTTGCCTTGCTTCTCGTCCTTTTTCTATTAATTCTAATTCATTGTCTAATTTTTCGTTTTGCGAATCAAGAAACCCCTGTGCTATACTCTTTAATTGATCCCCAATTTTACCAATATTTTCCTTATCTTTTTCAGATAAACCGAATACTTTCCCCCAATCTATTTTGCCTAAATCATCACTATTGTTTATATCTTCAATCTCTTTACTCAATCCATTTATTAGTTTTTCTGTTTGAAGTTTTAGCAATTTTTCCTGTTCATCTCCTGAAACTTGTATTTGATTAGCAGAATCCCTTAACCTTTCTGCCTGGGCCAATGATTCAGCATCTCCTTTAGCTTCAAGTATAGAGGCTTCGTTGTTTGCCTGAGTTACCAATAATCCAGTTTCTGCCCTTACCTGCTCAATTCTTACCTTTAACTGATCTGCGGCAGCTTGTTTTTTTATTTCAAGTATTGCAATCGATTTTTGTTTTTCAAAATCTTCATCACTTAAGCCCTGTGGTTTTTTTAGAGCGTTTATTTCCTCTATTCGTATTTCAGTTTGTAAATCCGAAAAAGCCTTAGCATCATCAGCATCTTTCTTCCTATTTTGAAAATCCTTTAATCTAAGCTGTGCTTTTTGCTCTGACAATTGAATATCCAGTGCTAAAGTATCAGCCCCGTATTTTCTATCAATAGCAAGTTGCAACTGGTTAAATTGCTCTTGTTGCTCTGCACTTAGTTGATTACCTTTACCGGCAAGAGCTTGTTTTTTTAGTAGGGTTTCTTGTAATTGTTGTAATTCCTTATCAGCTATTTCTTTTTCTCGATTAATCCTTTCTAATCCAGATAATCCGGACGTTTCAGCTGCCTGAGCTCTCTTAAATATATCAAGTAAAAAATCATTATAGTCCTTTAAGGCTTTTTTAGCTTTTTCTAACTCTTCTTTTGTAGGTCCTGGAACCTGTTTTATAGCCTTAGCATTCCTAAATTGTTCATCAGTTGCCTTTAACGATTGCCCAATTAAAATAACAGAGTTGTTATATTCCTCTGCCGTTATTTTTCCTACTGCAAATTGTGTTTTAACATAAACTAAAGCTGTATTATAGTTCAATAGTTTATCAACATTTGATTTTGTACTTTTAGAGATGTCATCTAATGCAAATGATAAAGCAACTAACTGTCCATTTCCTCCGGTTAAATTATCAATGAATGACTGTTTCCCTCCACCAGCTCTAAGACTAGCGTTTATTGCATTTAATTTAGAAGCAGCATCATTAGCCGCACCAAGTAATTCATTAAAATTATCTATTACTAGTGCAACAATTCCCTCACTACTTTCACCCAAATTATTAAAAAGTGCATCGAAATTATCCCCTAAATTTGAAATTTTACCTCCTAAAGTTTCTGAAATAGCAGCCATGCCTCCAGTAACACCCTTCAATTCACCTAAAGAAAGTAGATATTTAATAATTTCAGAAGATGTATTTTTTACAACTGTTTTTTGCTCATTAAAAGTAAATGTTAATTTATCACCTTCCTTAGATGCTCCAATATTAAATTCCTTTAGTCTTTCAAAAGACCCTGATTGAGCGTCCAGAACCCCTTCAACTAATTGGTCTAATGATTTACCTTTAGATGCAGCTAAATCACCTAAACTAGTCAGTTGGTCATTTGTTGGCTTGAAATTTATTGAAGCTAATTTTATAAAAGCATCAGTTACTTCTTTTACTGAAAAAGGCGTATTAGATGCAAACGTTTGAATATTTTGCAGAACTGTTTTTGCCGCTGAGTTACTGCCTAATGTATTAGTAAGAACGGCTTCAAATTTCTGGAACTCTGCCCTTGTTTCTATTATTTTTTTTCCTAATGAAACGACAGCCCCAATACTAAAAGCACCTATTATAGCTCCCCCCACTTTACTTACAACGCCTTCAGTTTCTTGTGAAGACTGCTGTATGCTTGCCATCTGGGTATTAAACTCTGGGGCAATAGTAGAAATTTGACGCCTGTTTTCAGCAATTAAAGAATTAAATCTTTGAATAGATTGTGGATTATTTGATCTATTTCTTGCCTCAGTTAATGCTAACTCTTTTTGAATTAATGTATTTATTATTCCATTTGTTTCTTTAAGTTTTAAAAAAGACTGATTTATGTTTGAATTTAAGTTTAATGTTTGCGTGTTTAAGTTTTGAATCCCATTTCCAGCTTTATCAACTTTATTCAATTCAGAAATCATCTCACCTACGTTACCTGACCCTTTTTGGATCTCTCCACCCAACCTCGAAACATCTTTTGCAGATGATCCAAAAGCCTCTCTGGATGTTTTCTCAAAATCACTTGCCTTATTAGATAGATCATCTATTCCCCTTCCAACTTGGCTTATGCCATTTTGTATAACAGAAACATCGGTTATTAATTCAAATTTTACAGTACTCATTTATTTGTTTTTAGTTGCGCAAGCCTCTTGTCTAATTTTTCCTTAAATACCAAAAGCTTTATAAAAAAATCTTCAGTATTTAAACACAATAATTCATTTTCTTCTGTAACTCTAATCCTTCCGTTTTCATCTTCAGTCATAACAGATAAAAGTTCTGACCAGTACTTCTTAACTTCAAGTTCATGCTGTTTAATGTATAGTGGTTTTATTTCCCCTATTTCATTATCTCTATTTTTGTGTTTATTATTTCCGAGTTTTCTTGGGTAAATTTTATCAATGTTTGTTTGAATCCCTCTATAGAATTGAGAGATAAAAGGGTAAAACCCATCATGTCAAGCCCCTCCTCTTGCCAGTCTTTTATTTTATCAAGAGATATCCTTTCATCAAAAAACCTAATATCTTCTCCTTCTTTATTTATTACTAAAGCTGCCATTAAGAGGGATGGATGAACCCGTGTTTCTTCATCAACACTTGAAATTGAATTCATAATGTTATGAAGAATAACTGCTGAATTCGCAAATTGCTGTTTATTTAATGATTCATAAGCAGTTTTTATATTCGCAAACATTTCATTGAAATTAAGTCCGAAAGTTAAACGAGGTAATAATTTCTCATATTCTACAAATCTAGAAATAGAGATTTTATCGCAAATATAATATTTGTTTCCGTTAGCCATAAACTCTTTAGTTTTAAGGTCAATTGTTTTTAAATCCATTTCGTGTATATTTTTTTTATTGTTTCTGCAAATAATATTGATAATCCTATGATTAATCCGGCATAGATAATATGATAAAAGGTATACAATCCATAATTCAAAATAACAAAAAACCATAATGCCATTTGACCAGTTACGCATCTGTGACACCCTATAATCATTTTAAAAATTGGATGATCTCCTTTACCTTTAAGCTCTCGTTTATCATTTCCGAATAATATACCAAGCCCTTTATAAAGTCCACTAAATATTTCTCCAGGCTCTGTTAAAATAGTTGAGTAAGTGAATCCTAACGATGCTAATAAAAATGCGTTAAATATAATTGATATGCAGGTATGAGTTGAAATAATCATTTTATAAATTTACTAATTATTTTTTGTATTTCAGCATCAAAAAAACGTTGTAAAATTTCTTTTTCCTCTGTACTTGGTTGCAATATATCCCCATATTGATCAGTTAAATAACCGGCTATTTCTTCAGTACTTTTGCCATTGGATCTTTGTTTTGTATTCTTTGGTCCTACAATTGTAACTACCCTTCCTCCTTCTATAACTTTTTTAACTACTCCAATATCATTAAGGGTTGTGCCAGTAAATGATAATGTGACATGATCCGTAGGTCTATTATTGGCTTCCCTCCATTGCTTATATGATATACCTTCGCCTTTATTCTCCTTGTTTAGTTCTTTTGCAAGTAATTTATCCCCTCCTTTATTAGCAGATTTACCTTCAAAATAGAATGCCGGCAATTTATTATCGGAATAATTCCCTAATGATTTACCATCGCCAATTGTTCCTTCGTTTATAATCCTGTCTTTCATCATGGCATAAGCATTTAACGCCATTTTTTCATTTATTATAGGAAGTTCGATCTCAATTGCCCTTGACAAATCCATCATTGCCTTATCAAACTCTGATGGATTCATTACGCAAATATGCCACCTCTAGCAAAATTAGAATTAGGCCTACACATTAAACAATCACTTTCAATTACCTGTAAATTGTTAGATATCCAACCTATCCACTCTTCGTATAGCGCCCTATATCGGTTTCTTTTTCCCCATAGAACCTCCCTATCAAGCATTGTGAATCGGTTTATTTCTCCGGAAGCCAATATCATCTCTATCAACATTTCACCAGCCTTAGCCCTTATAGCGTAAGCGTAATTCATAGCCATGGCGTCATTTTCAAAATCAAGTGGTGAATCTTCTGAGCAAATTATACGTGAAGTTTCACAGGTAAATGAGGCATCCAGAATTAAACCGTTAAGCTCTGTGGTATCAGTAAAAGTGGAGAATAATGCAGGTGAATTACCTACTGATCCCTTTACATTTACCCAATTTTTAAATAATGTTTTTTGAGAACCGCCTCCACATCCGCAATCTGATTTGTTATCTTTTGGGAGATAGGCACCAGTTAAGTCATAAACAAAATAATACTCAAGTCCATCAATTAATTTTGACCATAATGGCAATTTTAGAGGCGTAGTAAGTGTTACATATTGTAAGCTATTAGCAGTTGATGTAACAGGGTAAACGGCAATAGGCGTTGTTTCATCTTCATTTGAGTAAACAGAAATATTAAATGAGGCAGAAGCGTTAAATAATAATCCAATTTGTTTAATAGTCATGTACCCTCCAACTATTGGATATGGTGTAACTTTCAATAAAGCCTGATTAGTTGTTAATGCTAATGTCCTTGTAAACTGAGTGCTTCCAATAATACCAGAAAAAGCAGGTCGTTTAGGGGTGTAGTTTACAGATATAGCTGTTAGTAAATCTGTTTTAAATTGCTTAGTGGCATTCTCCCTTGACTTTGACATCATATCCCAAAGTGAACCACTTTCACAATCAGAGGCTGATTCAATAAGTTTTAAATTAAGTCCTTCAAGTTCATCAAGATAAATATCTGATTTACCTTCTGAAACGTCTACCGGTTTGTCAGCATCAAAGCATTCGCACTCAGTACGTGATAATTTTATTACATTTTCTAAGCACTCCATAATTTTATTTTAATAAAAAAGCCGCCGTTTATTGCGGCGGCTTTTAGAGTTTATATTTTTTAATCTTAAGATGTAGGGCAAGCACCACAAACAAATTCAAGTACGCCTGTATTTCCGTTACAAGCTTCAGCCCCATTAAAGAAGTCGTAGTTTGCTACAACTGTTACGGTGTGTTTTTCGTAAGGACCTGAACAGATGGATTCGGTATACACATCATAAACTAATCCTGGGATGTTTTTTGATGGCATTGCAAATTTCCATTTACCGGCACCATGTTCTAATGGACGCTCCATGCTGCCTTTTCCATCCCATAAAGAATATGAAGAAAACGCTACCGATCCTCTGTCAATAAGGAATGTTTTTTTCTGAGAAGGGTTAACGATTGCCATGTTGACCATGTCTTCGTAATACTTCAATTTATTAAACAATGAGATCCCGGCTTTACCATCTGCATTTGCAGCATTTGCTTCTGCAAGCATCCATTGGTTATACAAATTGTCTCCATCCAATAAGAATGGATTTGTAAATTTATTAATGCGTGATACTTGCAAGAAGTAAGGCATAATTTGAGGCGTCCAGAAAGATGGTTCGATGTAAGTTTGAGCCCAAGTTAAACCTGGTCCAGGACACCCTACGCCACCGTGAAATGCATTTAAAGAAGAGAAAGAGTCTACTTTAGCAATAGCAGTTTGAGCGATCTTCTCATCCAAAGCTTTCATTGTTTTAAGTAAATTATCCGCAAATACTTCGTTTGCATTTAAATTGCTGTTGGTATATAAAGCCTCATTAACAACAAATGAACCATGAGCGCACCCAGTGATTTCATAATCTTTACATGCAGCATCAGCTTCAGCGCCTGTTAATGCACAAAGATCAATTGGCGTAGTTGTACAATCGCCTACGGTTACGTTACAAAGCTTATTCCAATAAATAGTAGCTTTACGCACTTTATTGTTTTCGTCTTTTAAAACGATACGGGCGGTTGAGTTTTCAATAATGGCCTTAGCTGCGTTTACTTCCGCAACGTAATCCTGTTTTTTAGCTGAATCAGCGAAAAGCGATTCGGCGCTGTACTTGGTGGCCAATAATGAGGCGCATGTTAAAGTAGGCATTTTATTTTTTGGTTTAGGTTGGTTTTACATTTTGTTTTGACCATTCCACTCTTTTGTAATTGCCATTTTAGTATTATCATCTTTCGCTTCACCCATCAATTTCATATACTCATCCTGGTTTGTTGGAACTGGTCCTGTATAAACTTTATTACCATCACTCTTATTACCAGTAGCGTCGTTGTTATTACCTGCTGACTGCCTCTGAGTACCCTCTTTGAAATCCCAAACGTCGGAAGCTTTAGCCTTAACGATTTCCTTAAAGTCAATCATGTTTCCATGTGCATCTTCAAGTAATTTTCCGTTTTTGCTTACAAGCGTCTTACCATCTTTAATTTCAAATTCGTACTCAGATCCAAGTTCATTAAGTAATTTTTCGATTTGAATATCTGCCTTTAATTTACCTTCGGCGTTTTTACCTTCTGGCAAAATAGGATTCAATTCTCTTACTATGTCCTTAGCTGTTGATGTGACGGTTTTAAAGATCGATTCTTTTTTAATTTTTGTTTCAAGTTCAGTAAACTTTCCGGATTCAGCCGCAATAGCTTCTTCTTTTTCTTTCTTCAATCGTTCAACTGTAGATAAATAAAATGATGACCTTTTTACTTTTTCTTCGTCTAATTCAGCACCATCTGTAGATACTTTACTTTTAACAACTGATTCAATTAAGCTTACTCCTTTTTCGTCTGATGAAATACCGAATTTTGCTTTTACTTCGCTTTCAAACTTTTCAAGAACTTCTACCTGGGCTTTCTTATATCCTTTGTCGTGTGCCTTTGTTTCAGCATCCTTAAAGGTTTTAACCCTGTCAGCGTCTTTTTGAAGTAGTGTTGTAATTGCACTTTCTTTTAAATCAGCAGATCCATCCTCTTTAGTATTAAACAGAAGTGAGGCTGCTTCTGATGCCGGTGTCCCTAATGTTTTAGAAACGAAATCGGTTACTAAATCTTTTTCTTCTTTTGTCATAATTCATACGGCTATCCCGTCAGCTTTTTATTAAACATCCGGACTATTCCGGCTTAGTAGCGTGTAATGGATTCGAACCATTGACCTATTGGGTATGAACCAATTGAGCTGACCACTGCTCTAACACGCAATTTATTTATTGAACAGGCGGTTTTTCCTGTTTAGGTTTTTCTTCCTTAATTGGAGTAACGTTTTCAGTAACCTGTTTTTTTGCAGGGTTATCTTCTTTGTTTAAGATTTTATAAGATCTTTTTTGATCTTCAGAGAATAAATCGAAATCCTTTTTAGGCATTTCAATTTCTTTATTATTGGATAAAACTTTAAGTAACATTAAATACCAAATTTATTTTTTAATGTGGCAATATCGCCTTTTAAATGATCCTTTAAAACAATTCCCAACTCAGCATCTGTTGATGCGTTAGAATAAGGCACTTCATCCATATCTAAAAAATCCTTTACTTTAGAAGATGGGATTTCTTTTTCAACAATAGATAAGAACTCAGCATCTGTTGATTTTGAATCTTCAATTACGATGTTCTTTGTGGTTTGTTTCTTTGGCTTTTCAACTTTTTCAGCCTGGCCTGTACTAGGCTTGTTTGAAATGTCAGAGGTCTGAATAGAATCTTTTTCGATCCATCCATTTTTATCTTTACCCATCATCTGCCATGATTCAGGGCTAAATGACTTATAAATTCCGTTTTTAACTGCAATAATCATGACCCAAAAATATTAATTAATGGGTTGAAATATTTACGCATGTTGCGTAAAAAATTGTATATTTGGAGTATGAAAGCAAATGAATTAAGAATAGGGAATTTAGTTTTTTTAAACGGCGAATTGTATCAAATGACCATACAGACATTTGAAGACATTGGACAAAGTGAATATGATGAAGAAGATTTTACTCCAATACCATTAACTGAAAAGTGGTTGACTGATTTTGGGTTTGAATTTTCTAAATCAGTATGGTTCTATTTAGAAAACTGTCCATATGAGTTAACGGGAGGAATTTTCACGCTTAGACTAAAGGGCCTACAGGATTTTTACTTCTTTTTAGACTTAGAGATCGGTTGTAAAATTAAATATGTCCACCAGCTCCAAAACCTCTACTTTTCTTTTACAGGTGTGGAATTAACGCTAAAAAAATAATGTTATGAAAAATAGATTTTTATTATTTGGATTTGATGATTATCAAGCATTAGGAGGATGGAACGACCATATTGGATCTTACGATACTTTGAAAGAGGCTATTAAAGAAGCTAAAGAATATGGTAAGTCATTTGATAATTACCATATTGTTGATATTAAACGAAATCAAGTAGTTTTGTATAGTATTTAAATAAAATGGGCTTATCAGGAAGATTTACTTCCTCCTACTTAGTAATATCTTAGCTACATCAGCCGTAATCCAGTCAGCCGTGTGCCTACACCCGTAACCTCCCATGTCCGTTATAGGATCATACGGCTTACCGCCGTACATCTTCTTAATAAATGCTGAGTCTTTCCATTTATCAGCCTGTGACCTGGTAAATATTTTCCTGTTTTTATCTATACAAAATGAACGGGATGTATTTATAAGCCCACCACCATATATGAAGTGATCTAAATCTAATTCATCGGCATATATCAATGAATTATTCCGATCAATATGCATTATAATGTCCTGGCTAGTGGTTCTATAATAACGCTCAAGACTTCCAGATTGTTCTTTATTACCAACAATAAATTCCTTAATATCGTTTTGTAATTTGTTAACATCAGCATTACCTGCCACAATCTTATTAACAGCCTTTACAAAATCATTCTGCGCTTTCTTGCTTCCTAAAACTTTATCAGTGAATCCGTTTTTAATAATCTTACCAGAATCAGTGACGCCTAACCTATTTGATACGGCTTGTTTGGTTTTTTCAGCGATATCCTTAAGGCTTGATGGTGGTACCATCGTTCCAAAGTATGCTTGATTAAGGTCAGTTACTTTTAAAGAAGCCTCAAACGTATACCTCATTACATCAGGAAATTGTGACGTATAAGATTTTTTGAATTTCGTAAATATTGTATTCAGGGAATATGGCCGTCCAAGTTTCTTCTTATTTGCTATTTCTAAAAGATCTGGTAAAATCAAATCATAAATATTACCCTGTATAATGGATAATTTACGAATGATATTGTCTTCCTCTTTTAGGATTAGAGCTGATTTCTTAGCAGATATTTGGTTACGTGTTGGCATTAAATGACTGGAAATGTATTGTTTTCAGTGCCAGCACCAAAATCGTTTGGTGTAGACTCATCGTTTATTTCAAGTATAAGATCATTTACTTTAGTCTTAACTATCTCAGCCTGTTTATTACCTTCCATCCTGTAGAAGTTAACTGATTCAGTAATGTACTCAGCTTCTATTTGATCGAATATATAATCAAAGTTAGCGTAAAGAACTTTATTGTATTTGGTTGTTATGTCGTTTAGGATGATGTTATTTATTTCTTCCACAGATTTACCATTGAAGGGATAGAACCTTGTTTTGACTTTTATTTTCATAAGTTCATCCGGCTTATCAATATAAAGTTTATCTGTTATATCCTTATTTATTTCTGATTTTACGTATGATTCAGCCCCTGATTTATTAGCAACATCAAGATCACTAAGAAGCATACTAACAGTTTTCATCTTAAAGTCCTTATAAAATGAATGATGCACATCAATACCAGTTCCAAGATCGATAAATGAAGCAATCATAGTAACGATGTGCTTGTAAACATCGCTGTAGTGATCCGCAAAAGGTTTTAATGTATCATAAACGCTTTCTAAGTCGATGTTCTTTTCAGTTGCTGTAGATGTTACGTTATCAGATGAATATAACTCAGATGTATAAACGGCTTTCATTGCCAACTGAGGCAACTCATATAATGCTAATTTCTTTTGATATTCCAATAAATCGAGTGCTGGTCCTTTGTAGCTGATATAGTTTTCTAAACTAACCATATCTTTCGTATCCTTAGGTAAACGAACCCTGATTATATCAGCTGCTGAAGTGTGGGTCTTCCATCCAGATCCTTTACAAACTGGACAAAAATTATTGGTTGTAGTTATTTTTCCTTTGTTACACATGATGCCCTTTTCAAAATCCCCAGGGCACACTTCATCATATTGAATCTTTTGAGGGAAAGTGTGTAAGCAATTTGTAAGATCAAACTCCGAAACTGTTTTAATAGACTTTTCAAAGAAAGGCATAGCTGCATGAATCATTGGTACACATGTCCTACCTCTTGTTGTAAGGTCTCTGTTAGAACCTATACGAATAGCTGGTATTTCACCACCTAAATGATCCAAGGTAGTGATAAGATGAGCCTCCTTAATATCAGTTTGTTTATCATCAGTGTATATCAATAGCCACTCCTGATTAGTCAATAAGGCTTCTGAATAAGAATAATATGACTCTTTAGTGTAGTACTCTCCGGTGATTACCTGGTCCTGCAAGTATATCGCATGTTTATCGTTTTTAACAATAAGGAACTGAAGTTCATTGTTTATGTAAAGATAGTTTATAGCCTCCTTTGAGTTAACCTCATATGGATAAGGTGACGCTTTTACTTTAGGGTTATTAGGGTCTACTGACTCTTTAAATTCCACTACAATAAAGGTGTTTGGATCTGAGCAATCCAATTCAACCATTCGTGTATTTAGATAGGACTCTACAGATTTTTTACCAAAGAATTTATTAGTAGCTTTTGAAAGGGTTAAAGCCTTTTCTTCCGTTGATTTCTTATCTTCCCATGTAATGTGCTTAGATGCATGTGATCGGCCTACCTTATACATTGGTGATGCCAATGCGTTAACTATAGCCCCAGTAGTAACTTGAGTTAGATTAACCCTTTGAGCAAATAGAGCCTCATCTTCCCTGGGAGTAAAACGCCTTAGTAATGATTGAACATCTTCACCAGTAGTGTACCTGGTATACATGTCAGCTATTTTATTTACTCGGTCATAATCCCGGTGTCTTAAATTAAATTGTATAGTGTCCTTAAGGACCTTTTTACCTTGGTCTAATGTGTATGGCATGTTAATATTGGCCTTTAGTTAAATTATATGTTCTTTCGAAGTGTCTTATTTGCCTTGGCGATCCTTCATTCCTTGCATATTTAATTGCAGTTAATGCATGATTCACATCAACTAATCCGTTACGAGAATTTAGTTCTATGTATTGCTCAGGCGTTATGTCTGCCTTTGATACTCGGCAAAGTTCTATTAATTGTTCTTCTGTTAAATTTTTCATCTATTATTCGCTTAAAAGTGTGTATGTAGTTTCTTCTGATGTCTGGTAATTTACCAATCCTGGTTTTTGTTTTTCTGATTCATCAATATCAAATTCAATTCTATGAAGCCAGCATGTGGTTGCAATACCCGCATGGAAATAGCTTATTTCATAGGTTATATTTTCGGCTCTAATGCATGTGGCGGTGATCAAAGCTTTTACCTGGCCAATTTTAGTTATTACGGGTGTCCCAAATTTTACTATTTGTAGGCTCATAAATTAAAATATTGTTCAAATGCGGAAATGAAAAAGTATTCAACCATATCGGCTAAATGCCCGTACTTCTCATTACCATCTTTGTCTTTTGCTTTGTTCTTTTTTCCATCAGGACCTTCCTTAAGAAATTCGCAATCCGCAATAAATTTAATACATTTTGGCGATATAGTGAAATCAATTGGTAAAGAACCGTAAAATACCTTATTCATAAACTCCTTACGAAGGACTACCCTATCGTTTACTATTACCCTATCTGATGATTCCCCAATGTATTTAAAGAAGATTCGCCTGATCACATCATAATCGTTTTCAATAGAGTTGGTCCGCTTATTATTACCTGAATAATCCCCGTAATAAATCATACCGTTAACTAAATCATGTGAATGAAGGGCTATAATAGCGTTTGATAAGTGTTCAGTCGTGTTCTCTGGAGGATCTAAACACACCTCATCCATCATGTGGACATGCCAACGATTAACGTCTGACTTCCACCACATTTTAAATAATCCTGATGTAATATAAGGTCCCCTGTTAAAGTCAAATCCAACGTGGGCAATTAGTTTTTCTGGAACATCTACCTCTTTAACATGCTTCATCCTGTCAAACTGATTGAAGTATTCGTTACCGGACTTAGCTAATGGAGACCCATATACAAGCATGTTTATTCGGTGTGGATTATGTGAATTAGGATCTATTAACTTGCTTTGAATGTACCCAGCCGGTAGATTGTCTTCATTATGGTAGGTAGAAGATATTACCACCAATTTATCGCCTATACGCTTCCTAAAGTAATCATCATTACCGAATATTCGTGAGTTTATTTCTTCAAAGTATTTAGGGAAATTAAACCACTCGCTTATCCAGTCTGTTTTTGCTGGAGACGTATAAATACTTAATGGATTAAATCCGGAAACGCCATCTTCTTTGATTGTGGTAATCTCACCTTTTTTATCCAGCCACATTCCGGTTTGCCTTAAACGGGCCATGATAACCTCTTTTACGGCTTCCTCAGGAGTATCTTTCGTTTCATCAAGATCAGCATGTCCAATCTCTATGCCATCAATAGCCTGGTAATTTTCGAGTGATGCGGTAAATATTAGCTTACCGTTACAAAAACTAATGGTATTGTGGTAGCTTTCTAATCGCTCACCAATAATAGTGAATGATTCGGGCGGCTGAATGTTGACCACATAATGAACATTCCTTATAAGACCTATAGATGCCCAAAACTTAAACACGCCAACAAGTGTTGACTTACTTAATTGTGAATAGGTATTAGCGCCAATGAAACCCCTTACATGCGGATATTTAACTGCATATATAGCATTCTTAGCGCCAATAATAAATGTTTTACCACTACCAACACCAGCATGAAATAGATTTACCTGTGCTGTACTCAACATTATCTCAAGTTGAGGCCTAGAGAACGTTAACTCAATTATCTTATGTTCAATGGTCATGCCAATGGCGGCTCCTCATCATCAATAAAATATGAAACAATAAGAGCTGTTATGCAAAAAGATAAAATAATATATGATGCTATATTTGCCAACATTTATGGTAAGATAATTTTAGGTTTTGGCAATGATATAATTTTGCCTGTTGGTTCCTCTGATATAGTTATATTTTTACCATTATTAAACTCGATAATAGCTTCACCTGGCTCTATATCTTCTACCCTTAATGATATTGGAGGCATGCCCCTTCCAAAGATGGTTAATCGGATCTTACCAGTTAGGTTAATTAACTTAATATCCTCTGCATCCAATTCCCAAACGGAATCAATAGCAGGGTAAACATCATCTTCTTTAGGACCTACAAATAAATCATAAGCCTTTGCATGCAATGGTTCACACTGTTCATCAGTCATGTCTTCAGGTTTATTGAAAACCATGTTTTGATCGTTAAATTCTACTGCTTTCATATTTCAATTGTTTAAATGTTTCTTCCCATGTCAATTTTATAAACTCACTTTCACCTGTAATTCTTGAAGTGTAAAATCCTCGATCAATATCGAATAAGTAATCTTCAGTTACATATTTACCATGGTTTAACCCTCCGTTTATTCTAGTGGCTTCAGGAAACAATTCTTTTAGAATTTTAATAGTGTAATTAGGGCCATAAGAAAGTTTATGCTTCTTAACGATCATGTGAAGACCAATTAAAAACCAAATTGAAATAAATATTATTAAAAAATCAATCATTATTTATCTTTTCCTTTAATTACAAATGTTATGTTTTGAAGTGAATTAATAGTGTGATCCACCTCAATCTTTTCAGAATAACCCCTTTTACGTCCTTTTGTTTTCAAATAAAATATTTGGGCCTGTGGGTTTGGGGGTGCCCTCAATTCCTGAATTGATCCTGTTTTATCAATTACCTGGTATTTTGCCCCATTTATAGATTCTAAAAGTTTAGATTCTACAAAGTCTGTTGTAGCCTCCCCAATATGATCAACGTCTGTAGCGTATTCTTTATCCTCTCTAATCCAGTCATAATGCGTGGTTCTGTTTATACCAACGTGTTCACAAGCCTTCGACACGTTGCCCATAAGCTCTTTTAAGGCCATTATCATAGCAGCCTTCTTATTGTCGGTTTTGTTGACAATAACGGGGCTTCTATCTGGTCTTACTTTGTTCAATTAATTCCTTATTTATGCGTTCATAAATGCTTGTAACGGCCCTTAAACTCATTTCTTCCTCATCTATTTTTTCGTGTTTCATGAAAGCTAGAGCGGACTCTTCAACTGAAATAGATGGTACTGTGAATTTCTGTGCCTTTATCCAGGTATATATCATAACGCAAAGTGCGTTATGCTGATACAGCCTTGAGACGTTGTTATCTAAAAACTTATTCCTTGGCATTAGAATAATTTAATATTAATTTTTGTAACTGTATCAACAAAAGATATTCTCTGCTTATAATAAGAGTAAACATTATAATTTACGGTTGTTATTGGTAAAATAGTGTCGAAATGGGTTGTAAAATCCTTATCGAATCTATTTCCATCAACTATAACAGATAGATATTTCTTACTAGAATCTCCATTTACCTCAATTGATATTTTTTCAATAGGTTTTGTTTCCGATTTTTTGCAACTTAGTAAACCCGCAAAAAGTGTAATTGCTAATAGTGTTTTCATACTCCCAAATCTACACATTCCCCGCCAAACTAGCAAATGTTTTTTTGAATTGATCGAATGACCGGATGAGGTGGTATTCAAAACCTAATGCCTCCACAACGGTTTTAAAGTCTATTTGCTCAGGTGACTGCCTACCTGTTTCTGTTTTAAGTTCAAAAAACACAGCCTTACCTGGAAATAAGGCTATAAGATCTGATACCCCCGCCTTTAATCCGGTTGATTTAAGCGTCATTGCTTCTATTTTATTACGTGTACCTCCATTAGGAACGCTAAATACGCTTAAACGAGGTTTGTGATGCTTTAGGCAGTAATTATTATTTGCCCATTGAAAGCAGGTTGCTTGTAATTTATCTTCTGATTGCATGATTTTAGGTTAAATTCGGTAACCACGATTTTTTTAAGTTGTTGATTATCAATTCGGTTACCGAGTTACCGAATTTTTTACTATTTAATACTAATATACGGTAACATTTTTTTTATTTTTTTATTTTTTTATTTTTTTATTTTTTTATTTTTAAATATACTTTACATGTATTAATTAGAAATAAAATGGTAACTTGGTAACCTTGTTGATTTACAGATAGTTATAGGTTACCATTTCGGTTTAAATTCGGTAACCTTTACTAAATTCGGTAACCTTTTTTACTTCCTAAACCAAAAACACTTCACTGTAGTGCCTAATTCTTTTTTAACATGATCTGTTTTTAGCAATATGCCGTTCTTTTCGCAATACACCCTTATAGCATCATTTTGTTTGTGTGATGAAGGCCAATATGCTTTAATTACATTATTATCGTTTAAATAGGATGAAACGGCTGTTTTAATATCTTTTATAGGTACATATTCAGTTAAAATCCAATGATCAATGTTTTCATGAATAATTTCCACCATATTTCGGCCATAAGTCTGTTCAAACTGTTTTTCCCAACCAGTAGATGTTAGGGTAGCCTTTTGAAGTTTTCTATTACCTGCCAGCCATTTTTGTACTGATTTAATTATAAATGTGTCAAAACCATACCAGTCCTTTTCATTCCATCCTTTAGGGAAATGGCATCCAAAATGAGCATCCAGACCTCCAGCTTTAGTAAAGAAGTCTGTAAATTCGATTGGAATGATTCGGCGGTTAAGTCCTCCATCTGTAATTTCAAAGCTAAAATTTGTTTGAACTATAAATTTTGGGCCGTCCTCTACAGGGATCTCTACCTCATCTTTAAATAGTTTTTTCAGGATAAATGTACCGGTTGAAGGCTCTTTTAGAAATTCATAAGGAAATGATTTTGGTACATCTGAAATACCCATTATACGTTGGCCGGACCAGCTCTGAAAAAATTTCTCATCGAATTTGGCTTGCGTTCCGTTTTTTGAGTGATAAGTAGTTGTATGGGATAGTAGATTGCAAAATACGTTTTTACCAGATCCTCCACCGTCTTTAGGGTTAGGACATTGTTCCGTTAATACAATTATATATCCGGTAGTTTCATCTTTGTACTCATGTGCCAGAAAACCGATTGTTTTTTGAGTAAATTCTACATTATTCCAGTCAGTAGCTAATTTTAAGTACTCAATATATTTGCCGCCTTCATAAAAATTATAATCTCTGGCCTGTATCTTTTCAGCAAATACAAATGCAGGTGCAGGATATTCTAATGCACTTGCGCCGGATTCAGTTATTTTAACAAACCCATTTTTAAAGAACTTATAGCAAACATCTGGGCCATCTTTTAATATTTCATTTTCCTGGATTATTCGCAAACGGGTCATAGTATACTTACCGTTCTTTTGCATGAAAGATTCAAATGCGTTACAAACAGACTCATGCTCATCCATATCCTCTTCTTTTATATAATCCTTCAAAATATCCTGATATTGTCTTTCGGTAGCTTTATATAAAATGTTTTCTTTTAACAAATATAAATCAGATCTGTATAGCCTAAACCCAAGTTCTGTGGATATTTTTTGAAGTGATTCACGGGATATTTCTATTTTAGAATCTTCATTTAATTTCCAGAATGTGCCAAAAGGATAAGTTATTTGGATGGCTGCCGCCATTACCTGGTAATGCATTTTAGCTTCAGGACTGAAATTTTGAGGTATTGGCTTTGCTTTTGCTACTTGTTTTTTAACAATTTGCTGTTCTTTATACGTATTTACCTTTCCGTAACCTGATGCCTGAAGATGCGCAAATGTTGCTTTTTTATCTCCACCGAATTTTAAAATGGATAAGGCAGTTGATGGATTATAGCCTTTTTCTGGTTCAAATTCGGTTGAGCTAGTGAATATGTAATAAACCCTTTTTTGAAGGTTAAATGATGCATGAACGGCTTTTGATTTTGAACCAGGACGGCTAAACCAAAAGAAATTAGCATTGTGTCCTGAATCAGTCCATCCATGATCTAATAAAACACGTTCACCTTCTGGGCTATTATTAAAATGTTCATAAGGGTTTTCATCATAATAATCACCAACAAATTTAGAAACAGTATATGGTTTATCAACCTTTATAATTTGGTTGTATGATTGTCCTAAGTTAATCAGGCTTTCATGTTCCTGATCTGTTAAAGTAGGAATAGGCTCATCTTTATGAATAGAATAACCATTACCAGTGCATCCAGATAAAGATCCTTCACCACGTGTTTCTAAGAAATTAACCTCTTTTAGATTATTTTTGGCATTAGGGTTTTTTAACCGGTAAGCCTCCATTTCCTCATTTGTTGGTAACCTGCCAGCTAATTTTTTAGATCCTGGAGGGGGAGACTGCATGAAATATAGAATGTGGAAGCCTCCAGAAGGCGTTTTGTGTATTCTCAATTTCGCCCAAATATCAGGGAACATTTCACGTATAGCCTGAAAGTAAATGGCATCAAATCCAGGATAATATTTTGTATCAACATCAATATTAAATAGGTTATTTGATATTTTACCCAATACAAATGCAGACCAAGCCGTTTGGTTACGATCCATTTCGTAATACAATGAGGCTTCTGTTATCTTTTCAGATTGATACTTTTTCCAGCCTTTATATGGCGTTTTCACATCATATGTCTTACCTTCGTAAGTTGATGATTTATCTCGTACCGGAATAATGTTTATACCTTGTTTTAGGTACTCTTTAATTTGTGGAAAAGTGTCTCTTAATGTCATAAATTTATATTATAAAAGTTAGCTAAAAATTAGACTGCCTGAATAAAATTCAGTCTTTTATAATCCATAATAAATGTTATGAATTTTCCTGATTTTCCGCACCCAAAACACTTATAAAATCCTTTATCTGAAGATACGGTAAAAGATGGTGTTTTTTCATTATGAAAAGGACACAATCCAACTAGGTTTTTTCCTTTTTGAGTTAATTTAATAAATCGTCCTATATCTTCAATTTTTTGAGATTCACGAATTTTGTCTATTATTTCTTGCTTCATTTTTGTGTGGTTTTACTTAATTATTATATCAGCGTAATTTAGTGTGGTATCTGCTATAATATGGTTCCACCAACCATACTTCCATTTTGAGTACCCGGCAAATTCTTTTAAAAATGATTCGCCTTTTTGTTTTGCTATTCGAGTTGCAAAAGGTTTTTTATTTGTCATTTGAACGTATTGAAACAATTCAAGGGCTGACAAGGTACTAATTTTTCTGCCTCGTAAATTATTATATTTAGCCGTAATTTCAACAAGTTCCGTTTCTTTTATTTCCTCTTCAGTAGGTTCATGCATTGTTATTTCTCCGCATTCGGGACACGGATTTGTTTTAACATGCATCATGAAACCACATTTTTTACATATTTTAATAGGCGCTACACCTTCTTTTTTTGGTTTTTGGTTCCACATATCATGCCATGGATGCTCATAGTTCCATGGCTTATGTCGTGTACCGTTACGGCCGTAATCAACAATATTAAACTTATTTTTACCTGGGCTTAATCGGCTACCACGTCCACACATTTGAGCATAAAGCGGTAGTGATAATGTTGCTCGGTTAAGCATAATTAAATCAACAGCAGGACAATCAAAACCTTTTGTAAGTGATGCAACAGACACACATATATTATTTGATCCGTTAGTAAATTCAAACAATTCATAATCTGTATTTTTGTTTTTGCTATGGCATTCAGAAACATTATAGTTTAGTATTCTGAGTTTTGTAACAACATCTTGACAGTGTTTAATTGAAGCGCAAAATATCATGCATTTATGAAACTTAAATAGCTTTAAATCTTCAATTAAGCCGTCAAAAACTTCAGCTTTTTCAAAAACAGCCTCTTGGCTTGATTCAGTATAATCCCCGGTACTTGATTTTTCAAGCTTTGAAAGATCTGCTACCTGCCTCTCATAATGATAATAAGGGCTTAAGAATCCATTTTCAACTAATTCCTGTGGCTGTGGGCCTATAACAATAGACTTATATAATTCAGGTAGGTGTTTAGCTTTACGATAGTCAGGTGTAGCAGTAAAACCTATTAAATAGGCATCTGATAACTGTTGTAAAAGTTTTGTAGGGGTTCCAATATGGGCTTCATCTGTAATTATTAAAAGGTGTTTACCTAAATTATTAAATTGATCAATTAATCCTTTACGTTTAGCTAATGTTTGAGCCATGGCAACATAGATTTTATTTGGTTCAACATAAAATTCTTTTATGCCATCACCAATATTAATTGTGTCGCCAATTTCTTTATGAATTTGACTGTAAATGCTTGTCGATTCTGAAATAATTAAAACGGTTCTTTTATGTTCAATCGAACCCCTTGCAATTGAGATAAACACCTTTGATTTTCCTGATCCGGTAGCCGCACATGCTAACACTTTTTCATTTAACTTGATACTTGATCGAATATCTTGTATAAATTTTTCCTGGTATGGTCTTAGTTTTATCATATCAGAATGGTAAATTATTTACATTAGTAATTTCATGTAAATTTGGTTCGTCCCCTCCAAATTTAACCTCAATTATATCAACATAATCAGTTGAATAAACAAAATCAAAAAGTTCCTGTCTTTTTAATTCATAATAATTTGAATCTTCCCATCCTTCTTTTGATCCGTCTGGTGAAACAAAAAATGAATAGTAAGCATTCATCCTTGTATTTATTACATTACTTACTAAATGCCCTATCAATTCTTTTGCTTTTCTGTTTACAATTCTTACGTTTTTTTCTGAACCTACAACAATAATTGAATGATGTTTAATGTATCCCATATTAAATAAAATTAAAAAACCGTTATTGATGCGCCTGGGTTACTATCCCTAGACCGGCTCTAACCCCAGTCAACACACCAATAACGGTCTAAATGTTTTTATGTTAGAGTATATGAATCGGTTAGTTACTCCGATATGCTGCAAATATACGCCTTATTTATTACAATGGCAAATTCTAAAACAATTTTTGTTGGTTTTTTATATCTATTTCGATTTGAGATCTACCGATTAATTTACGCTTTTTTAAACCTAATTGTTTAAGGCTTTCATCGCTCCAAATCTTTCTCATGTGGCCGTATTGGCCTGGATTGTTAGAAGATAAAATTTTCTTAATTACTTTTATTTCCTTACATTCGTTTTCCTTTATAATCTCTGCAATCTGTGGGGCGTAATATTCTCTCCAGCTCATTAGAATAATTTTTGTTGGTTAGTATGCTGTTCAATGCGTTTCATTGCAGCGTTGTAATAGTCTTCGTTTATTTCATATCCAATAAAATCTCTATTTAAGTTGTGGCAAGCTATCGCAGTAGTGCCTGATCCAGAAAAACAATCAAGAATTAAATCACCAGGTTTACTGCTTTTTTCAATTAAGAATTCCATCAAATTAACTGGTTTTTGAGTAGGATGTAGCTCGTTATCAGTTCTTTTAGCTTTAATAATGTTTGAGTGCCTACCATTATTTAATTTCTTATTTCCATTAGAAATAAATAAACACATTTCATATTTAGGGGCGTAATCCCCATAAAGATCACCCATGCCAGTATTATTCTTTTCCCAAATCAATATATTTTTAACATTAAACACGCTTTCAAATTCTTTTTTAAAAACATCAACATTATGCCAGCTGCAGAAAATATACAAATGCGCATCTTCTTTAGACACTCTTTTCAAATCTAAAACCCAACCAGGAAGCCACTCTAAATTAGAATCATTTTCTATTTTTATGTGTTTTTCTTTTCTATAATTTGATTGAAAAGACATTCCATAAGGTGGATCAGTAGCAACTACATCTATAGAACCTGTTGATACCTCATGTAAACCAAAACATGATCCTTTTATTAATTTTATCATAATTAAAAAAAGCCCGAATAAATCCTTGGGGTCTCACGCCAATTCATTATCCGAGCTTGTTTAAGTTCGTTAATTCCCGTATAGTTGAGACCGGAATGTTTGTAAATATACTAATTAATCCTCACCAAGCACCCATTTAAGGGCTGTTATTACTTGCCTGATGGTTTCCGATTCAATTCTATTCCCAAAACGTTCAAATGCAGTCATTGTATTCTCTAACTCAGCTACCCTCTCCTTTATCTCCTCCTTAGATTTTATTTCAGTTTCTGACAATGCGATAAGAGATCCTTTCAAATCATACATTTGGTCTTGATAATTATCTAAAATATCTTTTATTAATTCCTGTTTGTTCATGTTTTCTCAAAATTAATTATTAGTGAATGTTTAGGCCACGTCTGCCAGTGGCGTTTATTAGTGATTAAATAACGGTTGCATTGACCGTCATATATAAGCCTAAGATTACCTAATTTGGCTTTACGGAAGGCGGTTACTTTTTATTCAATGATTAATTATACCTTCACACTATATCTTTCATAAACACAATTCTTTTTATTTAGCAATTCATCACTCAATTTATGATATTCACAAAATGGAACTATAGCCCCAAACCAAAGTGTACCATCCAAACTAATATTATCTTTTCTTTTCGCATATTGATAAACCGGAAAATCACATCCATTCTCACAACACTTATGGACGTTTTCAGATTCAAACATACACCTATAATACGTTATATTTGCCAACTCTCCTTTTTCTGTTTTAAATGTGTGTTGCATGGGTTTATTCAGGTTTAAGTTTATTCCAAAGTTCTAATTTTGCCTCTTTAATGTTTTCCTCACCAGCTATTTCGTTTGCCATATACAAATAAAAATCACGTCTTTGGTTCATAGTTAAGCTTCTGTATTTATAATTATCATCTTCAGGAGAATAATGTTTCCATTTTCTTTTACCTTTTGATAAAGTCCAAATAGATAAATTATATTGACATCCTCTTAACATGTCTATCCAGCAGGAAACACAAATTTTAAGCTTATCGCCGTTTTCTTTTACTATTATTTTCTCGTGATTCATCTTATTTTTATTTTATGCCACCATGGGCGGTTAGTTACAATAAAACCTTAATTCAAACCAATAAAACCATATTCTAACAACTGATATTTTACCCTTTTTTTCAGCTATCCAATGTCTGTTTATAATTATTTTGAATGGTTTAGGCGTTTTATATTTTCTGTATATAAACATCTCTATTTACCCTTTGGTGTTTTTAAATTTGGTGTCCATAAATTTAGCGTGTGTAGCATAAGCATAACCATGCAATCCATTAGTTACCTCATGCATTACAAATGCTTCAATTTTAGTTTTTGGTTGATAAATTCTTAAACACCACCAACCTGATTTTAATAAATCTTTTGACGGTAAATCTATCCAATCACTTTCTTTACTCTCCGTTGGTTGGGTGAGGTAGGGTTTTACTTCAACCTTGCAATTACCATTAGGTAAATCCTCTACACTTACAAATCCAACTTCTTTATAAATGCATATACTTTCAATGTCAGGGTGAATATCTCCATCCGCTATGTAATTCTCTTTAATTACTTTTTCCGCTTCTTTAAAAGAATCCACTTCTAAGAAATCATTATCTATTGGTGAATAGATAACTAATTTGGTATCTTCCAAATCCGGTTTGTTTTGCTCCTGCCAGTATTCTGCACCTCTTATAAAATCATACTCGGAAACTTTTCGTTCAAGATCTGTTGCGTTTGGCATTCTCAACGCATATTCTATTGCCGCTTCTCTAAGTTTTGCTTCTTGTTCCGTGTTCATAGGGTTAGGGTTTAAGGGTTAATTTTACCAAGTTTTGATTTCATTTTAATGTCATATTCTGTTAGCCATTTCCTGCATAATATAACACGATCCTGTATTTCCTTTATAATTAACGGATCATGATGAGCGGTGTAAGCTACCCATCTGGATTCTACAGGCATATCGTCAAATACTATTTCAGGTGTCCAATCTGTTTCAGGCGTATTCATTAGCCCGGTAAATAATATACCTTTATTTTTACGCCACAAATGCATATACACACGTAACTGATATTCATGTTCAATAGATAAACCTTCATCAACTCGGTCATGTAAAGTTTTTCTATTCCAGGCAGCCTTAACGTCACAAATAGCATCAGGGAACTCAATGTCGCATTCACCGTCAAAGTACTCATCAGATAGCCTTATTTTGTTTTTCTCAGCCATTCCGTAACCTAATTGTTCCGCTGCAAAGTCGATTAAATCATCTTCAACGGCGATACCTTTGTCCAGGTATTTTGATCTTATTTCTTCCTGGTCGTTTGCGTACCATTCTTTAAGGTAAGTTGTGCAAGTATCTGGAAGCTTTGGATTATCAAATTTAATGATAAGATCCTGCATTGTTGATTCTTGTATTGGAGTGCGTTTAGGCTTATTTCTTAACTCAACAAGCGTTTCTAATTGTTTATCTGTTAAACCAATCCTGCCCATTATTTTGCTGCATTGGCTTGCTCTTATTCTGAATAGTTTTTCCATGTTATTTTGTTTCAGGCGTTAATAATAATTTCTCCACTTCGCTACTTACCTGGTATTTTTGCCTGATCTGATCAATAGTATACCCGCTTTTTTCAATAGCTGTTTTTGCTTTTTGGAAGTTTTCGCTATCCTTAATTAATTCAGGTAAAATGTATTTTTTGAAGCCAACGACGTGGCCATGTTTCCTATCAGGCTTCGCATACATAATAAAAGGAATGTTTGGATCGACATCATCAATGTATAAAGAACCGTTAGCCAATTCTTTAGCCATGAAATTTGCTCTTGCTACATTTAACAGGCATGGTTTGTATAGCATTTTACCGGTTTTACAGTCTATTAAATAAATAGCCGTTTTATTTACTTCTGCCTGTGCCTTTTGATCAAATGCCGGAGCATCTGTAAATTTTGCCATTGTAACTATCATTTCCGGTTTTAATCCTTTGCCCATACCTTCGCCGTTTAATAAATCTTCACCGCTTATGTAGCGTTTATCTAAGTTTTTTCTGAATGGTGTTTTTTGCGTTTCCATCTTATTTTATTTTAATAATTAATACTCTAAATATTCGCCATATTCCTCATATACGGCATCTTGTAAGTCTTCTAGTGTAACTAGTATAGTGCCAGTGTGATCGTATCTGTATGCACCAAATGATTCGTAAATTACTACGTGATCTAACTGATAAACATACATATCCAGTGAGTTACTCCATTGCTCTGTAAAACCTATGGATTTTAGTAGGCGGTTTGTTAGTATTGGATTTTCTTTCACTGGATTTTTAAAGGTTGGTTGGTTGTAGTCTGATTCGGTCATTATAATTCTTTAAACTGTTTAAGTTCATATTTAAGGTCTTCGTTAACTGCCATTAATCGTTCAATATCATTTTCTAATTCAGTGATTTGTTCATCACGATTAATTATAGCATATTCAAAGTCTTCTAGGATGTGTTTAATATCGTTAAACTTTCTTTCTAGTGCTTTTTCCATGATTATTCGGTTGCTTTTTTAATTGCTAATTCTATTTTATTAGCTAACTCCGCATCAATAGCCACACTAAATAACATTTCATTTGCTAAAATCAAGGCTTCTAATAATTCTGGAGCAGCGGATATTAATTTAGCGTTAGATTCCACCATTTTTATGGTTTTTACGCTTATATCCTCATTTGGCAATATACATATAGCTGTACATGTTGACCCTCCGTCAGCATCCTTCAATGAAGATATTGGATAAATGGTGTGTGGCATTCTTAGATGTCCAATAAATACGTTTTCTATTTTTGAGTCTAAAGCCCAAGGCCCCGGAGTGTGTTTTGTTTTCATAACTTTTATAAATTATAAAAGCCCGTGCCATTGGAGTAGAAGTCCGCCGGCAAGGGCTATTAAATTAGTTTCGATTGTTTGAGTGAGAAGCTTCTACCATTCTCCAATCGTTCTGCAAATATATTAATTATTTTTTAATCGGCAACTATTTATTTATCTAAAATATCAACATAGCCGACAATTGCACCTATCCCGCAACAAGCGGAAACGGTATAGATAATCTCTGCCTTACCTATAGGATCCCAGTTGCAATTAACTGCCTTTATAATACATTTTACCTCCCCTGTAATTAAAGCCGCAACTATTGCAACATATATTACGATTACGCCTATGCCTGTTTTCATCTTGTTTTGTTTTTATGGTTTATACTAATTTTAAATTTACTGTTAATTGATATTCTTTACCGCCAACGGTTACGAATTGTACTAAGGCGGTTGCCTCTGCGCATCCAATAGCCTCTTTGATTAACGCCTTGGTATCGGTGATTAGTTTTGATTCGTCAAGTGGTTTGTCTTTGATTACTTCTGCCCAGATGCCGTCTACCATAACACCATAAATGTCAGTTCCAAGTACATAACCGTTTTTATCCTGTGGGTTTAAATGCGCTATCCTGCCAAAAAAATCAGTAAGGAATATAGTTTTAATATTTCCATTTGATCCAAATTTAGCAGTTACTTCCTTACCAATTACAAACCCCCTTCTCTCTGCCTCCTTAATCAAAGCAGATTCCCATTCTTGTGGGGTGGCTTCTACGCCATCTCTAAATCTAATTCCGTGTTCATTGTCAGGGTCTTCCCAATCACCTCCAATAAAACCATAACCAAGTAAATCTTTATCATTTATAGCCGTAACCATCCATAAGCAATCAAATGATGAATCTGTTTCTGGTAATTTATACACCTTCCCCACTTCAAATTTAGGCTTCCCTATCTTAGCCATTAGTTCTTTTTTCACCTCCGCTAATCGAGCGTCAAGGTCTTGTTCTGTTAGTTGTTTCATGGTTATACTTTTTGAATTTTCCACGCTTGTAAACTCACAAACGATGTGTCTTTATGTAAATTACCCTTTAAATTATAATCTACTGATACCTGTTGACCTTCTATGTATTGGTCTAATAAACTGCATTTATCCTGAGTAAATTCCATTTTAATGTACTGTGGATAAGGAGTAGATTGTTCAGTTACAACTATAAATTCACGCTTTGCAAACTTATCTGAAATGTGTTGTGTTTGTTTGATACTATGGATCTCTCCGTTTAGTTGTGGCATTTTATTTATCTATTTAATTGTTTGTAAATTCTTTTTTGCTCTTCTAAAATTAGGGTGCGTTTGGAGGGTGATAGTAGGATATAATCTGAACTATTCATCAAACCTATTAGCCCCTTATAGTATGCTTGTGTCTGTATGGCATCAAATATACCGTCTTTATTCTTAGTACTGAATTGAACCATGGCTAAATAAACCTTAAAGGCATCCTGGATCCTGGCATAAAAATTCATGCTCATTGGCCTTCTGTTACTCAGCATATCAACAATAGAGTGGTATCTTTTATATCCTAATTCTTTAGCTAAATATGGATATGCATCTACTGGTATATCGTAGTATAATTGCCTTATGGCTGAATTACTTGGTTTATCTGATCTCATACCGATAACCAAATTAGAGCTACTACACCTAAACCGGCTATAGCTATTAATACACAGGCTATGTAAATCCCAATTTTCATTATTCGTTGTGGTGTCATAATTATAATTTACTATATTGTTCAATTGCTTTAAAAATCTGATATGCCACCTGTGGAACTATTGCGTTTCCTGCCGCTTTAATGGACTCTGTTCGCCAATCTGAAAAGGTAATTCCGTCCAATCGGGAGGAAATCCCATCATTTCCAGAACAAATGGCGGGTTGAGTTGGAAATTCTGACCAATCTGTCTCTGGATGTTTTCGTGTAAATTTACTCCCCGGGAGTGATTCTTTCTGGTTTTGAACGCTTCCGAATGCTGTTTGAATCCGCTCCTGTAATCTCTGGCCGTTGGAGTCGGAAGTAACCCCTGAAATGCAAAGTGTGTTAGACTCATTGAATGAAATCCCACCTCCGACCAGGTTGCATCCTTCCGTAGATTCTTTATTCCCGATGAATCCATCGCTGCTGGCGTTGGTAATAAGCCGCGATATGAACCAGATTCGGTCCCGTCTGTGGGGAGCGTTGACACCTCCAGCTGGAAGTAAAAACGGTAACACTTCGTAGCCCTCAGTTTCCAGGTCAGACTGCACTTCGTCGAATACCACCCCTCCATTCCAATTAGTAAGCCCGCGAACGTTTTCGCCCACAACGTAGCGCGGTTGTATTTCCCGAACTGCTCTAAGCATCTCCGGCCAGAGATGTCTTGCGTCTTCTTTTCCAAGTCGTTTACCGGCTGAGCTATATGGTTGACATGGGAATCCACCTGTAAGAATGTCAATTCTGTTTGCATAATTTTTAAAATCTGTTTTAGTTATGTCTGTAAAACTTTCGGCGCTAGGCCAGTAGTGTTTCAATACTTTTTGCCCAAAAGGATTCCATTCGCAATGAAATTGGTTGTCCCATCCCATCCACTCAGCCGCTAAATCAAAGCCGCCTATTCCGGAGAATAATGATCCGTGTGTCATTATTCCCAATTTTGTTTAATCCATTTAATCACTTTCCTGATAAATATCCTTTCTTTATCAAGTACTATCCCTTCGTTTGATATGCAATGTATCACACCGTTACAGTCTTCTACAATGCTCCGGTTATCATCGAAGGGCTGTTTATATACGTAGCTTACGTGGCTACCGCATAAGATTAGGTCGTTATTTTTTGGCATAGCAATATATTAATTTTTCTACACTATCAACTAACATTGCGTTAACCGAATCGAATTTCAATCTTTTTGCAGCTTTCTTTAGTGCCGGCTTCGTTACCTCGTTATCTAAAGGCATTTTTATTGTTAGTACTTTGCTCATGATTTTAGTTTTTATTATTTTCAGTACTAATCCAGCACCCTATAAATTTAGCTGATTCAACAAGCTGTTTTTGGAACTCATTAGCATCTGATTCTTTAATGAATACTTTTGAGTATCTTATTGTGTTATCTGACCATCCTGATTTAACATACCAGGTTACGCTCCAACTTTCTAGCTCAGTTACTGTTTGAGCTTTTTCTTTTGGTATTAATAATTTAAATATATTCATAATCTTTTTTTTACCGTAGCAACATCACTACATCGTAAAGGTATTACCTTAATTTGGTAATACCAAATATATTTTAAAGATTTAACAATTTTAATATTTAGGATAATCGACCGAATAAGGAATGTATTCCCAATCATCATATAAGTTATTCCTACTTAAATATTCATCAGCTAATTTATAAGCCTCTTCAGTACTATAGGCTCGAAATACTTTTATTCTGAATTTTTCTTCACCAGTAAATTCAAATCTATAATTTTCTAATTCTTTTTCGTTTTCCATAATAAATGTTGTTAATTTAGTTTCTAAGTTGATCAACATAAGATTTTGCTGCTATGTGCCAGACTTTTACTTCATCTGAAGTTGTGGTATTGTGCCACCTAACATGAACTTCCATTTCGTTGTTATCTTTACCATGAATGATTATCCTGCAATGCTTTTTTCTACAAGGACTGTAAAAGAAAATGATTAACTCTTTTTGTTTTTTTGCCATAATTTATTTTTTTAAATTGCTTATTACTTCTATCCCCCTATCAATAGCCACCCCAATACCAACCCCCTGAACCAATCCTTTCCAGTATTTTCGCTTAGCAGTCTTGCGAACCTTAACAATACTATCCTGTAACTTATCAATATACACACTATCATTTCTCAACATCACATCCTGGTTAATTACAACCGTTTTAAGATCGCTTATTGAACTATCCTGTAATTGTATTCGTGTTACTAATAAACTATCTGTAACGTCACGTAATCGCTTATAATTAGCTATATATGTATGGCAAGTATCAGGACTTACCGTAACACTCCAGTCATAATATTTCACTGCCGATTCAATTGCGTACGGTATGCGTTTAATTATTGTGTCAATTATTACTTGTCTGTATGATATTGCTTGTTTTAATTTGGCGTTTTCGATCTTTAGGGAATCGTTGGAGGTGTAGGGTGTAGGGTTATTCCGGTCGCTACACGTTTTGAATAGTTGAGTAAGGGATATAACCAATACTACTATACTAAGCCATAAACTGAAATAGCTTAACCGGTTTGATTTTGGCTTCTCTAATCGTTGCATTGCGCTCTCGTAAACGCTGTATGTGTCGGTTGTTTTCATGGATTATAGTTTGTTTTTATTTTTTTTATAGTCTAAATAAAATGCGTATAGTATTAATACTAGAACAGGCAAAAATGTGCAACCCACTGCTAGTAATGCTGCTTGCTTTTCGCTCATAATTACTTAATTGTTAGTTCTTGTCCGGTGAGGGCGAAATATAGGTTTTGTAAACTATGAACATACTTTACGTCTACACCCATAATATAATAAGTTAAATTTTCCTTATTAACAAACCAAGGCGAATATTTATATGGGCTTTCGTTCATTGAAATTGATAAAGCTATATCCATTCCATCCACTGTTTCTTTTTCCGGTTCGCCATTTTCATTTATATAAAACCCCATCTTTAAAATCCACTCTTCGGTTAATGGTATTGGTTCAATTTGATCATTGTCATTTAGATCATTTACCCTATAAGTTTTTCTAAACCTATGTTCAATTTGATAAATAGGGCATGTTTCTTTTGTATCAACGAATCTTACCATATTGCCAATTCTAAGTTGACATGCATCAATGGCATTAACACCTCCGCAACAATCCGGGCTTAATTCCTGCCCCTGATTATTTATACAATTTTTACATTTTTTCATCTCGTTTCAAAATTAATTATTAGTTAAGTGCTGCGTATACATGTCTCCAAATGCACTCATGGCTTGGATTATCACTATCGCATAAATTAAGAACACCATTTAATAAATTCTTTAAACTATCTATTTCTTTAATAAGCATTTCGTTTTGACATTCCTCAACATATAGCTGTGATTCCAATTTATCAAAATCATCCGCTGTTTTTTCCAAATCAAAGTATTTACCTCCAATTTTCCCATATAGTTTCCCTTTGTATTGCATTTTATGTAAAATTTATTATTAGTGTATGTTTAGGCCACGTCTGCCAGTGGCGTTTATTAGTGATTAAATAACGGTTGCATTGACCGTCATAGATTAGCCTGAAGTTACCTAATTTGGCTTTCCGGAAGGCGGTTAGGAAGGAGTGCATTAGAATAGATCAGGTTTCTTATTTTTAACTTCCGCAAAAATAAAATGCATTAATCTTTTAAAGTCAATGCTCGGGTTTTTGTGCTCCTTAACGAAATCCCAACAATCTTCTTTTACAACAGAATAATAAACAGTGTTCAATAACCTTGGAATCATTTTACTATTCCACCCGGATTCGTTTTCTATTTTTGAATGTTCTTTTTCTACAAGCGCAGCAGTTACATATTTCATAGCAATCTCTTGTTCAACTAATTTATTTCCTGTAATTGTAGAGGCACCCATAACTTTTGAGTGTTGCTCTTTAAATTCAGATGTTACGATCTTAGCCCACGTTTGGCGGTTATATTTGTTTTTGAAGTCATAGTTTTTAATTACAATACCTTCACCAGCGCCTTTGCCGTCTTCAATAAGAAATACATTTTTACATAACTGATTAATAAACTGTTCATAAGACCCATTATTAATTATACTTATTGGCGGTATGTAGTTGATTTGATGTTTTTCTAAAAATGGCTTATAGGCCAAGTAGTGAAGATGCTTTAATTCATCATCCCCATCATGTAGAATTTCATCTTTATGTTTATCCACGCAGACATCGAACACATAAAAGTTTCTCCAGGTATCTTGGCGATACGTTTTAAGGGAATGAGGCACAAGCCACTCCCCAAACAATCTGTGTTCCGGAAACTCCTTAAGATAGTTTATGATATTTTCCTGCCTTAAAACCCATTCATAAAATCCAGCATTATCTTTATCTAAAGATAAATGTTTTGTTCTGCTGCCAGCTTGTATTTTTCCTTCATGCATCCATACAGACGCATTTGTACCATCTATTTTAGGGAACACATAGCATTCACCTAATTCAATGTTTTGCACCTCAGTTGTGCCAAGTCTCTCTAAGTGTTGATATTTTTTAAAGCTCATACTCTCACGGGTTCATTAAGCCGCCCAAGGCTGTTTTATATTAGTTTACTTTTATGCCAGTTATCTCTTCGAATTTAATCGCATCGAAATTAGGTAAATTTAAAAACTCATTTTTATTTTCATCCGTAAAGTTGTGCCATGCATTTTTCCAAGCATCTTTCATTGAAAGAGTTTTTAAAAAACCTTCTGTTGTTTCGTGTTTAGGATTGTTTTCTTTTTCTAAATCGGTCATTTGACTTGATGGCACCCAAATAGTTGTTTCAATAGAATACATTATATTAAAGGCGTTGCTATTTTCCCAATCTTTTACTAAAATATTTGTCGGTTTATCAAATAATATCATAGTTGGGTTTGTGTCGGTACAAAAAGCACCGCTGTTCCTGTAGCCGCTGTTACTGTCGCCGCTGTTCCTGTCGCCGCTGTTCCAGTTGCCGCTGTTCCTGTAGCCGCTGTTACTGTCGCCGCTGTTACTGTCGCCGCTGTTACTGTCGCCGCTGTTCCTGTCGCCGCTGTTCCAGTTGCCGCTGTTCCTGTCGCCGCTGTTCCTGTAGCCGCTGTTCCTGTTGCCGCTGTTCCTGTCGCCGCTGTTCCTGTCTCCGCTGTTCAAGTT
>Ga0247809_1000123_pt1 | contig 43381 bp, 40 predicted proteins | sample UWRJL104311B1_FD_180951 | JGI IMG/M metagenome (GOLD analysis project Ga0247809, IMG submission 180951) | Plant litter microbial communities from Arlington Agricultural Research Station in Wisconsin, United States - UWRJ-L104-311B-1 | ecosystem: Environmental > Terrestrial > Plant litter >...
TGCTGCTGAAGTTTTTAAGGTAGCTAATGATGAAGTGTTCGAAATTGGCTTAACACCAAATCGTGCTGATGCTATGAGTCATCTTGGAACTGCGCGTGATTTAAGAGCCGGAATGCTTCAGCGTGGTGTAAACGTAGAATTGATCACACCTTCTGTGAGTAATTTTAGAGTAGACATGCGTACTTTAAAAATTGATGTTAATGTCGAAGAACCACTTATGGCTCCAAGATATTGCGGTGTAACCATTTCAGGAATTTCTGTTCAGGAATCTCCAGCATGGCTGCAAGATCGTTTAAAAGCTATTGGTTTAACTCCAAAAAATAACATTGTCGATGTTACCAATTATGTTTTACATGAGTTAGGACAACCTTTACATGCTTTTGATGCTGCCAAAATCAACGGAAAAATAATTGTAAAAACACTTCCTGAAGGAACTAAATTTGTTACTTTGGATGATGTTGAAAGAACATTACACAAAGAAGATTTAATGATTTGCGACGAAAAAGGCCCACTTTGTATTGCAGGGGTTTTTGGCGGCAAAAAATCAGGAGTATCTGATGGTACAACAACTATTTTCTTAGAAAGTGCTTATTTTGATGCTGTAAGTGTTCGTAAAACAGCAAAAAGACATCAATTGAATACGGACGCCTCTTTTAGATTTGAAAGAGGAATTGACCCAACGATTACAGAATATGCATTAAAACGCGCCGCTCTTTTAATTCTGGAAGTTGCAGGCGGAAAAATAACATCTGATGTTGTAGAAGTTTATCCTAAAAAAATAGAAGATTTTTCTGTTTTACTGAACTTTAGTCATGTTTCTAAAATTATCGGACAGGAAATTCCAAAAGATACGATCAAAAAAATCCTGGTTTCTTTAGACATAAAAGTAAACAGCGTTTCTGATTCGGGCTTAGGACTAACAATACCTGCGTATCGTGTAGACGTGCAGCGTGAAATTGATGTTATCGAAGAAATTTTAAGGGTTTACGGTTATAACAATATCAATTTCTCTAAAAAATTCAATGCAACGGTTTCTAATTCACCAAGAACAGAAGATTATAAAGTACAAAATGTAATAGCCTCTCAATTGAATTCTCAGGGATTTCATGAAATGATGGCCAACTCTTTGACAACAGCAGCTTACGCTAAATTATCAACTGTTTTAAAAGAAGAGCATAATGTTACAATGCTGAATCCGTTAAGCAGCGATTTATCTACTATGCGTCAATCATTATTGTTCTCTGGTTTAGAAGCGATTTCGTATAACATTAACAGAAAAAATGCTGATTTAAAATTATTCGAATTCGGAAAATCATATCATAAATATCTTAACGGATACGAAGAACACAAACATTTGACTTTGTTGATTTCCGGAAACAGAAACAAAGAAAGCTGGACCAATCCGCAAAAAACTACTGATTTCTTTTTATTAAAAGGATATGTAAAAGGAATTCTGGCTCGTTTAGGAATTGATAAAATTTCGAATGCTCCTGTACAATCTGATATTTTTTCGGAAGGAACTGCAATTTGCTACAACAATGATACATTAGTAGAAATGGGCGTGGTTAAAAAGTCAATCCTAAAACATTTCGGAATCAAACAAGATGTTTATTTTGCTGATTTTAACTGGGATTTGATATTGAAGATTATCACCGGAAAAATCAAATATTCTGACATTCCTAAATATCCTGAAGTTCGCAGGGATTTAGCTTTATTGATTGACAAGAACACGACTTATGAAAGTATTTTTAATCTTGCTAAGCAAACAGAGAAGTTACTTTTAAAAGATGTTAATCTATTTGACGTTTATGAAGGAAGTAAGCTTCCTGAAGACAAAAAGTCGTATGCTTTGAGCTTTACCATTCAGGACAATACAAAAACGCTTACAGATGTTCAGATTGATAAAATCATGTCGAAACTGCAACATGCTTTTGAAACGGAGCTTGGCGCTAGTTTAAGATAAAAAATTTACTTTATTAAAATATAATATCCCAATGCTGAAATATTTTAGCATTGGGATATTTTTATTAGTGCATCTTTGCTTAGTATGTGATTGCTGCAAAAATAGAATGGTCTTTAATTTTTTCTCTTCCTTTCAGAAAAGTCAGTTCCATCAGGAAATTGCATTGTACAATTTCGCCTCCTAATTTTTCGACCAACTCACAAACCGCTTTTGCGGTCCCTCCTGTTGCCAAAACATCATCATGAATCAAAACCCTGTCTCCCTTTTTTATTGCGTCTGTATGCATCTCTAAACTATCTGTACCATATTCCAGTTCATACGTAGCCGAAATGGTTTCATACGGTAACTTTTTAGGCTTTCTAACGGGAACAAAACCTGCGTTTAATTCCTGAGCTAATAATATTCCAAAGAAAAACCCTCTGCTCTCTGCTCCTACTACTTTATCAATTTTATGCCCTTTTAAAGATTCAACTAAAACCGACAAACACTTTTTGGTCGCAATTGGGTCATTTAGCAGTGGAGTAATATCTTTAAACAAAATTCCTTCTTTTGGAAATCCCTGAATATCACGTACATAATTTTTAATCGTCATTTTTTTTATTTTTTATGTTATTTTATGCTTGCATATCTCGCATTTATGTCTATCTTTGCACCCGCAATAAGGAATCAACAAAGCTACGAAAAATTAGCTTATTGATAACAAAAAGGCCTCGTGGCGCAACTGAATAGCGCACTTGATTACGGCTCAAGAGGTTACTGGTTTGAATCCAGTCGAGGTCACTCTACGGGACAAAAGATAAAAATCATCTTTTGTCCCATTTTTTTTATCCTCTAACTCCTTGTTAATCATATATATAGACTCAACAATTTTGTTCACTCTAGCGGTTTGTACTTTATTTTCGTGAATTGTAAAATTTTCAGGGTAAACCAAACCAATCAAACCTCGGGCATCAGATAAGTCCATATCTAAATATGCTTGATTTATTTTAATTAGATTGTCAATCCCTTTATCCAGTAGTGTTTCAATACTATTTTTATCTTTTGCAATCGACGATAATTCTCTTTCAAGGTTTGTAATTCGTAGACCGTAGTCCTCTTTCATCAATTTATAATCATCGGCATCTATTTTTGAAGTTAAGAGCAAGTCTCTGGCATTGCTTAATCTTAATTCATAATCCTTAATTTGTTCCAAAAGTCGTCTTTTCTGTTCACCAGCATTATCAGCTAATTCACGATGAGTTTCATACAAAACGGAGCTATAGATTTTTTTAATTTCCGGCAATGGCTGGTACTTTTTAAGATTTTCAATAAACAACTCATTTGCTTTTTCAGAGTTTATTCTAAATTTACATTGTGCCTCACAGTGATAATAATGATAGTGTTTATGACGCCCTTTACATTTGCTGCCCTGCAGTTTTTTATGGCACTTTGGACAGATAAAAAAACCTCGCAAAGGAAAATCTACAACAGTTTTAATTTTAGGACGGTAAATCCGTGATTTTCCATCTAGAACGTCTTGCACGTTATAAAATAGCCCTTCAGAAATAAGGGGCTCGTGCTGGCCGGTCACAAATCTACTCTCTTCATCTTGATATTTTGGCACAAATATTTTACCGCAATAAATAGGATTTCTTATTAATCCCCACATGTTTGTCTTTGTTCTTTTAAATCCTCTTCTGCATGCCATATGATATACTTGTTCAGTATTAAAGATTCCTTTAGCTATCTCTTCAAATATCCATCGCATAACAGAAGCAGCAGGCTCTACCAAACCAATATACTTACTTCCGTCTTCTTTGGACTTGTTAGCATATCCAAAAGGTGCTGTCCCCATATATCTGCCCTCTTTCTTTGCTCTTCTCATTCCATGAAAAGTATTTAGCGCTCTTCTGTCATTTTCTACTTCGGGAGCCGCAAGATAGAAAGCTAACATCATTTTATTTTCTGGAATTGACAAGTCAAGTGGCTGTTCGATTGCCTGGGGCTCGACTCCTATCTTTCTTAAGACACTTATCATTTGATAGGCATCCCCTGCATTTCTGCTGAAACGATCCCATTTTGTAAACAACACAAGGTCTGAATTATTTTTTTGCTTTTTCAAAGTAAGCAAAAGCTTATTCCATTGAGGCCTATTAAACGTCTTAGCTGAATGATCCTCATAAATCACATTACGTACCTCAATATAATTTATTGAACAATATTTACGTAAAACTTCTTCCTGATTTCTTTGAGAATAGCCTTTTTCTGCCTGTTCATCTGTGCTCACACGAATGTATAAATCTGCAATAATACTCATGATTCTAAAAATTTAGATACAACCGCATGCGCGATTTTTCGTAAAAATAACAAAATTTCAGTTGCTTCTTCTAATGTAACATCCATACCCTCAGAGTTTAACATTTGCATCGTTTTTTCAGGAGTGATTTTCCCTTTCATTCTTTCATCTTCATTTTCCATCATACATGTTTTAAATTAAAAAAGCCCTTCAAAGGGCTTTTTATTAGTTCAGTACTACTCCAAAAAATAAACCTTACTCCCGACAGTCTTTTTGTCTGATGGCTCATATTTTAAATACCCATAATCACTTAGCTCTCTTATGTATTTATGATAAGTGTATGCAGAATAAATTTTAGCAAGTGGAGTTATTTGATATCTATATACTTCAATCGGATTAATAAAACCTTTCTTCACTCTAAACTGCAACAACGCAGCATAAATCGCAATATGGGTTGGACTGATACGAAAATCTTTTTCAATAGCTTGAAAAAAATCCGATAATGGTTTTAAGATATGATCCATAACTAAATTGATTTACCTTGCTTTTTCTTCGGCTTATTATTTGTATTATCAGTCTCAGAATCAGGATCAGTATTTTGTCCACGTTTTACATCCTTGCTAACAGTATGACTTTCAGATTCACTTTTTTTTTGATCTTTACTTTCTCGGTCGTTAATTCTTTGCATTGAAGAATCATACACCTTAACTGTTTTAAACTGCGGATTTGCTTCCACAAACTGCTTTCGTTCTTCTCCTCCCACTACAAAAGTTACAGACTGAACATTTCCCTTTTTAAGAGAATTCATCAAATCTTCTTTATACTGAGGGGTCTTTAGTTCCTTTATCGAATGTTTTTCGAGTGCAGCTTCAAGATTGTAGCCGTAATTCTGATGGTACTGATTCAACTTAAAGTTTCCATTAGTGTCGGTTTCTTTAAAATTCATAGAAATCCAAGCGTTATAAACTTCTCCATCTTTAGACCTGAGGTCTTTATTAACAGATCGACCTTCCATTAAATTATAAGCCTCTTTCATGGTGATATTATTATCCTTATTGATATAAAATGTCTGTTCCAACCCAGGCTTGTTATCTTCTTTTTGCAAGTTCACATGGTAGGAATTAAAAAAGTACATATCGCTCTGGTCTGACTTCTTAAAGTTCAATTCCACCGTTAAACTATCTTTATTTGGCAAACTATTATTCATAATGCCGTTATGAGTAATTTTAAAATCCTTATCACCTTTAAGCATCTTTTCTTTTAAATCCGTTTCAAAGGTTTCACCAAATCCAGTATATTTTAACTGATCTTTCAGGTATTCTAAATTTTTCTGATTCATTGTTTCTGTATTTAAATTATTTTCAAAAAATTCCTTTCTCTCTCTTTCCCTTTCAGCAAAGCCTTTAAGCTCCATTGCTTCATTCTCTGAAATATCTATACCACTCTGCAAAACTGCGTTTAAGTCAACTGCTAGCTGAAAAACAGGCACACTTTCAAAATATTCAGCATCATTAGTCATTACAAGACAGTATTCTTTTGTATCCAATGGGTTCCTAAAGAATTCAAGTGTATCACTGTCCGTTACTTGGTCTGAATTATATGCGGCATATTTATAGCCTAGATCAGCCATTTCCTCAACAAAACTTAACAGTAATTCAGTATCACTTATATTAATTATCATAAGATTTTTTAAAGTCTAAAAATTACTGTCATTGAAATCCTTAATTGGTGCTGCTTTATTAATCATATTATTTCTGATATTAACCTCTAAATGCCGTCCTCCATTTTTTTCGATAAGCTGAAGTGTTAGGTATTTGCCTTCGGGAATTGTAAATTTCTCAAGCGCATAAACTTTTGTAAGTTCAGATTTATCAGGTATTACAGCAGATGATGAAGTTGTATACAAGGGAAGAATCTCTATTTCTTGCGATGCAGTTCGTTTTGATTTTTTCTGATCTCTTATATAAAAACGGAATTGGTCGATATCGTAATTGATTTGAGATCTGTTTTCAAATACAACTCTGAAGTAAAGGACATCCTGATAAATAAAAGCACCGTTTATCTCAAGACTTATAAGATATTTAGAACTTTTTGCTTTTATGTTTTTTTTCTTCTTTAACAAAGCGAGGCCCGCAAGCTGTTCTGTTTTCTTTTGGTTGTCATTCTCCCCGGAAAATAAGATCTCTTTGCTCGCCACAACTGAATTTTCAGCTTTAATATTCAATTGGGGAAACTCTTCATCGTAATCTAATAGAAAGACATATAATCTGCCATCAGAAGTAACCACAGTGAGATTAGTCTGCTTAAAGTTCTGTACTCCAGCCTTTAGAAGAAGTATATTTTCCATTCCCTTAGCTTTCTGTACCAAAACGTCGCGGCTTCCTATATCAAGGCTTTTAATTGAATAAGGGAACAAAATACTGGTGGTCTTCAAAGAACTCAGCTGTACATTAGTATATTCAGCTTCTGTATTAAACTGTGCCTGTGCTGAAGCGGCTGTCAGAATTATAAATGTGATAATTAATAGTTTTAAAGTTTTCATTTTAAATTGATAGTTTAGTTACTTTTCATCCTTTTCTTTTTCATCATATAAAAGCACTTTATAGCCAGCTTTAACTTCCACTTTGATAAGCTTCACTTTCTTGCTTATTAATGTTTTGGCAGCCTCTACGCCCATTCCTGCTGCTTGCGCACCCCATGAATCACTAACGCCCGTTAAACCGATACTCTGCATTGACCTGTCTGCTGATGCTTTTGCAACATCTCTGTTGATGGTTCCCGGTATATAAATGCCTTTTAATCCATCAATATCATATACTGAAAGCTCTACAGGAAAAATAGATTTTTGGTGTTGTATGGTAGTTATCTTTACTTCTAGTCTTTCGCCTTTAAGAGAAGCTGTACCAAAAACAAAACTGTTCTTTGGAATAAACACTCCATTTATAAAAACATCATTTATAAGCCTCATTTTTACAATAGATCCATTTACGATGGACTGTGTTTCATGAACGCATGCCTCAACAGCGTTTTGCACTTCTTCGCTTATGGTTTTAGCTTCCAGAGAATAAAAAGAATTTACAGTCGGCTTTTGCTGCAGTGAATCGTTATTCTGCAGAGAGCTTTGATTTTCTTCATTAACTTTTCTGCTGACTGAAAAAACTTTACCACGATGAAGCTTGGAATCCTGCTTTAGTTTTTCCTGAACCCGCTCGGGATGCTGAATATCTAGAATATTCTCAAGCATGCCGCCAAGCTGTGCGAGTTCTGGATCAGGTTCCGAAGGAGCACTCATAGACTTCATCAGATGTTCTAGACGTTCCATTTCTGAAGCCGCTCCGTATGGCGGTTTCTGATATTGAAACTCTCTCATATCCTGCCCATAATCATTTATTCTAGGAGGTTCGGAAATAGCTCTCTGTAACGATTGCAGTTTGTGATACATCATAGTTTCATTTTCAGACTGGAGTGAACTTGTATTTAAGCCTGTTCTTTTATCTGTATGGGAGACTGGTTCTGAATTAAAAAGAGGCTTTCCTTCATGAGCTTTTGGATTTAAGCTGTCAATCGAAAAGTTTGGATCTTTTTTCTTTAGTTCTTGAAGTTTAATTGAATCTACGGCCGCTTGGTCGTAATAGCTCAATTTATTTAACGAAGAGTCTTCCTTAAGGTTCGGATTGGGAAGAAACATATTAATCCCGGTTTTAACTTTACCAGAAACTGATTGAGCAGAATCTTTACCTCCGCCCATTATCCAGAATAATACCGTTATGAACGGCAGAGTAAGAACAGGCAAAATCAGAAGCATTTGACGTTTTTTAAGTTCTTTTGCAGTTAGTGTTTTCTTTTCCATAATTTTTTCTAATTTATAATTTAAAGACTTTACTATTTTTATTCTTTGACCTGAAAGAGATCGTATTTATTCTGAACTTTCTATTCACTTTTTTTTATTCTTATAGTTGAGGGTACTTTGGACTTATAATTATTGTTAGTATTTGTAACAGTTGTCATTGCATCAATGCGGGCCGATCTTGAATTGTGATTTAAAAAACCGTTAATGGCGATATAAAAACTCAAAAGAGTTCCAAGTATCGTGAAAACAAAAAGCGAAATAAGTAGCTGTGACCTTGAAAGGTCATGGGTTAATTCATTCATTTTCTTTACCCACCAAAGCTTCACCATAATGTAGGGTCGCGGGCTATTTTCAATACAAATCACATTTTTAAAAAGACTTCTCATGGCTTTCGGTTTACAGTCCCGAGATCTTTATTTTCCAATGTATTGAAACGTTCTATCAAAAATCCATGGGGGTTATTATCACTTCTTGAAACATTTCGCAAAGTACCCTCTGTTAATAGGTTACGACTCAAAATACTCGTTGTCCTTATAATATTCTGTCTTGCAAAACATTTAAAACGGTAAGGATATTCATTAATATCAACATTTACACTGTCCACTATTATAGTCTGGCTTATATTGCCGGATATTATTCCTGAATAATATCCATTTTCCTTTAAATCATCATATATTCGCTTAGCAGTATCATCGGCCAAGTACAAGGCTTTAGTGATATTTGCCTTAATTACTTTATCATCAGGATCAAGACTAAAAAAAAAGTGATGAAATGACTTTACATGATCCCTTGCCTCCACGGCTACATTATCCTTTCGGTCAGAAGAATAAGCTTCCAGCGCTTTCCCATTTGCCAGGATGTAAACTTTATTCTGCATTAAGGAAACAGAGCTGAAACTTTTATACAATGAATAGCATGTAATTACAGAACAACAGACTATAATCAGCATTGTAAATCCTCGAACATGACGGAATGCAGTGTCAATATTTTTCATTTTTGTAAACATAATTAAGCTGGTTTTAGTTATTTATTATTTCCTTTAAGCCTGTCGTTCATGTAGTCTGCGTTATCCTTAAAATAGGGGCTGCTTCCTGCACTAGAGGCCATACTTCGGGTCATCTGAGCATCTGCATTACCCATCGCATCAGCAGTCATTCCTCCTACTCTGGACAGCCCACCGGTAACCGAGGAAACTGATCCGCCGAAAATGCTGGTAACTTTCTGTCCAAGAGCACTGCCTCCACCGGCATGAACTATATAATTAGCGACTGACGGAACAGTGAAATAGCCAACAATTCCTATAATCATAAAAATTAAATATCCCATATCGGTGCGGCTGAAAAATGTATCACCTGAAGTATTGATCTGAGAGATGTCTAATTTTAACATCTGCTCCTGCACTTTACCGATGATGCCTCCGAAAATATTGGCCACTGGTAACCAGAGATAAACATTGAGGTATCTTGCCAGCCACACGGTGAGTGTATGCTGAAATCCGTCAAATACGGCAATTCCAAAAACTAATGGCCCTAAAATGGAAAGCACAACCAGCTGAAAGGTTCTCAGAGTATCAATACACAATGAAGAAGCTTCAAAAAGAATCCTCAAAACTTCGCTCACCCATTCTTTTACAGAATTCCTAAAACTATAGGAAGCTTTCTCCATTGCGAATTTTACATCATTTCCAATTCCTTCCATTATTCCTTCATCTGAAGGATCTGCATCGTCGTTTGTGTACTTGTACCACCTGTCGCGATCACCTATACCCGTTACTCCGACGTACATTTTCCATGGCGCACTTTCTTTTACTGCTTTCTCTTTTTCCTTCAAAAGCACCTCTATAGCTTTATTGGAGCCTTCAACCATAGAAGCCGTAGCAGTAACCGTAGGTTTCATCACTCCGTTTATAAGAGACAATACAGAAGGAAAAATCATGATGCAAAAACCGATAACAAAGGGTCTGAAAAGTGGATAAAAATCAATCGGCTCTGCATTGGCGATATGACGCCAAACTCTTGAAGCGATATAAAAAACTGCAGCAAATCCAGCTATGCCCTGCCCCACTCCAATCAGATTGCTGCAAAGCGGCATCATTTCATCATAAAGCTGTTCTAAAACAGAATGCAGACTCCCCGCATTGTCTCCAAATCCCTGTGCAGAAACGACTGCTGGACAAAATAAAAATAAGAGCAGTGACAAAAAAAACTTAAGTACATTTAGCATAACTTTGAATTTAATTTTTAAAGGGATAAGTGTTGCGAACTACTTTTGCGTCACTGAGTTCTTTCGACCGTTGCAGTGCCAGTATGGATGCCGACCTATTGAAATCCTGAAGAAAAAGAATCTTCTGCTGCATGTCCTCAAATATTTTATCAATAGCTGTCAGTCTTTCATCATCCGACATCCGAAGCTTATCGGCAGTTATAATTGTAGTGAGTTCATCCAAATTCCGCAGACTTTCTTTTGCAAGGTTCGAATAAACTTTCTCAAAGTATTTTATCTCCTGAGGAGTGAATATTTCGTTTTTAACGATTCGGTTAATACCTCTTCTGCTTTCCTTTATGAGAATCATCTGATATTCCACTATATCTCCTACCCGTTTGTAATTCTTTACAACAGGACTTACCTGCATAAGCGCGTCGAGAAAAGTTTTATGAAGTGAAAAATTTCCTTCTGACATATCTTTTACAGCTTTATATCCCCCGCTGAGAATATCATAACCTTTCTTCATGTCGCTTAATATCTTTTTAAACTGCGAGAGTTTTTCAATATTCAAAATGAGCTGCTGGATCTCAACAGACTGTGCTTTTGACGAAAGTGGAATACATAGCAAAAAAGAAATTGTAAAAATTAATATTAGCTTTTTCATTACTTTTTTATTTATATTCCGAGTAAAGACTCGAGTTGTTTTACATCATTTTTTTCTTTTTTCTTAGATAATGCAAGTACTTTCAAATCATTACTGAACTTTTTACAAAATATGTAATCTTCCATAACAGAAATATAAAGCTTGTCAATGCGCTCAATACGTTCATCATCCTTCATTTCAAGCTTTGTACTACTTGTTATAAGCAGGAGCATATCCAGACTTTCAACACAGCTGTCCATGAGTCGCCTGTAAGTCCTTTCAATGTAATCCAGTTCGTTTCCATAAAAAAGATCATCTTGACGGAGATTTTCAAAAGTTCTTCTATAGGTCGTTATAGTGTTGATTTGAAACGCTATAATTTCTGCAACTTTTGAATAGTTTTTCACTTTCGGATTCACAGATACAAGAGATGTAAAATAATCGCTATGAAGATTTACTTCTCCTTTCTTTACATCAGAGATAAAACTCAGGCTATTTTTAACGGTATTATAGCCTTTAGCTGCATAATCCGCATAAGTGCGAAGTGCTGCAATCTGAAGCAGGAGCATTTTTCTCTGTTTGGCCTGTGCTTGCGCAGTCTGCATAATCAGACTAAACACAACAGCAAGAATTAGTGTTTTTTTCATTTTTTATACTGATTATGGAATTCCGTAAAATTGTTTTACTTTATTTACATCGGCATTTGTTTTAGCCCTCTGAAGGCTGAGCATGACATTCTGCTGATTAAAAAGCTTTAGATCATTATAATTTGCATCGATTTGATCCGCTGCCGAGTTAATAATTTCCAATCTCTTCAGGTCGCTCATTTGCGTAGAGAAAGACTCTATGATTAAAAAAATTTGGTCGATATTTTTCATGCTGTCTTCAAGGATGCCGTCATATACTTTTTCCATATATTCCAATTCCGACACTTTAAAATGATCATCACGCCTGAACAGGTTCCAGGCTCTTTCATACTCTTCAATCAAACGGCTCTGTTTTGCAGAAATATCTTTAATTCTCTTATAAGACGTAATAATTGATTTCACTTTCGCCAGCTCTTCATAGTAGTCTTTGTACAAATCGCGTTGTTTTTTAGTCCAGTCAGAAATCTCGTTAAGCTTTAATTTTGAAAGCGTGTTTTCAATCTGCTTCTGAGCATTCTGAAGCCAGATCGTTTTGTTCTGCAATCTCTGGATTCCAAGATCAATTGCCTTTATTACCTTTTTCGTTACTGCTTTCACGATCTCCAGTATTGGAAGAACAGTTTCCTTTTCAGCAGGTTTTGCAGGTAAGCTGATTAAAAGAAGACACATTAGAAATGCAGCTGCTTTGGTTTTCATTTTCATCGTTCCTTTTCATTTTAAGTTCCACTTCTCATATCCTGCGCCATGGCAGCTATACCTTTTTTTATATTTCCTCCGAACTTTTTGGCGTAGGCATTCATTTTTACTTTCTCACTCTCTTCAGTTGTATATGCAAGGTATTCTTCCAAAGACACCTCAGTACGGTAGACCTTTGAAAGCATCCCGCCCAACGAGATAAAGACTTCCTTATATTTCTTATCAGGATCATTTGCCTTGTTTACAGAGAGTACAAGTGCTTTTTCTTTTTCTGTCAATCCCAAGAGATCCTGAATCTGGTCAAACTTATTCTGGTATTTGCTTTGATCGAGAAGGATTTTACAGTCACTGTTATTTATTATTGCTTGTTTAACAACTGGTGAAGAAATAATATCTTCAACCTCCTGTGTCACCACTATTGCTTCGCCAAAAAATTTCCTAACAGTCTTAAATAAATACTTTATATATTCTGCCATCCCTTCCCTCGCGATAGCCTTCCAAGCTTCCTCGATAAGAATCATTTTTCTAATCCCCTTCAGTTTTCTCATCTTGCTGATAAATACCTCCATAATGATTATCGTTACGACTGGAAAAAGTATCGGGTGATCTTTGATATTGTCCAACTCGAAAACTATAAAGCGCTCTTTTAATAGATCCAAATTTTCCGTAGCATTCAGCAGGTAATCAAACTCTCCACCGCTGTAATAAGGACGAAGCACATACAAAAAATTATTGACATCAAAATCTTTCTCCTTTACTTTATCTCCTTCAAGTATTTCTACAAAGTCGTCTTTTAAAAACTCGTAAAAAGTATTGAAACATGGGAAACTACTTTTATCCTTTTCAAGTTTTTCGTAGTAAAGCTGCAAGGCATTGGACAATGCTACATACTCACTTCTGTTAAATGTTTCATCATCTTTCTTCCACAAAGCCAGCAGCAGTGTTTTGATACTTTCTTTTTTCTCAGTGTCAAGACTGTCTCCTTCCCCTATATAAAAAGGATTAAACCGGATCGGATTCTTTTCATCGTAGGTAAAATAATATCCGTTTACCATATCACATAATCCTTTGTAGCTGTGCCCAACATCTACTAGAACAATATGTGTTCCCTGCTCGTAATAGCTTCTCACCATGTGATTAGTAAAAAAGGACTTGCCGCTGCCCGAAGGTCCTAGAATAAATTTATTACGATTTGTACAGATACCCATTTTCACAGGTTCATCGCTGATATCGACATGAACTGGTTTACCTGTTAGACGATCTCCTAATCGTATTCCGCACGGACTAAGCGACGAGCGATACGCCGTTTCCATATTCAGAAAGCAGACTGCCTGTTCCGTGAAAGTATCAAAGGCATCATTCATTGGAAAGTCCGCCGCATTTCCTGGAATGCCTGCCCAATATATCTGCGCCGCACCTACTGTTTCCTGTTTAGCGGCAGCATCCATCTGCGCCAAAGCAGATGATACTTTGTTTTTAATATCCTTCAATTCTTCTTGTTCCGCCGTCCATGCCAGCACATTGAAGTGTGCTTTAACGGGCAGTCTCTGCTGAGCAATAGCTTCATTTAAAAAGTCATTTGTGGCATCTCTGGCTATAAGGTTTTCTCTGCTATAAGCTGATAAAGACTGTAAACGAAGTCTTTTACTTTCCAGCTTTTGGATTGTTTTTTGAGCATCATCAATAAAAATATACTGATTGTATAAGTGATTACAAGCTAACAGCTGTCCTAATGTCGAAGCAAATCCGACGCTGAACTTTGTCTTATCTGTGGAATAACGGTCAAAATTGATCCTAGAACCGCATAGAGCAGGCAGATCGGCTGCATCACCCAAAGTAAACAATTGACAGTGCTTCTCCCCGACTTGCAGACCTTCAGAAAACTTTATGTCGTTAAATTCAAACGACGAGTCGTTCTCAGATAGAAACACATACTTTTCAATAAGCCCAATTCTTCGGCTCTGGCTTTTAAGTTCATCATTTTTCAGTCGTACCAGCTTAATAAACCCGCTATCTTCCATGATTCTTTTAAACTGTCCTGTGCTGTCAATGAAATCATGAAGAAATTGGGCATTAATTGTTTCTTCAGGGGCAATATTATTCCTAATAAGACTAGAAAATAATGAGCTTGAATTCTTTCTGCCCGTTGGTTTCTTTGTAATCATAATGTAACAGGAATGATCTAGAAAAGGTCTTTCATTAAAGAAGCGCTCGCTGCTTCGGGTCAAAAAACTGCTGTCATCATTCTGAAAATCTGCTTTGTACCGGCTTTCTAAGAACCAGTCCTGTTTATGGAACACCGTAAATTTGGGAAGTATTTTTATAGCTTTAATCCAAGACTGATGAAATGCCTCGTACTCCTGATCCGATAGGGTAAAAATCTCAGGTAAATTAGCTTTGAAGACTACCGTTATATCTCCTTGCTTTGATAAAATACAGTCGTGCTGCACATCCATTATTGGTAGAATACCATCCATCACCTTCTCCATTACACATAATTTTACAATTAACTTCCTACAACTATAACTTAATAAAGATAGCTCTACTGTATATCCTGATATTTTTTGGAATCTGTTTTTTAGCAATTGCTTTCATCATACCGTATTCACCGTATTTACGGCTCATTTTATATATCTTGAGCACCATAGTTGTTCCTGCGGTTCCAATTAAACCCACGCAGACAAATGAAGGAATACCGATGATAAAAAGCACTGCAAATACAATCATTAGTCCAACAACTCCACCTCCTAAATACCAGATATACTGCGCTTTCAAGCCTTTAAATTCAATGCTTTGATTAATACCTTTGTTAATCTTATAGACACTACTTCCCATTAAACACCGAAAAATGATTTGATCACTGTAGCCACCACTACAAGAAAAACACAGCTTCCAAACCAAGCAGCAGCAACTTTGCCTGTATCAGGATCTCCAGCATTCCACTTCTGGTAAACTTTTACTGCACCGATAAGTCCGAGAATAGCCCCGACAGCATACATTAGTTCAGTGCCGGCATCAAAATAACTCCTTACTTTCTGATTAGCTTCGTTAATCCCTGCTACGCCGTCCTGTGCATAACCATTTCCATTTATTAGTACTCCAAGAAGAAAAGAAGCTATTAACGTCTTTCTTTTCTGTAAAAACCCTTTTAATTTCCATCCACATTTTCTCATCACACTATCATTTAAAAGTTACATTTACTGAAATAAAAAAACAGAGGAATACCGCCGTCGCAACAGCTATTTCTTGTCACATCATACCATACCGCACTAGAGTGGACAGGGATTATTCCTCTGTATTATTTATAAAATGGTCTCATTCCACAACCCATCCATCTCCGGGTAAGTTATAATCAGCTGTGGATGCTTAGCGCATTCTGAGACCATTAGAGAATTTATTTTTTCTCTAAGAGAAGAATTCTTCACATATGGATATTCTTCAAGAATATATCTGATGTAATTTTTGAATTCTGAACCGGAAAGATTAGTTTGGTTTGATTCAATAACTGCCTTTTCCAATCTGGAGAAAAGTTCCCTGGCATCTTCTAAAGTATCAGAAGGTTCTTTGAACTCGGAAAACAAATCGTCCTTTTGTTTTTCAGTCATAATTGAACTCATTTTAGAAAATTTTAGTTTTCGCTTTCCATTTATCAATTCTTTAAACTGGCGAGAATAAAATTTTAGGATCAAAAAAACGTACCAAACAATTAAAAGTAATACAATTGTAACTGCGTAGTTACTCCATGAAATATTTGAAAGCATAATCATCATCATTAATTGTTAAACATCATCTTTAGCTTTAATCACAAATAAAGTCTTTGCGATTTTTTTACAAGTCAAAGGAACGACTAAGATCAAGGCTGTACAAGTACAACTTTTATTGTACCTTTTTGTACCCTCAGTAAACACAAGGGTTAACGCGCAAAAAAGCAGAGAGAAAATGATAGATTTTATCATTTTCTCTCTGCTTAATATTTAAATAAGTTTATATTGGCTACTTTCTTATAGCTTTAATTAATTTATTGTTACGCCTGTCTGCTCTAGAGTTTTGAAGTGATATAACTGCCCAGATAGCTGCTGGGATCCACCCAATCAAAGTGATTTGCAAAATCAAACAGATTATAGCCGTAAAAATCTTTCCTCTTAATATAAAAGAAATACATGGAAAAAATATAGCAATTAGAGTCATCATGATTAATTTAGTTTAATTATATGTCGTAAATGATAATATTTGTTACTCAGTACTAATCAAAAATCTACCTTAAAGATTAAAGCAGATCCTAATTTACTTTCAGTATGAATTTATTTTCTTTATAATTTTTTCCAGAGTCTGGACCGCGATGAATTTATCACGATCTTCAGCATTGTAAGATTTGCTTCTGACTGACTGGTAAGACAGTTCTCTTTTAAAAGGGGTTGATAAATATGGAACTATCATCTTAAAAAAATGATTCATTGATCTAGCCTTCACTATCCTTGATTCATCTGCCGCCCTAAGTATCAATGCAATTTGATCAGCAGAAAGATCGCACTCAATTTTAGTTTCCGAACCTGTGAAAGAACTTGCATTTTCGCCTGTTTCAATATTATTTTGAAGAGCTAATTCGAGATTTCTTTCAAAATAATTAATTTCCTGCTTAAACCAGCTTTCCAAAACACATTTTATATTGCCTCGGGTTGGATCGAACGATATTCTTTCATCCGAATAAATTCTGTCAAATTCTTTTTGATAGAACAGAAGTCTATTTATCCGCAAAGCTACCGATTCCTCCTCTTCTACCTCTTTGCTTATTTGCTCTATTAAATGCTCAATATAGTCTGTACTGTTGAAATTCTTCCCAATAAGGACTTTGTCAATATCCGAAAAGAAGCTTGCTTGTTCACTAAGGTCAATATTTTTAAAACTTTTTAATAGTTCTTTTTGATAAAGTAGCTGACGGTAGGTAATTTTTTTACCGGAAAATGATTTGACAAAACGGAGCCCATTTTCAAGAACAATTCTTATGATATTATTATACAGACCATTGGTTACTCTATCGGAGAGCTTGTTAAATTTCACTTCAAGTTCATTTCTAGAGAGCATCAGATATGTAATAGGAACTCTTTCATCGAGGCTTAAATAATCTGAAAATCGATTTTCAATAAGCATGAGTAGCTCTTCCAGTTTCCCCTGCAACAAATCCAGAACGCCAGCTAATTCTGGCCTTACACAAGAATTTCTTTTTTGATATTCAATGACAGTATCTATAAAGGTAACAAGATTGGAATGATACTTTCTAACTTGAAGACGTACCTCCCTTTTCCTGCGAAGAAGGAAGATTTCTTTTTTCAACGAGATTTGGATAGTCTTGGATTCTTTTTCGATATGTTCTGATAAAATTATAAAATCCTGGGGGAGCAGATTTTCAAGTATTAAATTATCAGGATTTAATGTCTGAGATATAAGTGAGTCAAACCATTCTAGAGGATATATTTTATTCATCATAGTTTGTTTAATTTAGAAAATTAATACAACGAAAACTAACGATGTTTAAATCTCTCGATAGAATTCGAACGATACTCGGTTGGTGAAAGTGCAGTATTCTTTTTGAAAAAGATGCTAAAACTAGAAATACTGCTGAACTCTAATTCTTCAGCAATTTTGCCTATGCTGAATTGGGTATCTTCCAGGAGATTCTTTGCTTCTATGATAATAGCTTCAATTATCAAATCTTTTGCCGTTTTACCTGTCAGCTGTTTAACTATTTTATTCAGATGTCCTGGCGTAACAAACAAGGCACCAGCGTAAAAATTGACATAATGTTGTTTTTTGCAGTGAATGGACAAAATGGTAAGAAACTGAATTATTAAGGTTTCTTTGCGCGAAAAATTTAATGCTGAATCCAAGGTATACTTTGAATAGATCAGTTTTAATTCGTATAAAAATAGATTGAAACTGATCCGCTGAAGTTCATAATCGATTCCTTTAGCTTTAACATCCTTACTCACAAAATAAATTAGCTTATAAACAAGGGAAAGTACTAAAAACTCCCTTTCTTCCAATGCTATTTTAATTGGCGTACTATGTATAAAGAAATAAAAGGATTCAACAAGTTCCTTTTTCATGCAATTTTTAAAAGCAAATTCAGAAGAGAATGAAATTATGAATAATTGAAGCTTTTCTTGCACATCTAATATTTGGCAATCTGAATTCTGAGGCAGCACAAGTAAATCCCATGGAGATAAATCTTCTATAGTTTGCTGTATTTGAATTTTAAAAGCTCCGGTTTTTATTAGTAGTATAGATAGATTTTCTGTTGTAAAAGATTCATCTGAAGAGGACCTTACAATGTATTTCTTAATGATATGCACATCAAGACCTTCCACTTGAGACTCATTTAGGTTGATATTTACCAAATCTTTGATCATTTCCTTTTTGATTTACAAGATTATATTAATAAAAAACAGCAGTTAGCTTTTATTTTCAAATGATTTCTCTATCAGTATTAGTGATAAAAAATACAGATTTAAAAGACAGGTCAGAAACAGTAAATATGCCAGTTTTCTCGGATCAATAATTTTCCTGCCTCCTTTCAATAAATAACCTACAATTTCATCATAACCAAAAAGGGTTATGATGAAATAAAGGCTTCCAAGGTTAAAAATGATCAACAGGATATAAAGAATAGTTCGTGGTTTCATAGCTAGTTATTCAAAAGAGACATTTTAAAGTACATTATGCAGTAAAGCGATTATAAAAACAATGGAACTTTCATTACTCGAGAAAAACTTCTTTGTAGATTTATTGCCTGCCGATAAATCCCAGTCCTTATCTTTTCTTTCTGATGCCGAATAAAGAGAATATCTGGAAATTGAAGAGATCGTTAATATTGTCTCCGTTTCATCATCATTAAAGGGAGTGCCTTCAATTATAGTTCCTTCATAATTTACTATGTAATTATATGAGGCAGCAAAATCTAATTCCCTATGGTTTATTAGGCCTTGAAGAAAACTGATCAGATTATTTTTAGCATTGACTGAGAGCCCGCTATTTTGCACAATATCAATCATACTGTTATCTGGATCAGCCATAATAGCATCAACAATAGAGTCATTAAAAACAATTACCATTTTTTGGGTATTGCTCCTTTTATCAATCTGGCTTGAAAGATATTTTATTTGATTTGTTATTTCGCCAATTGAATTAGGAGCTGTATTTAACAAAAAATAATCATTTAAGGCATTAAAATATATAAGCCCCTTTTTATCAAATGGATTTAATCTGTTCTCAGGTGTTTTTAAAGTTATCGCTGATTGTTCAGCAGAAGAATCAACAACTTCAATTTGATTAAAATCAGAATCAGTAGAACAGGAAGTTAAAAGACATAACAATAAACAGTTAATTAATAAAATTTTCATGATAAGGTTGTTTGAATGGTGAATGAGAATTTCTTCTCAGCTCATTTCATCCGGATAAGCAGAACTTTAATTCGGCACGATGCCAAACATTTTGCTTTTGAATTCATAGCAAAACTATCCCCTTGAAAAATCTCCTGCAACCTAACAGGTGTGGGTTTTCGGAAAATAAAGTATGGATTTTCGGAAAATCCACACCATATTAAATCCAAATTAAGACACTAAAATTCAATACTTTATATTATATTTGGGTTAAGACATTGTAAGATTATAGTTAACTTAGTATTTACTTCCTAGGGTACATTTGCTAAAGTATGACTCCAAAATTTCTATTTATATGAAACCAAAATCCTTACTATTATCTCTCTTGTTCATTTCTCAATATGTATTATCCCAAAGAAACAGTTTTACCTTACCAGACTCTTTAAGAAATAAAAGTTATAAATATCTGGATGAAAGAATTGAAGAATTAGAACTAGATAGTTCCAAAACTGCATTTTACCTTTATGTTTATCTTCAAAAAGCAAAAAAGGAAAAAAATTGGACTGAGACCGTAAAAGGATACCAAAATTTGATGCATGCTGCTCCCGAAAAATTACGGTCTACATATGCAGACAGCATTGTCTACGCAGCAAAAATGACCAATGACAATGTCATAATTGGATCTTCATATTTGACAAAAGGAATTGTTTACTACAGTTTAAAACGCCATAATCAGGCTTTGGATAATTATTTAATTGCAAATAATTACATTTCCAGAACGGATGATGATTATTTAATTTACAAATTGAAATACCATATTGCGCTTGTCAAATATTATCTAGGTTATTACGATGAAGCGATCTCCCTTTTGATGCAATGTGTTTCTCACTTTAAAAAAGATGCTTCACAGCCTTATCTCAATTCTCTGCATTCATTGGGACTTTGCTATAATCGCCAGGGAAATTACGGACATGTAACTGAAATAAATACTTTAGGCTTACAAGAATGTAAAAAACTGGGAATTCAAAAATTGGAAGTGTATTTTATTCATTCAGAAGGCATTAATGAATACTATAAAAAAGATTACGCTTCATCTATCAAAAAGATCCAATCCTCAATAGAAAATTTAAAACAGAAAAAAGATTTTGGGAATGAATCCGTAGGTTACTTTTATATAGGAAAAGATTATTGGGCGCTTGGAAAATTTGAAATGTCAATTCCTTATTTTAAAAAAGTAGATCATCTATTTAATACGAAAGGATACATTCGCCCTGATTTAAGAGAAATGTACGAACTACTTATCAACTATTATAAAACAAAAGAAAATCCGAAATTACAGTTATATTATATAGATCAACTTCTTAAGGCTGACCGTGTCCTTAATGAAACTTTTAAATATTTAGTCGGAAAAATAAACAAGGAGTACCAGACTCAAGAATTACTTCTGGAAAAAGAGAAAATTCAACGGTTGCTTGATAAGAAGAACAGCAACTATTCAGTTCTTATAGGATTTACATCTCTTTTGTTTTTGAGCTTTCTATTTATGACGTTTCGATATTATCGAAATAGAAAATTATACAAAAAAAATTATGATGAACTGATGCAGAAAAGTTATGGAACGGAACAAACTGCTAGACCTCGCCAAAAAAGCGAAAAACCTGCAATTTTGGATATAAGTCCAGAGACTGTAGCACTAATACTTAAGCAGCTAGAAAAATTTGAGAAAGAAAAAAAGTTTCTGGAAAAAGACTGGAGTCTTTCCAAACTTTCGGCCGTTTTTAATTCCAATCCAAGATACTTGTCAAATATAATCCGACATTATCGTGATAAGGTTTTTACAGAATATATTAATGATCTTAGAATAGACTTCGTTATTGAATTATTGCAAAACGATAAGAAAGCAAGGATGTTTACAAATAAAGCTCTGGCAGATGAAGCTGGATTTAGTAGTACTCAGCTTTTTGTAAATGTTTTTAAAGCAAAAACTGGAATGCCAACCGCTTTTTTTATTGAGCAGATTAAAAAAGAAAATATTTAATAATCTTATTGACTCTTCATTTAAATTGTAGTTTAAAATTTTACATTTGCGCTGTAATTAAAAAATAACAACTACTATGAAAGATCTTATAGCAAAAATAAATGCTGAAATCGAAACATTTAAAACTGAATCTGAATCATTATCAGAGAAAGGTATTAAAGCTGCGGGAGCAAGAGCTCGTAAATCTTCATTAGAAATTGAGAAACTTTTGAAAGAGTTTAGAAAAGTTTCTATTGAGGAATCTAAAAAATAATTCCTCATAATTAAAGCCTTTCAGATAAATCGGAAGGGCTTTCAAATATTATTACTGCTAAGGGATTTCAGTGTAGTAATATGGATCAATTATATATCTTAATTGATAAATTTAAATGATTGAGCATAACGTTTATTTGACCATTAGTAGTTGATTCTATTCTTCAATATCAATTTGTAATAATGTCTTTGCATTTTCTTTGTTTTCTGGTGAAGCGGCTTCTAAAAGCCTCAATTTAATTTCCCTTGAAGCCTGAGATGCTTGGAAGGTTTCTTTTAAATTATAACCTCCTGGGTATCTATGTAAATCATATTCATGTAATATGTCTCCATTTTCAAATAGAGTATAATCATCATCTAAACCATCTTTCATTTTAAATGATCGTGCAATAATTTCCATACTTTAATTATATTAATTTAAATTTTCTTCAAATCTTTTTTGTTCTTCTTCAGTAGCACCTCTGACATTCCACCAGCCATTTGTCATTCGCTCTATCGTGTGATGACAATAAGGGCAAGTAATTGGCTCCCTTTCCTTGCTTCCTGGCATTCCAAGTTTATGTTCAGATACAAAAAATGGCTTCTTACATGATTCACATTTCTCCATATTATAATTCTTTACTATTTTCAAGTAATTCAAGTTTCTCACACTCACATTTAATAGATTCTAAAATTTTATTTCGCATTCCTGTAAATTCATCAGATTTATGAAATATCCTTTTGAGATAAACTCTAACCATATATGAATTTATATTTGAATTTATAAATTCTTGATTTAAAGTTTGCCATTCCTTATCAGTATTATATTTATTTGTAACTCTATCTTTGGTCGCTATTTTAAGTGATTTATCACTTCCTGAATCTTTAAAAGTTTCATTTTTATAGACATCAACGTATGCATAAATTTTATCATCTTCAATAATTTTCAGCTTACTTTTTATTTCGTCTACTATTTCGATGATTTTTTCTTTTCTATCAAAATTTGAAGGATTTAGAATTATCTTCTGCTCATAAACTCTTTTAAATAATTTTCTAGAAATTAAATCTGTTAAAATATCCTTTTCCAGTTTAGTTATCGATATTTTATCTTTTACAGTCACATTAATAAAATGTTCATCTGAGTTCTTAACATAAAACATTTCTAAATCACTTAACTTATTAATTCCATTTAATAATTTTGTTTTTTTCTCCTTTTCTGTCCTTGTTGAAGCCTCAAGCATGATATTGGCGGCTCTATTAGTTTTATGAAAATAGACTTGATTATAAAGATGCGTCCTGGATTGAATAAATCTTAGCATAGAATCAATACCACTCCCTTTAAAGGTTAAATTTATATCTTGAGCATCCTTAGTTGCCATAAAAGATGAAAAAATCCTGTTAATATCATAAAAACCATAATTCACTCCTGAAAAATAACTATCTCTTAATAGATAATCCATTCGGTCAGAATCAATAGGAAAAGCGGTAATGATTCTAGAGAAAAAGTTCAAATAATTATTACTATCATTATCAATAAATCCGTCAGCCTTTAATATAAATTTTGGTTCAATTAACTTAACAACTCTTTCAATCGATAAAGTTTTAATCATCTTTTTTGCATCGTTTGAAAATTTATTTGCGGAAGTATCATTCTTTGATTTTAGGTCAAGTAAAATTTTAAAAACAAAAAGACAACTTATATGTTCATGCTCTATTTTATCTTCACAAATAGCCATAAACGACTCTTCGTAATCTTTAAGAATTGTATCTGCTTTAATAAGATCAAAGAAATTATTTTTATCCATGAGAAATATATCAAACAGGTGAGAAAGCGGTCCATGACCAATATCATGCAGTAATGCAGCAATTCTCAATTCTTGATAAAATATTTCTTCTTTCTTTTCTAATTTGCGTAAATCAAAAAAGCTACTCGCCTTCCCTTCATTATACTTTTGATTTTTTTTGTCTCCTGTTGCAAAATTTTCCTTGCAAGCATCGAAAATTTTACCAGCAATATGCATTACACCAATTGAATGCTCAAATCTGGTGTGATTAGCTGATGGAAAAACATAGTAGAGAAATGTATTTTGTTTCACTTTCCTAAGGCGATTAAATAAAGGATGGGAAATTATCCACTTTTCAATTTCCGATAATTTGATGTCACCATGAATAGGATCAAGTATGCTTCCGTAGTAGTTATCTCTGTAGTTTTCTTCCATGCTTATTGATTCAAACTTTATATTATTAAATACAGAACTATTTCATACATTCTAATTTCACAAAGTTTACTAACGCGTGCTTGAATGTATAATAGAAATAATTCACGTGGTAATTTTCAATCGGCAAAGTAGAGCTTTCTTAAATTCTATAACTACGTATAATTACCTGTTTTTAAAATTTTATTAAAAAAAAAAGGGATGCTTGTTAGCATCCCCCTGTCAATCAAATAAATCTTTTATGTTTACATTTAAAACCCCTGCTATTTTAAACAAGCTTTTAATAGTGGGATTAGTTTGCCCTTTTTCAATTCTTCTAATTTGATTTTCTGATAAATCAACTTCCAATCCAAACTTTTCTTGGGAAAGTGACGTAGTCTTCTCTCGTAACTTTCTTATAGTTATTCCAAGTTTTATTAATGCTTTATCGTGATCTTCATTTTCCATACCATAAAATTCTTGTTTTACCAAAAAATAAAAGCACACATATATGGTTGCTTTTGATTTTTTTGTTATATTTGCAACAGATTATATATATTTGCGTTTCTTCATTTAAAAATATTTGAAGCATTCGCTTTGAATCTCGCTTTTGAAAACTGGTAATTTTTAACGGGGACGAGATGATAAGTAAGATGCTCACGTCTATTGGCGTGGGCTCACTTATTGTTCCCCGGTATACCAGTACCTCAAAGGCAGTAAGATGAGTTCCATGCCTTTTTTATTCCCTACTCTCTTATATTCTTAGCAATTCTCAGTGTTATTTGAAATACGCAGTTTTACTATGTTTAACTATCAAACAATTCTGCCAGTGAATTAACACTTATAAGACTTCATTTTTATAGCATAAAAAAAGGCCCTCTAGTTCAGCGACCAAACTAAGATAGAGGACCATAGCTAATCAAATCCATATTTAACTAACCAATCCCAATATTATGAATTATTTTTCATTTTACATGGATGGGAAAGTACTTTATTGCCTTTTTTTAATTGGCTTTTCATTGTCTTTCTCATCTCTAAGCGCCGGAAATTCTCTCCGGTCTAGTTCCAACCATTATCAACAGCAAATTAAAGGAACCGTAACCGATGGCTCAAGTCCATTGCCTGGTGTTACTATTTCGCTCAAAAACAAGTCAGGTGTTGCCGCTGTTACAGATTATAGCGGTCAGTTTGTACTTACCGCATCTGCAACTGATACACTTCAGTTTTCATTTATAGGTTTTAAGACGGCATTGATTCCAATAAATGGAAGAACGAAAATTGACATTGTTTTAAAGTACGACACGACAACTCTTCAGGAAGTGAGAGTTAATGCGGGATACTATTCCGTTAAAGAAAGCGAACGCACAGGCAGCATTGCAAGAATTACATCCAAGGACATAGAGGCTCAGCCCGTCGCTAACGTGCTGGCAGTGATGCAGGGACGCATGGCTGGTGTCAGTATTACACAGTCAACAGGACTTCCAGGCGGAGGTTTTGATATCAAAATAAGGGGACAGAACAGTCTGCGAAGCGACGCTAACTCGCCTCTTTATATAATTGACGGGGTTCCGTTTTCATCAGAAGCGGTAGGTTCCTATTTGACAAACACCGCTTTTCCATCTCCGGTAAGTCCGTTAAGCAGTATCAATCCCGATACTATTGAAAGTATTGAAGTGCTTAAGGATGCTGACGCTACAGCTATTTACGGTTCAAGGGGAGCAAACGGTGTTGTTCTTATTACAACTAAAAAAGGACGCACTGGAAAAACTGAATTTAATATAACAGCTTCAACTGGATTTGGAAAAGTTACGAGATTCCTCAAACTGATGAATACGCAGGAATATCTTGCCATGCGTAGACAGGCATTTATAAATGACGGCGTTTCTTATAATTCTTGGGATTACGATGTAAATGGAACATGGGATCAAAACAGATATACCGATTGGCAGAAAGAGCTTCTCGGAGGGACTGCTATGATCAATAATCTTCAGGGAACCGTATCGGGAGGATCAGCAAACACGCAGTTTCTTTTCGGAGGTAATTATTATTCGGAATCAACCGTTTTTCCCGGCACTTTTCTTTATAAAAAAGGAGGTGCACAGGCAAGCATTAATCACAAATCTGAAGACCAGAAATTCCGAATTAACTTTTCTGTTGTCTATAATTCTCAGAATAACGATCAGCCATCTTACGATTTTACTTATGATGCGCGCTCACTTTCTCCAAATGCCCCAGCACTTTACGATGCTTCAGGAAATCTAAATTGGGAGAATAACACATTTGACAACCCGCTACGAAACCTTAATACAAAAATGGAAGCGGTTACAAATGACCTAACGGCAAGCGCACTGCTTTCTTATGAAATCTTTAGAAACCTGATCTTCAAAAGTAGTTTTGGTTTTACAGGCTTTAACAGCAGGGAAACCCGTATTGTTCCCTCTACCACTATTAATCCAGCTTTTAATCCTACTAGTGCTAACTCATCAATTTTCGTCAATGATACTGACCGCAGGTCATGGATTGCTGAACCGCAGTTAAACTGGTCTGTAGATACGGGAATAGGAAAAATTGAATTGCTTCTGGGTTCTACATTTCAAAGCCAGACAACGGAAAGGTTACAGCAGTCAGGAACAGGTTTCAGCTCGAACAGCCTCATTTATAATCTTGCGGCGGCTAAAACAGTCCGAATGCTTTTAAATGATGAAACGCTTTATAAATATCAAGCTGTTTTTGCCCGATTTAATTACAATTGGGAACAGCGATATATAGTTAATTTTACTGCAAGGCGTGATGGCTCGAGCCGTTTTGGGCCGGGAAGGCAGTTCGCTAATTTTGGGGCTGTTGGTGCAGCATGGCTTTTTTCAAACGAACGTTTTTTAAAAGGTAATTCGTGGCTAAGCTTCGGAAAGCTTCGCGCTAGCTATGGAACAACTGGTAATGACCAGATTGGGGACTACCAATATCTTGACACATATACTACATCTGGAGTACTTTACAATGGTGTTGTTGGTTTGAAACCATCTCGTCTTTTCAATGAGGACTTTGGATGGGAAACCAACAAAAAATTCGAAACTGCGCTTGAACTTGGTTTTCTACAGGACAAAATCTTTCTTACAGCAGCGTGGTATCAGAATCGTTCGTCCAATCAGCTTGTAGGTCTTTCAATTCCCGGAACTACAGGTTTTACAGTTTTACAGGCTAATCTTGATGCAACAGTAGAAAACAGTGGTCTGGAGTTTACGCTTCGAACCACTAACTTGAAGACTAAAGATTTTAGCTGGATAACCAATTTGAATTATACCGCATCAAGAAACAAACTGATTAGTTTTCCCGGCCTTGAGAGTTCGTCGTACAGTCAAATGTACAGAATCGGAAAACCTCTTAATATAGCCCTTCTTTATCAGCTTAAAAATGTAAATCCCCAGACAGGACTGTATGAGTTCGATGATATGAATTATGATGGTGCCATATCTTTTCCAGAAGACCGGCAGAAAACAGCTGATTTAAATCCCCAGTTCTATGGAGGCATTCAGAATCAGTTTGTTTATAAGCGTCTTTCACTTGACTTTTTATTCCAATTTGTAAAACAGAAAAACAGAACTTATCCAATGGGACCGGCTGGAATGATGTCAAACCAACAGCAGAGAATAACAGATTCATGGATAAATCCTGGTGATAATGCCTCTTACCAGATATATACAACAGGTTTAAATAATGACGCCTTAACTAGTGACTATCAATATTCTGACAGTAATGCGTCAATCACTGATGCATCATTTATTCGTCTGAAAAATATTTCACTGATGTATGATCTACCCGTCAACCTGAAAGAGAGCCGTATCAGATTAATTCTTCAGGGGCAGAATTTGCTAACATTTACCAAATATCCTGATGGCGATCCTGAATTTACCGCATATGGTTTCCTTCCTCCCTTGAAAGTTATCTCCGCAGGGGTACAATTAACATTCTAAATTAAAAATTATGAAAACAATATTCAGCCACCCTGTTTATCTCATAACATTATCTTTTAGTTTCCTAGCCTTTGGCTGTGATTCTTTTGTTGAGGTAGAACAACCTAAATCACAATTGCAGAGCAGTGCCGTTTTTGAAGATTATAGTACCGCAACTGCAGCATTAAGTGATATTTATGCGAATATGAGAGATAAAGGCATACTAACTGGTTCAGCCTTTGGAATATCAAACACTGCAGGTTGTTATACAGATGAAATTACAAGCACACAGAATCCAACCAACAGTAGTCTGCCTTTTTATAACAACAGTCTTCTACCTTCAAACACTACAATTGCTTCGCAATGGAACGGTTCATATAACCAGATATATGCCGCGAATGCTGTACTTGAAGGAACTTTGAACAGTACAAAACTTACTGAGGACCAAAAACGACAGCTTAACGGTGAATCGTATTTCATTCGTGCGTTGCTTCACTTCTACCTTGTCAATGCATTCGGCGATATACCATTTATTACTGTCACGGATTATAAGGTTAACAGCAACGTATCCAGAATACCGGTAGATCAGGTCTATAAGAATATCACAACCGATCTTGAAAATGCTGTAAATCTTCTTTCGTTGGAACAAATTACAACACAAAGAGTTCGGCCAAATAAAACCGCTGCCCAGGCACTACTTGCAAGGGTCTATCTTTATAGAAAGCTCTATCCTGAAGCTTCTAATGCCGCCTCTGCCGTTTTAAATCAAGCAGGTGCATACAGTCTGGGAAATATTGACAATATTTTTTTAATAAGTTCGAAAGAAACCATATGGCAGCTTCAGGCAGGAACTTCAGGACTAAATACGCTACAAGCTTCTTTTTTTACTTTTTCAACGCCTCCTCCTCCTTTAGTTTCCTTAAATAACAATCTTGTAAATTCATTTCAGACAGGAGATCTTCGCAGAACCAGCTGGATAAAAACCATTTCTAGTAGTGCAGGTACATGGTACCATGCCTACAAGTACAAAGAGAATAATGCGACCTCTGTCTCAAAAGAATATTCGGTGGTGCTGCGTCTTGCCGAACAGTATCTTATACGTGCTGAGGCAAGGGCAATACAGGGTGATTTAATCGGAGCCAAGGAAGATCTTAATCTTATTCGAAAACGAGCTGGGCTTTCAGATACTCCTGCAATTTCCAAAGAAGAAATTGTAAATGCCGTGCTTCAGGAGAGAAGATGGGAGTTTTTTACCGAGTATGGACATCGTTTCTTTGATCTAAAACGTCTTGAAAAGTTAGATAATATTCTCTCCTTCATAAAACCGGGCTGGAATACCGAAGACAGACTTTTTCCCATTCCGCAGGCTGAATTGAGTACTAATCAAAATTTAGGAAACCAAAATCCGGGATACTAAAATTTAATCGATCATGCTATTGAGAATTATAAAACCAATTTTCTATTATTTATTGCCAAGCAGAATTCTGCTTTCATTTTTTATTTTGCCATTAGTAGCCTGTCCCCTGTGGGGACAGGATTGGCAGAAAAAACATTTGACTCCTGAAGATTATCAGTTATGGAGTACAATGGAAGTTGAAAAACCATCCTCTGATGGCAAGTGGGTCAGCTATACGCTCGTTTATCAGAATAGCGCTGACACACTTTTTATCCGTAATTCTTCGAATGGAAAGATCTTTAGTTTTGCTCAGGGAAAAGACGGATCCTTTCTTGATAAGAACACCTATGTTTGCGTTTCTGACAGCAAGCTATTTTTGTTAAAACTTGATACTGGAAATATAATCACTATCAATAATGTAGCTGAATATCAGGTCAGCTTCTTTGCTGAAAAATTGCTTATACGGCAGAAAACAGCTGATGGAAAAAACATTCTTCTTGCAAAATCCTTTTCCGGGCAAACCCTTAAAGAAATAATAAACGTACCACAATTTTCACTCAGTCCTAAAGGCGGATATCTGCTTTATCTTTCAGCTAATGTAAAACACAGTTCATTATCTCTTCTGAATTTAAGGAATCTATCTACTAAATACATCCTATCGGATATGAATCAGGTCTCCAATTTTCAATCGGCATGGCAAAAAGAAGATCAAACGGTTTCATTTGTAACAGGATCAAATGATACAAATGAAAAAACACTTCATTATTACAATATAAACAATGAAAAGCTGAAAAAATTTGATCCCACTTTTTTTCCAGGATTTCCAAAAAATACAATGATAACATCAGATATTTTTCGAAAACTCCTTTTGTCGGACGATTCCCAGAGGATATTTTTTGCATTGAAAAAAAAGAAAATTAAAACAGGAGTAACGAAAACAACAGCCGTTGAAATATGGAATGCAAATGACAAATGGATTTATCCCCAGCAGCTTAAGGAAGGGCTTTCTGAGAATATGATACAGTTAGCGGTGTGGTTTCCGCTTAAAAACCGCTTTAGCATTCTAACTTCAGATGAACTTCCAAAAATAATGCTTGCCGGCAAACAGGATTATGCAGTTCTTTCTAACCCAAAACAGTATGAACCGCAGTTTGACAGTGATGGACCAAGAGATTTCTACATTATGGATCTTAACACATTTGAGAAACAGATTTTTCTTGAAAAGCAGAATTCCGACAGCTCACTTTTAATGCCTTCCCCCTCAGGGAAATATTTAGCCTACTTTAAGAAGGAAAATTGGTGGGTTTACGATATTCAAAGCCGGACCCATCGTAACCTTACAGGAAAGTCTGGGCGTAAATTTACAGCAGTTCAGCGCATACTCGCCCCTGAAATACCCTGCGGAATTGCAGGATGGACTAATGGTGATAAGGAAATTATTATCTACGACCAATGTGATTTGTGGGCTTTTTCTCCCGATGGGAATAGTTACAGGTTATTGACGAATGGCTATCAATCAGAAACTGTCTTCCGTCTAGTCAATACTTCTGCAAAAAAAGGAGTGAATTATCTCTACGACGGTCTTAATTCAGAAACCATAGACCTCTCCAAAAGTAATTATCTAACAGCCGTCGGCTGTGACGGAAAATCCGGATTTTATAAACTCGATTCTGGAAAAGTACCTGTTAAATTAGTTTTTAATGATAGTTATACAGATCAGTTCCACTCTGCTTCTATAGATGATACATTCTTTTTTCAGGAACAGAAATTTGATCTTCCGCCAAGACTGATTGCATGCAATACAAGGCGCAGTACAAACATTTTTCAGAGTAATCCTCAACATGAAAAATATTATTGGGGACGCTCTGAATTAGTAGAATTTTCGAATTCGAAAAATGAGCCGCTTAAAGGCATTTTATTATATCCTGCAAACTATAATCCCAAAGAAAAATATCCGATGATTGTATACATCTATGAAAAACAATCCGATAAGCTTCATATTTATAGAAATCCATCTCTGCAAAATGAAAACGGCTTTAATCTATCGGTTTATACTACTGAAGGATATTTTGTTCTGCTTCCTGATATTAAGCTTGAAAAGACGCGGCCTGGAATATCAGCACTTGACTGTGTTTCCGCTGCCGTTGCAAAAATAATTTCGATGGATCTTGTAAAAAAAAATAAAATAGGAATTGCGGGACATTCGTTCGGAGGATATGAATCATCTTTCATTGTTACCCAGTCCCGTTTATTTGCTGCCGCGGTTGCAAGCGGAGCAATTACTGATTTAAACAGTTTTTATTATACTGTGGGAAAACAATCAGGAAAACCAGATATGTGGCGTTTTGAAACCGAACAGTGGAAAATGGGAAAAGCGCCGTTTGAAATTCCTGATAGTTATGACCATAACTCCCCCATCAGATTTGCCAATAAGGTGTACACTCCTGTTCTTTTATGGACAGGAAAAGAAGACCAGATTGTTGATCCAAAACAGAGCATCGAGTTTTATCTGGCACTGAGAAAGGCTTCAAAAAAAAGTATTTTACTGCTGTATCCGAAAGAAAATCATCTGATTTCAAATACTGAAAATCAGCAGGATGTTGCCCTTAGAATGCTGCAATGGTTCAACTACTTTCTAAAGGATGACAAGTCAAATGTCTGGATTACAAATGGGATTCAATAAAAACAGTGCAGCTTTAAAAAAACTGCACTGCTCCTCTCTCAATTGAGATTCCTTTTTTAAGGACGATAAAGCGGCTGAATACAATTATTGTCGCTGTCCTTGTCATAAGCAACAGCTCCCGTTGTACCATTTACACGGCACAAAAAAGGGCTGGGATTATCACTACACTCCACCTGAACATCTGAACATTCGTTATCATTATTTGCAAGATAACCAATCTTTGGTGCTGCAGTAGAAACTTCCTGCATAGATACAGTAAAAAATGCACCTGCAATCGCTAAAACAACTGCCCCTGCGCGGGCAGTTTTGTTTAAAAGTATCGCTTTCATAATTTAATAATTAATTTGTATTTATGATCTACTCTTTTCTACAGGTTTTCGATCTCAGTCCTGTTTACCAGCGCTGGTAATGTCTTTAACTAATTTTGTTTTAATTTCAAAGTTGATTTTTGAGTATTGGCTGCAATTCGTAAACTACAAGATCGGTCCCAATTAGCGCATACAGATAATGCGAAGAAACATGCAGGCCAACAAGCTTATCAGCTTTAGTTTTGTATATGGGAAAGCTCATTAAATAGGCTCGCTTCTGCAGATCGTAAACATCTATAATGAATGATTTTTTCCAAAGCACATTATTCTCGTACTTGCCTCTGATCTGGGAATGGATAAAAAGGAGCTTTCCCCTCACTGCCCCATGAGCATTAACGGCTTCTACGGGTGAAGATATCTCCCTTACAGTACCGTTTTTTGTATAAGCCACCTTAAAATTAGCTTTCGAAATTGTATCAATAGTATGGCTCCTATAATCCAGTTTTCCTGTCTGGTCAGCTGTAAAATATTCGTTCCTGTAATAGTACAGGTAAACCGCCCTTTTTAATTTACTGCTGTAAAGCAGAGTGCCATCAGTGTCGAAAACACCGTCAAACTGTTTTTGCAGCAAATTTCTGTAGTAAACTGGCGTCGGATTTTGAGAAAGCGTATAAATCCCCAGAATATTTTCCAATGATTTAGGCTCATTGGATCTGAAAAATATTTTATCCGTGTCTGCAGGTGCATACAATGTAAAAAATGGCATGTCTTTATATTCGAAGTTAATTTTCCAGTCTTTTATGTTTCCTCTAAACAGCTTTCCAACTGAGCCATCTGACAAATAAAATGCAGAATCAAGAACTAAAATTTTAACTGTTTTGAAAGGTATATTCTGAGGATCAAAAATGAGTTTTATCTTTTTTGATGATTTTAGTCCTGCATCAAACTGAGTCAGATATAAAGGTGTACTGTAATTGCCCATATATAATTTATTATTGACGTCGCCTGCGAAATAAAATGAGTTGTATTTTAAGTCCTGCGTATTTTCAAATACTACTGGATGATTTGGATATCTTCTTATAAATGGATTATCATAATGTATGATTTGCTCAGAAATCAGAAACAATACAGTAACAACTGAAATACTTGCAACAGAAGGAATTACAATCTTAATAATTAAATACTTAATATTCGTTATTGAATTCTGTTCCAAAATAATTAATGCAATAAGCGCAAGAATGATAAAAACTAGGTTGAAAACCAGATGTGCGTTCCAGCTCATTTTTTCTAAAATTCCCCCGCATGAGCAGGGTACAAATGAGCTATAATGGAGAATGATAAAGATGTACGCGCTGAACATAATCATTAAATTTAATGCCAAATACAATCCTGCTTTCCTGAATTTCGGGAACAACAGCAATCCGGTAATAAAAAGTTCAGCAGCAGGAATAATTCTTGCGATCCAGAAAGCGAAAGCGCTTAACAGGGGTGACTTGCCAAGCTGTACTTCAAAGCTTTCAAATTCAATGAATTTGGTAACTGCTGCATATATAAAAAGTACTATATACATCAAACAGACGATTTCGACAACTAAACCTTTTTTATTACAATCCGATTCCATTATTACCTTTTTTAATTAGTCAACTTGATTAAGATTATTTTCTTACAGATTCATATGACAAATTTAGAATGCTACCTGAAAAAAGTTGTTATCCGAATCAAGCCAAAGTTTTTTAAAATCAGGCAATTTTTTATACAAAAAAAAATGCTTAACAGAAAATCATTATCCGTTAAGCATTCAAATTATAATCTTGGTTTTTTTAGAGTTTGGCGCTATCACTGAGAACAGACAGCTTTTCATTAAGCTCTACCAGTCCAGCCTTTATTAGGCACTCTTCTGAAATGCTTTTAAGATCCTGCCGGCTGTCAGAGGAAATACTATCCAAAAGCATTGAATCTTCCTTTTTTGAATCTAGTCCCATCGTAATAAGATGGCTCAAAAGCAGCACATTTTTACGTGAAATTTTCAAATCAATCTTTACCGGCTCACTCATTCCAGGGATACTCAATACTGTATCAAATACCTTGGCAACATCATTTTTTGTAATCATAATTTCAGCGTTTTTAATTAGTAATAAATGAGTAGTAAAATTAAGGAGCTGTCTTTAGAATTTAGTAGTCATAATTTAGCGACGATTGTTTATCGCTTAAAGCTTTTCTAATTTCGTTCCATTATTAAAAGTCTGAAAGATTGCAACGTTCCTGCAATCGGCCAGATGTCCGGTTGTATCACAACCGTTATCTGGCTGCCTAGTTGGCTCGGAACTCGCCGGCAGAGACTGCTTTAGGTTAAAACTGTATTAGAAATGAAAAGGAGAAAAAATGAAAAAGGAAAATACAAACCGAACCAGATGGATTCATTTGCGCTTAACACCCTCTGAAATGGATCTTTTAAAGAGCAGATTTGAAAAATCAATCTGTCCTAAACTTAGCGATTTTGCCAGAAAAAATCTGCTTGGAAAACCTGTTGTTCTCAAATATAGAAACCAGTCTGTTGATGATTTTATTATTGAGATCACAAGGCTTCGCGCTGACCTTAATGCAGTTGGGAATAACTATAATCAAGCTGTTAAAAAACTACACACTCTCAATCAAATTCCTGAATTTAAGGCTTGGATTTTGTCTTCTGAGAATGAAAAAAAAAGGCTTTTCGAATCAATTGAAAAAATAAAAACAGTTGTTTTTAAACTTGCTGAAAAATGGTTGCCGTAATTAAAACAGGACAATCCCTGCGACGCATTTTTTATTACAATGAGAATAAGGTTCTACTTGGTGATGCTATTTGTATTGGACAGGGAAATTATCCCGCTGACCATGAGCAATTGAGCCCTTCTTTTAAGCTAAACCTGCAGCTGCGGCAATTGGAACTTAATGAAAATGTAAAGCGAGGAAGCGTTCATATTTCCCTGAATTTCCATCCTTCGGAGAAAGATTTGAACCCTGATAAATTAATGCAAATTGCCTCTGCCTATATGACTCAAATAGGCTTTGGAGAGCAACTTTATCTGGTGTACCAGCACTATGATGCAGCGCACCCGCACATTCATATTGTATCGGTTAAAGTGAAACCCGACGGCAAAAGGATTGACATGCAGAATATCGGGCGGAACCAGTCTGAGGTTGCCCGGTTAAAAATAGAAAAAGATTTTAATCTCATTAAAGCCCAGGGCAGGGCAAAACAGATCAGTTATGACTTGGAGCCTATTAATGTCACTAAAATAAGATACGGGAAAATACAGTCTAAAAAAGCGATATCCCAAGTACTGGATTTTGTACTAAGCACCTATCAGTTTAAAAGCCTTCCACAGCTCAACGCAGTACTTAACTTATATAATGTAACTGCTGACAGGGGTGCGGAGAATTCACGCGTTTTTAAAGGCGGAGGACTTGTGTACCGAATACTGGGTGCCGATGGAAAAATATTAGGGGTTCCTATCAAAGCCAGTGATTTCTACAACCGTCCGACACTTAAATTTCTGGAGAAAAAATTCGAAGAAAACAGGCTTAAAAACCCAAGACCTGGACTTAGGATAAAAAACACGATCCGTGATATTTTTCTCTCTGAAAAACCCTCAATAAAGAAACTTTCCGAGGCTTTGGAAGACAAGGGAATTACAATGATCAAAAGACTATCCAAAAACGGATCTATATATGGCCTGACCTATGTGGACCATGTTTCAAAACAAGTCTGCAACGGAAGTGAACTTGGAAAAGAGTTCTCAGCTGCTGCAATTCTCCAGAATTGCAGAAAAACGGAATCTGAAGCTTATAATACTTGTTTTTCTGATAGAACCAGACTGCCTGAATCTTTTAAAACACTTCTTGAAATACAGGAAATACTGGCTTCAAAAAAACTTTTATCACCAGTATTGCAACAGCTTATGTCAAGTCTTTTTGAAAGGGAATTTCTCCGCGATTATATCCCTGCCGTATTGAAAAGGAAAAAGAAAAACAGAAAAAGAAAGGGGCTTTCAAATAATTAACAAACTTAAAAATCACACTTATGCAGACAGGAGAGAATGAACAGGCACTGAGAAAAATTTTAGATATGACCCGACTGATCAGCATTATACTGCTGGTCCTTCATTTCTATTATTATGGTTACAGTTTTTTTACCCAGTTGGGTTTCACATCGAAATTCAGCGATCGGATTCTGGAGAATATTTATAAGGCGGGATTCTTCAGCTCATTTCATAAATCCAAACTCTTGGCGCTGCTTTTTGTTTTGATCTCACTTTTGGGAGCACGTGGGCGAAAAAATGAAAAACTCAAGCTTAAAACAGCACTATATTTTATGCTTTCAGGTTTATTTTTATACTTTGGAAGCCTCTTTCTTTTTAGGCTTAATTTTGATTCAAAATCTGCTTTTGTAAGTTATCTTTTTGTTACGTCCGTGGGCTTCCTGCTGATAATTACGGGAGGTACATTGCTTACCAGACTTATCAGCAGGACTTTAAACAACCGTGATATTTTCAACAAAGAAAATGAAACATTTCCACAGGAAGAAAGGCTGCTCGAAAATGAGTATTCCATTAACCTGCCGGCGCAGTATTATCTTCGCGATAAAATCAGAAAAAGCTGGATCAATATCATAAACCCTTTCCGCGGTCTATTGGTATGTGGGTCACCTGGATCGGGTAAATCCTATTTTGTAATACGACATATCATCACCCAGCATATCTCCAAAGGTTTTAGCATCTTTATTTACGATTTTAAGTTTGATGACCTGACTAAAATCACTTATAATGCCTATTTAAAATACAGGCATTTATATGCCGCTGAACCGGAATTTTATGTCATCAATTTTGATGACCTGAATCGCTCTCACAGATGTAATCCTCTAGAGCCCTCCTCAATGACCGACATAACTGATGCTGCTGAATCCGCGCGCACTATTCTTTTGGGACTTAACCGGGAATGGATCAAAAAACAGGGTGACTTTTTTGTAGAATCGCCCATTAACTTTTTAACTGCCGTGATATGGTACCTAAAAAAATATAATAACGGGGAGTTCTGCACCCTGCCACATGTGATCGAACTCATGCAGCTGGAATACCATAATCTCTTTACCCTTTTGCGCTCTGAAAAAGAAATTGAGGTGCTTATTAATCCCTTTGTCAGCGCCTTCCAAAACGAAGCATCCGAGCAGCTGGAGGGTCAGATCGCTTCGGCTAAAATAGCCATGTCTCGGCTTTCATCACCACAGCTTTATTACGTGTTATCCGGTAATGATTTTACCCTTGATATAAACAATCCCCTTGAACCTAAAATTATATCTATGGGAAATAATCCACAGAAAATACAAACTTACGGGGCTGTACTTTCCTTATATATAAATCGCCTTATCAAACAGGTAAACCAGAAAGACAAACTCAAAAGCAGTCTGATTTTTGATGAATTCCCAACTGTTTACCTTAACAATATTGACAGTCTGATTGCCACGGCGAGAAGCAATAAAGTAGCTACCTGTTTAGGCATTCAGGATCTGAGCCAGCTAAAGAAAGACTATGGGCGCGAGCAGGCAGATGTGATTATGAACATCACAGGAAATGTGATTTCGGGACAGGTTTCTGGGGATACCGCCAAGCAGCTTTCAGAACGCTTTGGAAAAATCATGCAGGATCGAGAGAGCCTTTCAATTAACAGTTCTGACACCTCAATTAGCCGTTCCCGCCAGCTTGAATCTGCTGTTCCGGCTTCCAAAATTGCTTCGTTGAGTTCTGGTGAATTCGTGGGCATGACGGCCGATAATCCGGACTGCCGTATTGATCTTAAAACATTTCACTCGGAAATCCTAAACGATCACAAAGCATTGCAAAAAGAAACAGATTCCTACAAAGATTTTCCAGCTGTAAGAAACATAGAAAATAAAATGGTAAATAGAAATTATGAGCAGATTAAAAAAGACATTCAGGATTTAATGGAATCCGAAATTGACAATATTGCCGAAGATCAGAATCGCAGGCACCTGATAATTAAAAAGAAAAAAAACTGACATGTTTTATTTCCAATCGGTCTCGAATTGACTTACAATTTCATCCCATCCGCTGCGGCAATCCTTCATTTTTATTTATTTTCTATTTCTTTTTCCAATATAATTCTTTGGCAGTTAAACAGCTATAAAAACACTGAAGAAAGTAGCATATTTTTATTTTTAAAAACTGCTTAAACCTTGCCACGCTTGCACTTTTTATTTAATTTTGCAGCATGACTCCCGATGAAATAAAACGCTATTTTGAAACCACTCCTCCACCTCAGCAAATAGATTGGAAGCCTTGGGCCAAAATCACAGATTCACAGGGTTTTCTTCGCAGCTGTTACTCCACTATAAACAATTACAAAGGAAGTCTAGATATGTGCCCGGCATGGTGGCACCTGAAAGATTTTTATATGCTTATAAGACGACATTCACAGGAAACAAAAAGCGAGAATCAAACTGAATAAACTCGCAATTTTTAGCTCTGCTTTAACACCTCTTTACACTTACCTACTTATAATTTTTTACTTTCTAGACAGTTATATTATTTTACAGCCGCCTCATCAGGGGCGGCTCAATGACAGTAGATAAGCGTGATAAAGATGTTTTTTCCTGGTACTTTGCCTTGTCATTTCAGAAAATTTTCAGATACACTCCTGCCTTAAATTCTTCTAATTTCAGTCCGCTGTAATTTCTGAATAAAGGGCAATTGATCGTTTTTTGCCTATTTTGAAATCCCCAATAAAATAAGACATTTTAAATTTTGTTATCATTTATAACATAATTATTTTTAAAATTGTCCCGATCTGTACTAATTTTGACTTGTATAAAATGAGAAAAGAGTATGGAAAGGTCAATTGTACATATCGATATGAATACGTTTTTTGTGTCCTGCGAAAGACTGACTAATTCAGAACTTAACGGGATACCGCTGATTATTGGAGGAGGTGAAAGAGGTGTTGTGGCATCGTGCTCTTATGAAGCCCGACGATTTGGGGTACGCTCCGCCATGCCCATTCACATGGCAATGAAACTTTGCCCACAGGCCAAAATTATGAAAGGTGATATGGAATTATATTCCCGGCTTTCCCATGACATCACCGAGATCATTCATGAAAAAGCGCCCGTGGTGGAAAAAGCAAGCATCGATGAATTTTATCTGGATATTACCGGCATGGACAAGTTTCATGGCAGCTACAAGTGGACAAATGAACTGGCCCAGACTATTATAAAAGAAACGGGCCTGCCCCTAACCTTTGCCTTGTCTATCAATAAAACGGTATCCAAAATCGGAACCGGTGAAGGAAAACAAAAACAGAACCTGGAGATACCACAGCATTTGGTACAGTCTTTTTTGAATCCTTTGTCGGTTCAAAAAATACCAATGGTGGGCGACAAAACTTTCCAGCTGCTCTCGCGTATCGGGATCAGGACTATTGAAACCCTTTCCAAAATGCCATGTGAGGTGCTCCAGCAGATGATCGGAAAAAATGGTTCGGAGCTCTGGAAGAAAGCAAACGGCATTGATAATAATCCGGTGGAGCCTTATACGGAGAGAAAATCCATTTCCACTGAACATACTTTTATCCAGGATACTATTGATATTGACAGGCTCAAAAGGGTAATTCTTGGAATGGTTGAGAAACTGGCTTTTCAGTTGCGCTCAGAAGAGTGGCTAACTTCAACTGTTACTATCAAAATACGATATGCCAATTTTGATACCGAAACCAAGCAGTGCCGGGTGCAGTACACGTCAGCTGATCACATTCTGACTAAAACCGTAACAGATCTTTTTGAAAAACTCTACCAACGCCGTATGCGCCTTCGCCTAATCGGCGTCCGGTTCAGCGGACTGGTCCGCGGCACTTACCAAATTGATCTGTTTGAGGATACCCAGGAAATGCTGGCACTCTATCAGGCGATGGACCGAATGAAGAACCGATATGGCTTTGACGCTGTGATGCGCTGCGCAGGGGCATCGTTTAAACCCAACAATAAAAATGAAATTTTAAAACGTAAATCAGAATAGATGTATCTCAATTGTCATTCCTTCCATTCCCTTCGTTATGGCACTATTCCCCTTGAGGAGTTGATTTCCCAGGCTGTTGCTTCAGGCGTTAAAGCTATGGCACTAACCGATGTTAATACAGTAACTGGAATCTATGATTTTATAAAGGGTTGCAATGCTGCAGGCATTAAGCCAATTTTGGGAATGGAATTTCGATGTGAACATAAGCTGCGCTACATTGGTCTGGCTAAAAATGCTTCTGGCCTTGCAGAGATGAACCGTTTTCTGACGCAACATAATTTTGAAAAAACAGTACTGCCCTTATCTGCTCCGGATTTTAAAGATGTTTTTATTATTTATCCCCTGAAGAACGCGCCCGATCTCTTAAAGGATAATGAATATATCGGCATCCGTCCCGAAGAACTTCAGAAACTGGTGTTATCGGACTGGAAAGAAAGACAGATTAAAATGGTTATTCTCCAGCCCGTTACCTTTCGTACCAAGAGGGAATACAACCTGCACCGGATCCTTCGCGCTATTGATTTAAACCTTATTCTTTCAAGACTGACCTCTGATGATTATTGCACCCAGACCGAAGTGATGGTGCCACTCGAAACGCTGTTATCGTGCTTTTCAGAATATCCACAGATTATTTTAAATACCGAGAAAATAATAACAAACTGCCATTTTGAATTTGATTTTACAACGCCTAAAAACAAGAAATTCTATACCAATAACCGAAAAGATGATATGAACCTTCTCACCACCCTGGCCAAACAGGGACTGGAGTGGCGCTATGGTAAAAATAATGCTGAGGCCAAATCCAGAATGTTCAAGGAGCTTAAGGTTATTGACCAGCTCCAGTTCAGCGGTTACTTTCTAATTACATGGGACATTATCCGCTTTAGCAACTCGCAGGGATTTCTGCACATTGGACGCGGTAGCGGGGCGAACAGTATCATTGCCTATTGCCTAGGTATCACAGATATATGTCCTTTGGAATTAGACTTGTATTTTGAGCGTTTTTTAAACCTGAACCGCAAGAGCCCTCCTGATTTTGATATTGACTGGAGCTGGAAAGAGCGCGATACCATCCTGGAATATATTTTCTCTCGCTATGGTTACGAGCATGTGGCTTTCTGTGGCACCAATGTGGAATTTAAATACCGTTCTATTTTTCGTGAAGTCGGAAAAGTATTTGGGCTTCCAAAGGAAGAACTCGATGCGCTGGCTAAAAACCCGATGGAGGTTAATTCAACTAATAAAGTCGTAAAACAGGTTCAGGAATATGGAATGCTGCTCGAAAAATACCCAAACCAGCGAAGCATGCACTCCTGTGGGATCCTGATCTCCGAAGAGCCAATTACCAATTACACTCCGCTTGAGATGCCTCCAAAAGGTTTCCCAATTGTGCTTTTTGATATGCATATAGCCGAGGACATAGGCCTTGAAAAATTTGATATCCTGAGCCAGCGAGGGATTGGCCATATCGATGACAGCGTGAAGCTTATTGAAAAAAACAAGGGTATTCGCCTGAATATCCGCGATACGTCGATTTCAAAAAATGAAGCCAGCTGCAATGCATATTTAGTAATAGGCAGAACTATCGGCTGCTTTTATATCGAAAGTCCTGCCATGCGTGGGCTATTGCGACGTCTTAAATGCAACAATTACAAAACTCTTGTAGCCGCATCTTCCATCATTCGTCCCGGGGTAGCGCAGTCCGGAATGATGAAAGAATATATTTTTCGCCATAACCATCCCGATAAATTCGAATATTTCCATCCTGTATTTGAGCAGCAGCTTGGGGAAACCTACGGCATTATGGTGTATCAGGAAGATGTGATCAAAATTGCTCTTCACTATGGGGGACTTCCAGCAGCGGATGGCGATATCCTGCGCCGTGCCATGTCAGGGAAAGGACGCTCCAAAGCGGCACTTCAGAAAGTGAAGGACAATTTTTTTGCTTCCTGTAAGGCGCAAGGGCATCCGATGAAACTCAGCGAGGAAATTTACCGCCAGATCGAATCCTTTGCCGGATACTCATTCTGTAAGGCTCACTCTGCCTCTTATGCCGTAGAAAGCTACCAGAGCCTTTATCTGAAAGTGCATTATCCTATTGAATTTATGGTGGCGGTCATTAACAATCAGGGCGGTTTTTACCGCACAGAAGTTTATGTACACGAAGCAAGGATGTCAGGGGCTGTTATTCACAACCCCTGCGTGAACAAAAGCGAGTTTGAAACCACGCTTTACGGCTCAGATATTTATCTGGGTTTTATGCACCTGCAGAGCCTGGAATCCAAAATTGCGATCCAAATACAAAGCGAGAGGGAGCAAAACGGGGAATATAAATCGCTAGAGGATTTTATAAACCGCGTTCCTATCGGCATTGAAGGTATACAAATTTTGATTTTCATAGGCGCCTTTCGTTTTACGGGTAAAACAAAAAATCAATTATTGGTGATTGCCCGTCTTATCATGGTAAATTTCAAACCCGAGAACAGGAGCCTGATGCTGATTCAGGAGCCTATCAAGGAATATGAACTGCCCGAGCTGGCGCGCTCTGCCTTTGAAGATGCCTTTGATGAGATTGAGCTTTTAAGTTTCCCTGTTTCTTGTTCGCCTTTTGATCTGCTGCAGACCAGATTCAGGGGAGATGTAATGGCCAAAGATCTTCTGCAGCATCATAAAAAAACAGTCCGAATGCTGGCGTATCTGATCTCCAGAAAACACGTGCCTACCAAGATGGGCGCCATGTATTTCGGAACCTGGATAGATGCCCAGGGCGAGCTTTTTGATACGGCCCATTTCACGGGAAGCTTGAAAGAATATCCTTTCCAGGGAGGTGGCTGTTATCTGCTGCTTGGCATGTGGAAG
>Ga0247809_1000124_pt1 | contig 43213 bp, 33 predicted proteins | sample UWRJL104311B1_FD_180951 | JGI IMG/M metagenome (GOLD analysis project Ga0247809, IMG submission 180951) | Plant litter microbial communities from Arlington Agricultural Research Station in Wisconsin, United States - UWRJ-L104-311B-1 | ecosystem: Environmental > Terrestrial > Plant litter >...
CGGTCGGCGTCCCGTCGACGTCCGTCGTGGCACCGACCGTGAGCTTCGCGGTCTGCGAGTAGGCGAACCCGCCGACGACGAGCACTCCCCCGGTCGCGGAGTTCATGCAGTCGAGGTTGCCCGCGAAGGTGTAGTCGAATCCGCCGTCGGTCTGGGCGAGCTCGGTCTGCACCCGGCCCTCGAGGGTCGCGCCGCTCGACACCGTTCCATCGCACACCTGCTCGTCGCAGTCGTCGCGGTCGACCATGAGATAGCGCACCGACGTCGCACCGACGACGCGCGCCGGGTTCGAGGCGTCGTTGCTCGTCGCGACCGTGCGGGTGACCACCCATTCGCCGGAGATGTCGGCCTGCGGGGTCGTGACCGCCGCGGTGCCCGTCGGCTGCGACGCGCCCCCGGTGCAGCCGGAGAGTGCCACCAGTGCCGTCGCAGCGAACAGTGTGACGACGACGGGGCGGTAACGCATCCCAGAATCATGACAGCCGCCGGAGAAAGCCACAAATTGCCCGGGCGGATGTCGCGGACCGCTGTCTCCCCGCCGGGGGCTACTCGCGGCGGAGGCGCGCCTCGTCGACGGCGTCCTCGGGCAAGGGCCTCGCCACCGGGATCTTGCTGCCGAGCACCTGCGAGACGAGGTCGCGCGCGATGTCCTGCGGGGTGAGTCCGACGCGGGCGAGGATCTGGTCGCGCGTGCCGTGGTCGAGGAACTCGTCGGGCAGGCCGAGCTCCGTCACCGGGGTGTCGACCCCGGCGGCACGCAGGTCTTGCCGGATCCGGGTTCCGATGCCGGCCACGCGCACCCCGTCTTCTATCGAGACGACGATGCGGTGCTCGGCCGCGAAGCCGACGACGCTGCCCGGCACGGGAACGACCCAACGCGGGTCGATGACGGTCGCGCCGATTCCCTGTGCCGCGAGCCGCTCGGCGACCTGGAGGCCGATCTTGGCCATCGGGCCGACCGTGATGATGAGCACGTCCTTGTGCGGCGCCTCACGCAGCACGTCGACGCCGTCGTCGGTGCGGCGCACGGCCTCGAACTCGTTGCCGACCGAACCCTTCGAGAAGCGCACGACGGTGGGGCCGTCCTCGACGACCACGGCCTCGCGCAGCTCCTCGCGCAGGCGGGTCGCGTCGCGTGGGGCGGCGATGCGGATGTTCGGGACGACCTGCAGGATGGCGAGGTCCCACATGCCATGGTGGCTCGGGCCGTCGGGACCGGTGACCCCGGCGCGGTCGAGCACGAGGGTGACGCCGGCCTTGTGGAGCGCGACATCCATCAGCATCTGGTCGAACGCGCGGTTCACGAACGTGGCGTACATCGCGACGACCGGGTGGAGCCCGCCGAAGGCGAGGCCCGCGGCCGAAGTGACGGCGTGCTGCTCGGCGATGCCGACGTCGAGCACGCGGCCGGGGAACTTCTCGGCGAAGCGGTGCAGCCCGGTGGGCCGAAGCATCGCGGCGGTGATGCCGACGATGCGCGGGTTGTGGGTGGCGATGTCGAGGATCTCGTCGGCGAACACGCTCGTCCACGAGGGGTTGCTCGCGGCCTCGATCGACTCGCCGGTCTCGGGGTCGATCTGTCCGACCGCGTGGAACTGGTCGGCGGTGTCGGCGAGGGCCGGCTGGTAGCCGCGGCCCTTCTCTGTGATGGCGTGCACGATCACGGGCGCGCCGTAGTTCTTCGCCTGCTCGAGGGCCGCCTGCATCGCGACGAGATCGTGCCCGTGGATCGGACCGATGTACTTGATGTCGAGGTTGGAGTACAGGGCCTCGTTGTTGGTGAAGCGGCTGAGGAAGCCGTGGGTCCCCCCGCGGATGCCGCGGTAGAAGGCACGCCCCGGGTGGCCGAACTTCGAGAACAGTTTCTCGCTCGTGCGGTGCAGGTGGCGGTAGGAGCTGCGCGTGCGCACGTCGTTGAGGAAGTGCGCCATGCCGCCGATCGTCGGCGCGTAGGAACGTCCGTTGTCGTTGACGACGATCACGAGGTTGCGCGAGTTGTCGTCGCTGATGTTGTTCAGCGCTTCCCACGTCATGCCGCCCGTGAGCGACCCGTCGCCGACGACGGCCACCACGTGCCGGTCGCCCTGCCCGGTCATCGTGAAGGCGCGCGAGATGCCGTCGGCCCACGAGAGCGAGCTCGAGGCGTGCGAGCTCTCCACGATGTCGTGCGGGGACTCCGAGCGCTGCGGGTAGCCGGCGAGTCCGTCTTCGAGCCGGAGCTTGCTGAAGTCCTGGCGGCCGGTGAGCAGCTTGTGCACGTAGCTCTGGTGCCCGGTGTCGAACACGATCGCGTCGCGCGGCGAATCGAACACCCGGTGGATGGCCATCGTGAGCTCGACGACCCCGAGGTTCGGCCCGAGATGGCCGCCGGTCTTCGACACCTCGGTGACGAGGAACTGCCGGATTTCGGCGGCCAGGTCGACCATCTGCGCCGGCGTCAGCGAGTCGAGGTCACGGGGACCTGTGATCGTGTGAAGCAGACCGTTGTTCTCGAGCAGACCCATTGTGCGAGCCTAGACCAGCGACCTCAGAACGTACTGCAGGATCCCGCCGTTGCGGTAGTAATCCGCCTCGCCGGGGGTGTCGATACGCAGCACCGCGTCGAACTCGACCGTCTGCTTGCCCTCGGGCGAGTTCTCGGTGGGTTCGGCGACCACGTGCAGGGTCTTCGGGGTGCGGCCCTCGTTGAGCTCTTCGACGCCGGAGATCGAGATCGACTCCGTGCCGTCGAGGCCGAGCGACTCCCAGGTCTCGCCGGCGGGGAACTGGAGCGGGAGCACGCCCATCCCGATCAGGTTCGAGCGGTGGATGCGCTCGAAGCTCTCGGTGATGACGGCCTTGACGCCGAGGAGGCTCGTGCCCTTCGCGGCCCAGTCGCGGCTCGATCCCGAGCCGTATTCCTTGCCGCCGAGGATGACGAGCGGGGTACCCTGCGCCTGGTAGTTCTGGCTCGCGTCGTAGATGAACGACTGCGGGGCGTCGGGTTGCGTGAAGTCGCGCGTGTAGCCGCCCTCCACGTTGTCGAGCAGCTGGTTGCGCAGGCGGATGTTCGCGAACGTGCCGCGGATCATGATCTCGTGGTTGCCGCGGCGCGAGCCGTAGGAGTTGTAGTCCTTGCGCGAGACGCCGTGCTCGTCGAGGTACTTGCCCGCGGGGCTGTCGCCCTTGATGTTGCCGGCCGGGCTGATGTGGTCTGTGGTGACCGAGTCGCCGAGCTTCGCGAGTACGCGAGCGCCGACGATGGATGTCACGGGGGTGAGTTCCATCGTCATGCCGTCGAAGTACGGGGGCTTGCGCACGTATGTCGACTCCGCGTCCCACTCGAAGGTGGCGCCGACCGGCGTCGGCAGGTTCTGCCAGCGCTCGTCGCCGTCGAAGACGCCGGCGTACTCGTGGGTGAACATGCCGGTGTCGATCGACGAGTCGATCGTGGCCTGCACCTCGGCCGAGTCGGGCCAGATGTCCTTGAGGTAGACGTCTTCGCCGTCGGTACCCGTTCCGAGCGCGTCCTTCTCGAAGTCGAAGTTCATCGACCCGGCGAGGGCGTAGGCGATCACGAGCGGCGGGCTCGCGAGGTAGTTCATCTTCACGTCGGGGTTGATGCGCCCCTCGAAGTTGCGGTTGCCCGACAGCACGGCGGTGACGGCGAGGTCGTTGTCGTTGACCGCCGCCGAGATCTCGTCGAGTAGCGGGCCCGAGTTGCCGATGCAGGTCGTGCAGCCGTAGCCGACGGTGTAGAAGCCGAGGTCTTCGAGGTACTCGGTGAGTCCGGCCTTGGCGTAGTAGTCGGTGACGACCTTCGAGCCGGGTGCGAGCGTGGTCTTGACCCACGGCTTCGACTTCAGGCCCTTCTTGCTGGCGTTGCGGGCGAGCAGGCCGGCCGCGAGCATGACCGAGGGGTTCGACGTGTTGGTGCACGAGGTGATCGCGGCGATCGCGACGGCTCCGTGGTCGAGCGTGAAGCCGGTACCGTCGTCGAGCGACACCCGGGCGGGGTTCGTGACCGTCGACGGCGCGTGGCTCGTGTGCACGTGCGCGTGGGCCGTCTCCTCGTCTTGCGGGGTGAGGCCGATCGGGTCGGACGCGGGGAACGTGCCCTCGAGCGCGTCGTCGACGAGCGAGTGGTCGGTCGACGCGTAGGCGTCGAGGTCGAGGATGAACTGGTCTTTCGCGCGGCTGAGCTCGACGCGGTCCTGAGGGCGCTTCGGTCCCGCGATCGACGGCACGACGGTGGCGAGGTCGAGCTCGATGTACTCGCTGAAGACGGGCTCGACACTGGGGTCGTGCCAGAGCTTCTGCAGCTTCGAGTACTGCTCGACCAACGCGACCTGGGTCTCGCTCCGGCCGGTGAGGCGCAGGTAGTCGAGGGTGACGTCGTCGATGGGGAACATCGCGGCCGTGGAGCCGAACTCCGGGCTCATGTTGCCGATGGTGGCGCGGTTCGCGAGCGGCACCTGGGCGACGCCCTCGCCGTAGAACTCGACGAACTTGCCGACCACGCCGTGCTTGCGCAGCATCTGCGTGATGGTGAGCACGACGTCGGTCGCGGTGACGCCGGTGGGGATCGAGCCGGACAGCTTGAAGCCGACGACCTTGGGGATGAGCATCGAGACGGGCTGGCCGAGCATGGCGGCCTCGGCCTCGATTCCGCCGACGCCCCAGCCGAGCACGCCGAGTCCGTTGACCATCGTGGTGTGGGAGTCGGTGCCGACGCAGGTGTCAGGGTAGGCGCGCAGCACACCTTCCACGGTGCGCGTGAACGTGACCTGGGCGAGGTACTCGATGTTCACCTGGTGCACGATGCCGGTTCCGGGCGGCACGACCTTGAAGTCGTCGAACGCCGTCTGGCCCCAGCGCAGGAACTGGTAGCGCTCGCCGTTGCGCTCGTACTCGAGCTCGACGTTGCGCTCGAGGGCGTTGTCGGTGCCGAAGAGGTCGGCGATGACCGAGTGGTCGATGACCATCTCGGCGGGAGAGAGGGGGTTGATCTTCTTCGGGTCGCCGCCGAGGTCGACGACGGCCTCGCGCATCGTGGCGAGGTCGACGATGCAGGGAACGCCGGTGAAGTCCTGCATGACCACGCGCGCCGGGCTGAACTGGATCTCGGTGTCGGGCTCGGCGGTGGGTACCCACGAACCGAGGGCCTCGATCTGGCTCTGGGTGACGTTGGCGCCGTCTTCGGTGCGCAGCAGGTTCTCGAGCAATACCTTGAGGCTGAAGGGCAGCTTCTCGTGACCGGCGACCCTGTCGATCCGGAACACCTCGTAGTCGGTAGAACCGACCGTGAGCTTGTCCTTGGAATTGAAGCTGTTTACTGCGGACATAGTGCCGTCTCCCTTGCTGACCTGACTCCATCCTCGCGGTACGCCCGATGGTGCACCAGCAAGGTAAGCCTAAGGCTCGGCCGTGCTGCGGATCAGGACTCGTTTTAGCGGGACAGACCGAGTATATATCTCGACGTCAAGATACTTTGACGACGCGCGGGCCGCTATTCCGCGGCATCCGCCCCGGTGGATGTCGCGGCAGCTCCCCTGGCGTACACCGCGCGCACGAGCAGCCAGGTGACCCAGAGCGTGGCCGCGTAGAGCGGCAGGCCCATCACGAGTTTCGCCGTCCCGAGCAGCTGCGGCTGCTCGGCGAAGTAGAGCGGCATCTGCACCGCGAGCCGCGCGGCGAACATCGCGGTCCAGAGCACGGTCGCCACGACGGCGACCCGGTACTTGGCCTTATCGGTACGCCACGCGCTTCCCTCGCCACGCAGGAACCCGACGATGATGCCGATCACCGGCCAGCGCACGGCGAGGCTCACGAGCAGGGCGACGACGTAGGCGCCGTTGAGCACGAAGCCGAGCACGAAGTTCTCTTCGGCCCGCCCGGAGAAGATCGCGAGGGCGGCGGAGACGACGATGCCCGCGAGACCGACGAGCGCAGGCACGACGGGCGACCGGCCGACCAGGCGCACCACGACGAAGACGACGGCCACCGCGCCGGGGATGAGCACCGACGGCGCCACCTCCGCCGTGATCGCGTAGACGAGCACGAAGACGAATCCGGGCAGGATCGACTCCACGATGCCGCGGATTCCGCCGATGGCGGCCAGCAGGGCGCCCGCGGTCGGGGTCTCGCCCGGCTGCACCTTGCCGAAGCCGGACTTCTGGGCCGCGGCCGAGAACGCCTCGGAGAACGACGGAGGGGTCGCCGATCCGTCGCGTCCGTCGCTCATCGTCAGACCGCTGTCGGCGCCGCCGGCGCGTCGCTACCGGGCGTCGCGGCGGGCATGGTGAGCGGGATGAGGTCGCGCGGCGGCATCGGGGTGTTGCCACGCACGACGACGATGCTGCGGAACAGGTCTTCGACCTGCTCGGCGGCGGGGCCGGCCGTGGCGCCCTCGCCCGCGATCACGCCGCGCAGGAACCAGCGCGGGCCGTCGACGCCGACGAAGCGGGCCAGGCGGGAGCCCGTCTGTCCCGCGTTCGTCACGGGGATCTCGGCGAGCACCTCGGGGCCGAACGGGCCGTCGGTGACCGTCGTGGTCCCGCCCTGCTTCTGGATCTGCTCCACGATCTGGGCGCGGATCTCGTGCCAGAGCCCGCTCGTGCGCGGTGCGGCGAACGGCTGCACCTGCAGCGACGAGCCGGCGTAGTCGAGGCCGACCGCGACGACGCGCTTGCTGCCCTCTTCCACCTCGAGCCGCAGCTGCAGGTCGGGGCGGGGGACGATCTTGACGCCGCCGAGGTCGACGTAGGGCCTGACCGCGTTGGCCTCGCTCTCGTCGAGGGGGCCGTTCTCCTCGCGGTCGGCCGGGGCCGACTTCGCGTCCTCGTCGACGATGATCTCGAATTCGTTGTCGCTCACGCGATGTCTCCTGACTGGGTTGCGCTGTACCCGGTCGACCCGAAGCCCTGTGAGCCCCTGGCACTCCCGGGAAGAGTGGTGACCGGCACGAATCGTGCTCGCGCGACCGGCATGACGATGAGCTGCGCAATGCGGTCACCGATCGCCACAGGATACGCCACCGAACTGTCGGTGTTGAGCAGGGTCACGCGGATCTCGCCGCGGTACCCGGCGTCGACCGTGCCCGGGCTGTTGACGATGGTGATTCCGTGCTTGGCCGCGAGACCGCTGCGCGGCACGACGAACGCGGCGTAGCCGTCGGGGAGCGCTATCGACACGCCCGTGCCCACGGTCGCCCGCTCTCCGGGTGCCAGTTCGACGGCCTCCGCTGCGACGAGGTCGGCGCCCGCGTCGCCGGGGTGCGAATACGCGGGCGGTACGGCGGCGGTGATGAGGACGTCTACGGAATCTGACACGTCACGAGGGTAGTGCAGATCATCGCGGCATCCGAAAGTCTGATCGAATAGGGGTATGACGACGAATTACCGCGAGAGACTGTGGCCAGCGCCCTGGCTCTTCATCGCGACCGCCCTGGTGATCCCCGCCAGCCTGCTGGTCTTCCTGCCGATCAATACGACCGCGGGAGTGATCGTCGCGATAGTGCTGTATCTCGGCTGCGTCGTCTTGCTCGTGCTCGGCGGACCGGTGATAGAGGTGACCGACTCCGACTTCCGAGCCGGGAGGGCGACGCTGCCGCTCTCCGTCGCCGGCGAGGTCACGGCGTTCACGGGAGAGGATGCTCGGGCGGAGCGCGGGCCGCGGCTCGACGCCCGTACGTGGCTGCTCATTCGCGGATGGATCTCACCCCTGGTGAAGATCGAGATCCTCGACGAACGAGACAGCGCTCCGTACTGGGTCGTGTCTACGCGGCATCCGGATGCTGTCGTCGCCGCCATCGCGGCGGCCAAACAGCGGGCCTAGATTCTCAGGCCGCGCATTCGAGGCAGATCGGTCCGAGTTTCGTCTCGTGATCGATCTGCGAACGGTGCTTCACGAGGAAGCACTCCACACAGGTGAACTCATCGGCCTGTGCGGGAAGGACGACCACGTCGAGGTCGTGCTCACTGAGGTCCCCACCCTCGAGTTCGAAACTGCCAGGGTTATCGGCGTCATCAACGTCGACTGAGCCAGACATCTTGTCTGGAACGCGCTCCTTCAGGGCCTCGATCGACTCTGTGTCATCGTCGGTCTTGCGGGGTGCGTCGTAGTCGGTTGCCATGCCCATCCACTTCTGTATGCGTCTAGTTATCTAAATCGGCGGCCACAGTTTGCATCATCGGTATGTGAATAGCAAACCCAATTTGACAGTTGTCGTGGTGCCAGGATGGGTAACTTCCGGCGCGCCCGGCGTATTCCCGCGATACCCGCGAAAACCGTGGCATCCTTACCGTGAATATCGAGCGCTGGAGGGTATCTCAGCATGCAAGACCTGCGAGTAATCGGAGTAGAAAACGGGGCACTCCTCGTGGCCTCCGTCGACGGCAACCGCTATCGGATCCCCATCGACGAGGTGCTGCAGTCAAAGCTGCGCCAGGCGGCTCCCGACCCCGGGTCGGGGCGCAAGATCGCGCCGCGCGAGATCCAGGCGCAGATCCGGTCGGGGATGTCGGCACAGGACGTCGCGGCCGTCACGGGCGTGCCGCTCGAGTACATCCAGAAGTTCGAGGGGCCCGTGCTCGCCGAACGCGAGTTCGTCGTGGAGACGGCACTCGGCGTACCCGTGCACACGGCCAACGAGTCCGACCCCATGGCGCTCGGCCGCACCTTCGGCATCGTCATCCGCGAACGCCTCGTCGGCCTCGGCGCGCTGAACGAACGCTGGGCCAGTTGGAAAGATCCCGAGAGCGGCTGGATCGTGAAGCTCGCTTTCACCGCCGAGCAGATCGACCACGACGCGCGGTGGCGCTTCGACCCGAAGAAGCTCACGCTCGCGCCCCTCAACAACGAGGCCGTCACCCTCTCGCAGCAGGGCGAGGCGCAGGGCGCCCTCATCCCGCGGCTGCGTGCGGTGAGCGGCGACGACCGCGAGGCCGACAGCACCCGCTTCGACAGCGGCGCGTTCGACATCGACGACGAGAGCCTCGCCCAGCACGAGAGCGAGCTGCCGAAGAACCGTTTTGGCTCCAACGCCCCCGTCGAGCACGAGCCCGTGCACGACCACAACCAGACCGCCGACCTGCTCGAGGCACTGCGTCGTCGGCGCGGCGAACGCGAGGCCGCCGCGATGCCCGAGGACGACCAGGCGTCGCACCCCTCGCGGTCGCAGGGCGGCATCCGTCTCGTCGACGTTCCCCTCGACGGGTTCCTGACGGATGACGCGGAGCCCGCACGCACCACCGCCCCGCAGCCCGTGCTGCCGAGCAAGAACGCGGCACGCAAGGGCCGCACCGCCATGCCGAGCTGGGACGACATCGTCTTCGGCGCGCGCCCCGACGACGACCTCGTCTAGACCCTTCCCGCCGCGCACCGAGCCCGTCGATACCGCCGGAGGTCGCCCTCCCGCCGGACGTCGCCCGGCTCGGTGCACGGGCTAGCGCCGGGCGAACGCGCCCAGACGCAGCAGCGGCACGCGCATCTCCTCGGGCGACCACGATCCGTGGTGCCCGACCATGCCGTGCCCCGTGCCCCTCGTGCGGCTGTCGTAGTAGGCGATGCCCTTCCGCGCCGCGACGAGCAGGTCGCCGATGCGCGGCACGACCTCGTCGCGCACCTCGCCGAACCAGCCCGCCTCGATCGCCTCCGCCCGGGTGGCGACCCACGCGCGGTCGCCCTCGGCATCGCGCCAGGCCTGCACGGTGGCGGCGCGGGTCGCCTCGTCGGCGTCGGCGGCGAAGTGCAGCTGCAGGCATCGCGGCTCCCCCGCGACGAAACGCACCCCGTCGATGAGCGCCGGCGTCTGGTCGAACATGATGTGGTTGTGCTCGGCGATGTCGACGACGCCGTGGTCGGCCGTGATGAGCACCCCGTGGTCCGGGCCGAGCTTTCCGGAGAAGTCGCGGACGGCCGCATCCAGCACCTCGAGCCAGGCGGTCCATTCGACCGAGTCCGCGCCCGTGGCATGGCCGGCGACGTCGAGCTCGGGCACGTAGACGTAGGCGATGCCCGCGGCGCCCGGCGCGGCGAGCCACTCCGCGGCCCGCTCGAACCGGTCGTCGATGCTCGACGCCCCGATGTACTCGGCGCCGCGCAGCACGGCCTTGGTGAAGCCGCTGTCGCGGTAGCGCTCCGGAGCGATCACGACGGCGGAGCGGCCCTCGGCGACAGCCCGCTCGAACACGGTCGGCTCGGGCTGCCAGGTATAGGGATCGAGCTTCGCGTCCCACCCGGAGAGCTGCTTGATGACCCGGTCGTTGGCCGGATCGAGCACCGTGTAGCCGACCATGCCGTTCTGTCCGGGGCGGGTTCCCGTGGTGAGCGCGGCGAGGGCCGACGCGGTCGTCGTGGGAAATCCGGAATCCATGACGGATGACGCGGTCATGAGCGACACGAGCGTGCGGGCGTGGCCGGCCCGCGCCTTGAGGGCGGCGGAGCCGAGGCCGTCGACGAGCACGACGACCGCGCGGCGCACGGGGGGAAGGCCGAGCCGGTTCTCCCGCCCCGAAATTGCGGAGAGACACGCGGGCATGACATCGGCGAGGCTCAGGCGGTCTGTTTTCGGCGCCGGTAGCATAGGGGCAATCTTATGGCTACTCCCGCGAATCCCCCTGCCCCCGTGACCTCAGCGACCCCTCCGGGAGAGCACATCGAAGAGGTCGACGTTTCGACCGAGATGCAGGGGTCGTTCCTCGAGTACGCCTACTCCGTGATCTACTCGCGCGCGCTCCCCGACGCGCGTGACGGACTCAAGCCGGTGCAGAGGCGCATCCTCTACCAGATGGCGGAAATGGGACTGCGCCCCGACAAGGGCCACGTGAAGTCGGCGCGTGTCGTCGGCGAGGTGATGGGCAAGCTGCACCCGCACGGCGACGCGTCGATCTACGACGCGATGGTGCGCCTCACCCAGGACTTCATCCTGCGCGTGCCGCTCATCGACGGCCACGGCAACTTCGGGTCGCTCGACGACGGCCCGGCGGCTCCCCGCTACACCGAGGCGCGGCTGCACGCCACGGCCCTCGCCATGACCGAGAGCCTCGACGAAGACGTCGTCGACTTCGTGCCCAACTACGACAACCAGCTCACCCAGCCCGAGGTGCTGCCCGCGGCCTTCCCCAACCTGCTGGTCAACGGGGCGAGCGGCATCGCGGTCGGCATGGCCACCAACATGGCCCCGCACAACCTCGTGGAGGTCATCGGGGCGGCGCGCCACCTGCTGCACAACCCGAATGCCACCCTCGACGACCTCATGGAGTTCGTGCCGGGTCCCGACCTGCCCACCGGCGGCACCATCATCGGCCTCGCCGGCATCAAGGACGCGTACGCCACGGGCCGCGGCGCCTTCAAGACGCGGGCGAAGGTGACGACGGAAGCGATCTCCGCGCGAAAGACCGGCCTGGTCGTGACCGAGCTGCCGTACATGGTCGGCGCCGAGAAGGTCATCGAGAAGATCAAGGACGGCGTCAACAACAAGAAGCTCTCCGGCATCTCCGACGTGACCGACCTCACCGACCGCAAGCACGGACTGCGGCTCGTGGTCGGCATCAAGACCGGCTTCAGCCCCGATGCCGTGCTCGAGCAGCTCTACCGCTACACCCCGCTCGAAGACAGCTTCAACATCAACAACGTCGCGCTCGTCGGCGGCGGACCGCAGACCCTCGGGCTGCGCGACCTGCTGCGGGTGTACGTCGACCACCGCCTCGACGTGGTCACCCGCCGCAGCCGGTACCGCCTGGCGCGACGCCTCGAACGCCTGCACCTCGTCGAGGGACTGCTCATCGCGATCCTCGACATCGACGAGGTCATCCAGGTCATCCGGCAGAGCGACGACTCCGAGGCGGCTCGCGCGCGGCTGCGCACCGTGTTCGACCTCAGCGAGCTGCAGGCCGAGTACATCCTCGAGCTGCGCCTGCGTCGGCTCACCAAGTTCAGCCGCATCGAGCTCGAGAACGAGAAGGCCCAGCTGCTCGCCGAGATCGCCGAGCTCGAGGCACTGCTCACGAGCCCCGCCCGGCTGCGCGACCTCGTGTCGAGCGAACTCGACGACATCTCCGACCGGTTCGGCACCCCACGGCGCACGCTGCTCACCGAGGCGCGGCCGTCGATCGCGACATCCGCATCCTCGCGCAAGAACGCGCCGGTGCTCGAGATCGCCGACTCCGCCTGCCGCGTCTACCTGTCGACCACCGGGCGCGCCATCCGCGTCGACATCGCCGAGGCGGTCGAAGGGGCGGATGCCGCGGCTCCCCTCGCGCGTCGCCGCACCAAGCACGACGCCATCCGCTCGAGCATCGTGACCACCGCGCGTTCTGAGATCGGCGCTGTGACCAACCTCGGCCGGCTCGTCAGGTTCACCGCGGTCGACCTGCCCAACGTTCCGAGCAACTCGATCCAGCTCGCGGCGGGCACCCGCATCGGCGACTACCTCGCGCTCACCAACAAGAAGGAGCGCGTGCTCGGCTTCGTGTCGCTCGACTCGTCCGAGCCGATCGCCGTCGGCACCCGGCACGGCGTCGTCAAGCGGGTCGCGACCGGCGCCTACCCGAACAAGCCGGAGTTCGAGATCATCGCGCTCAAGGCCGGCGACGAGGTCGTCGGCGTCGCGCAGGGCGCGGACTCCGACGAGCTCGTGTTCGTGACGTCGGACGCGCAGCTGCTGCACTTCGCCGCATCCGTCGTCCGTCCCCAGGGCGCCGCCGCGGGAGGCGTCGCGGGGATCAACGTCTCGGCCAAGGCGTCGGCGATCTACTTCGGCGCCGTCGATCCGGCCGCCGAGATCGTGGTCGCGACCGTGTCCGGCTCGTCGGACGCCCTGCCCGGGGTCGACCCGGGGCGGGCGAAGGTGTCGCTGTTCGGGGAGTTCCCCGGTAAGGGTCGCGCAACCGGCGGGGTGCGCGCGCACTCGTTCCTCAAGGGCGAAGACGCGCTCGTGCTCGCCTGGGCCGGTCCGGCGCCGTCCCTCGCGGTCGGACCGGACGGTTCGGTGCGCCAGCTTCCCGACCCCGGCGCCAAGCGCGACGCCTCGGGAACACCGCTCGACTCGATCGTCGGGTCGATCGGCACCTCGATCTGACCCGGCCGCGCTCCGGTCGCTCGCCCACCCTCGTTCTCAAAACGAAGGAGATCGGCGCTCGATCCGCTGGCGAGTGACGCTGCGGGCGGGTAACCCGGGGCGGATTCCTTCGTTTTGAGCAGAGGGGTGCGGGGCGGGCGTCAGCGCGCGGTGTAGGCGTCGATGCGCAGGTGCAGGCCGGCCCGCGCCACGAGCGCGGCATCGAGCGGTTCGAGTTCGAAGACGAATCCGTTCGCGCGCCCCTCGACGGCTATCGAGAAGCTGCCGTAGAGCACGCCGTCGAACGGGACGTAGGCCATGCGCTCGAGCACCGGCCGCAGAACCGCGAGGTGCGGCTCGATCAGCTGCGTACCCGGCTCGATGCCGGAGTCGAGGTGCCACTGCGAGATCTCGCGTGCCGGACCGGTCGGGTCGAAGTCGTTGATCGGGGCGCCGACGGGCGCCCAGCGGGTCGCCGAGGCCCCCGTGTACTCGTCGAGGTCGGCGAGGCTACGGGTCGCGGTGGCGATGTTGATGCTGACGCGGAAGATGCTCATCGCTCCATCATCGCCTACCCGGGCTAGACGTCGATGCGGTCGCGGTCGAGTCCCTCGCCGGCGATGATGAACTCCTTGCGGGGCGCGACGTCGTTGCCCATGAGCAGCTCGAATACCCGGGATGCCTCTTCCGCGGCCTCGGCGTCGACGACCGTGACGCGGCGCAGCGTACGGTAGCGGCGGTCCATGGTCGTCTCCGACAGCTGGTCGGCGTCCATCTCGCCCAGTCCCTTGTAGCGCTGGATCGGATCTTGGTAGCGCTTGTTCGAGCGCTTGAGCCCCGCGAGCACGGTCTCCAGTTCTTTCTCGGAGTAGGTGTAGATCGTCTCGTTGGGCTTCGAGCCCGGGTTCATCACGATCACACGGTGCAGCGGCGGGACGGCCGCGTAGACCCGCCCGGCCTCGATCATCGGCCGCATGTAGCGGAAGAAGAGGGTGAGCAACAGGGTGCGGATATGCGCGCCGTCGACGTCGGCGTCGCTCATGATGATGACCTTGCCGTACCGGGCCTGGTCGATGTCGAAGGTGCGTCCCGACCCGGCGCCGATCACCTGGATGATCGACGCGCATTCGGCGTTCGACAGCATGTCGGAGACCGACGCCTTCTGGACGTTGAGGATCTTGCCGCGGATCGGCAGCAGCGCCTGGTACTCGCTGTCGCGCGCGAGCTTCGCGGTGCCGAGAGCGGAGTCGCCCTCCACGATCATGAGTTCGCTGTTGAGCACGTCGTTCGAGCGGCAGTCGACGAGCTTGGCGGGGAGCGACGAGCTCTCGAGCGCGTTCTTGCGGCGCTGGGTCTCCTTGTGCGTGCGGGCGGAGATGCGCGACTTCATCTCGGCGACGATCTTGTCGAGCACGAGGGAGGCCTGCGCCTTGTCGTCGCGCTTCGTCGACGAGAACCGTTCGGCCATCGCCTTGGCGACCACGTTCGCCACGATGTTGCGCACCGCGGGCGTGCCGAGGATCTCCTTGGTCTGGCCCTCGAACTGCGGCTCGGGCAGGCGCACCGTGAGCACCGCGGTCAGGCCGGCGAGGATGTCGTCTTTGTCGAGCTTGTCGTTGCCGACCTTGAGCCGGCGCGCATTGACCTCGACCTGCTGGCGCAGGAACTTCATGAGGCCGGCCTCGAACCCGGCCTGGTGCGTGCCGCCCTTCGGCGTGGCGATGATGTTGACGAAGCTGCGGAAGACCGTCTCGTAGCCGGTGCCCCAGCGCAGGGCGATGTCGACCTCGACGTCGCGGGTGAGCTCGGTCGGAACCATCGCGCCGGTCTCCTGCAGCACGGGCACCGTCTCGGTGAACGAGCCGTCGCCCTGGAGGCGCCACGTGTCGGTGAGCGGGGCATCCGTCGACAGGAAGTCGACGAACTCGCTGATGCCGCCCGCGTAGCGGAACTGCTCGTGGGTCGTCGTCTCGCCGCGCTCGTCGGTGATGTCGATGCCGAGACCCGGCACCAGGAACGCGGTCTGGCGCGCGCGTCCGGTGAGTTCGTCGGTCTGGAAGGAGGCGCCCCTCGTGAAGATCTGCGGGTCGGCCCAGTAGCGCACCCGCGTTCCGGTCACGCCCTTCTTCACCTTGCCGATCACGCGCAGCTCGCTGCCGGAGACGAACGGGGTGAACGGCGAGTCCGGGTCGGGGCCGTCGGTGTCGGCGAAGTTGCCCGGCTCCCCACGGTGGAACGACATCGCGTAGGTCTTTCCGTCGCGGTCGACCTCAACGTCGAGGCGCGCCGACAGAGCGTTGACGACGGAGGCGCCGACGCCGTGCAGGCCGCCCGAGGCCGCGTACGAACCGGAACCGAACTTGCCGCCCGCGTGCAGCTTCGTGAAGACCACCTCGACGCCGCTCAGGCCGGTCTTCGGCTCGATGTCGACGGGCACTCCGCGAGCACGGTCTCGCACCTCGACGCTGTCGTCTTTGTGCAGGATGACGCTGATCTCGCTGCCATGGCCGCCGAGGGCCTCGTCCACCGAGTTGTCGATGATCTCCCATAGGCAGTGCATCAGGCCGCGCGAGTCGGTCGAGCCGATGTACATTCCGGGGCGTTTGCGGACGGCCTCGAGCCCCTCGAGTACGGAGAGGTGTCTCGCCGAGTAGTCCGAACCCGCCACGGGTGCTCCTTCTATCTGCCAACTGTCTGGGCACGGGAACAGAACCGCCCCGCGCCGACGTTCAAGACTACTGAATCATCGACCGGCGACCCCGCTCCGACACCCGCCCGACCGCCCGCAGGGGCGTGGCGGTACGCGTTCAGCGAAATACCCGGTAAATGTCGCACCGGCGCCACGGCGCCGTGCTTGGATATATCAACGGAACCAGTTCGTGATCACGCCCGAAGGAGCAACCCATGTCTCAGTTCGCCACAGAGAACAACGTTGACGAGCGTGAGTCCGCGTACACGCTCACCGCACTCGACCGCTGCGACAGCTGCGGAGCGCAGGCCTACATCCGCGTGACCATGAAGACCGGCGAGCTGCTGTTCTGCGCTCACCACGGTGCCGAGTTCAAGGAGAAGCTGTCTGCGACCGCTCTCCACTGGCACGACGAGTCCGACCGCCTGGTCGAGGCTTCGCGCAACTGAAGCGTCGACGATTAGCGGAGCACAGCGGATCGCGAGCATCGACCTCGCGGCTCTCGCCCGCAACCTGACAACCCTCGCCGCACACCACGGCACCCGCGCCCTAGATCGCCAGCCACTGGTGGATCTGAGGGCGTCGGCGTACGGGCACGGACTCGTGACCGTCGCGCGGGTCGCGGCGACCGCGGGGATCCGATCGTTCCGGGTGTCGAGCGTCGCCGAGGCGGTCGAGCTCCGCGACCACGGCCTGGACGCCGAGATACTGTCGCCCGTGTCGCCGAGCGAGTCCGCGGTGGCGGCGGAGCGCGACATCCGCACACTCTCCGACGACGGCGAGGCCCAGGATGACGCGGCCGCCCGTGACCTCGGCGTGGGGGTCTACGGGCTCGCCACTCCGGCGGGGATCGCCACGGAGCCCGTCATGACGCTCACCGCCGAGGTCATCGCGGTCAAGCGGGTGATCGCGGGAACCGGCGTCTCGTACGGATACACCTACCGCGCGCCCGCCGACACGGCCATCGCGCTCGTGTCGATCGGCTACGCCGACGGCGTGCCGAGGCTCGGCTCGAACACCGCTCGGGCATCGCTCGCCGGCATCGCCTACCCGGTCGTCGGGCGCATCGCGATGGACCAGCTCGTGCTCGACGTCGGCACCGCGCACGTCTCCCCCGGCGACATCGCCACCGTGTTCGGGCGCGCCGACCGCGGCGAGCCCACGGCGCGTGAGTGGGCCCAGCGCACCCGCCGGCCCGCGGAGGCACTCACCGCCGGGCTGCGCCGACGCGTGACGAGGATCCCGACTGATGACTGACGCCGTAGCCACCGTCGATCTCGCGACGTTCCGTCGCAACGTGGAGACCCTCGTCGCCATCGCCGCCCCCTCGGAGGTGATGCTCGCCGTCAAGGCCGACGCCTACGGGCACGGCATGCTGCCGATGTCGCTCGCCGCCCTGGAGGCCGGTGCCACCGCCCTCGCCGTGCTCGAGGTGGGCGCCGGGCTCGAGCTCCGGGCCGCCGGTGTCACCGTGCCGCTGTTCGCCTGGCTTCATGGCAGCTCCACCGACTTCCGAGCCGCGGCGGAGTCGCGCATCGACGTCGGCATCTCGGCGGTCTGGCAGCTCGAGGCGATCGCCGAGAGCGGCGCCGCCACGCCCGCGCGGGTGCACCTCAAGATCGACACCGGGTTGAGCCGCAACGGAGCCTCGGCCGAGGACTGGCCCGAGCTCGTGTCCACGGCCCTGCACCTCCAGTCGCAGGGCTTCCTCGAGGTGTACGGCGCCTGGTCGCACCTCGCCGACGCGTCCGCCGCCGACGACGAGATCGCGCTCGCGAAGTTCGTCGTGGCCGTCGAGGTCGCCACGGCTCTCGGCGCCCGCTTCGAGAAGCTGCACCTGGCGGCGAGCTCTGCCGGCATCCGCCTGCCCGCGGCGCGCTTCGACTACGTGCGGTTCGGCATAGCGGCGTTCGGCATCTCCCCGTTCGACGACGTCGACGCCCACGGCCTCGGCCTCCAGGCCCCGATGACGCTGAGCGCTCCCGTCGTCGAGATCGCGACGCTGGCCGCCGGCCACTCCACCCTCGGCGGGCTCGACGTGAGCCTGCCGGAGCCCGCGACGCTCGCCCTCGTTGCCATCGGGTACGGAGACGGCGTGCAGGCCTCCGCGGCCGACCGGGCCGAGGTGCTCGTCGGGGGTTCGCGCCGCCGCATCGTGGCGCTCGGCGTCGACCGGATGCTCGTCGACGCCGACGATCTCGCGATCGCGCCCGGCGACCGCGTCGTGCTCTTCGGAAGCGCCGAGCGCGGCGAACCGACCGCCGAGGAGTGGGCGGCGCACGCGGACAGCATCGGCGACGAGATCGTCGCGAGCGTCGCACCACGCGTGCCCCGCGTCTACACGGGCTGAGCGCACGGGTCTCCCCTGCGCCACGCCCGTCGTGCCGGGCTAGAGGCCGAGGCGCTTCGCTATCGCGGCACGCGCGTTCGCCGCGGTCTCGTCGATGGCGGCGAGCCTCGGAACGTCGTCGAGGGCGGTGTCGGATCCGGCGTGGGCAAGCCCCGCGACGATGAAGCGGTCCGCCCAGACGGGGTTCATCGGCAGGAACGGTCCGTGCAGGTTGGTGCCGACGCTCGTGCCGTCGACGACGCCCTCGACCGCGGGCTCCGTGCCCGTGGATGACGCGGCGCCCGCATTGCCGAACCCGGAGGTGACCGTTCCGAGCGGGGTGGCCCCGGCCTCGAGCGTGGTGACCGAGCCGTGGTTCTCGAACCCGGCGAGCGTGCCGGCAGCGCTCTCCAGCACGATCTCGCCCACGGCGCGCGCGGCGACGAGGGCCACGCGCGACGGGAACACCCCGGCGCCCGGCGCCTCCGTGCCGTCTTCGTCGGCGACGGACGCGCCGAGCAGCTGCCAGCCGCCGGCGATCGCGAGGAACGGCACGCCGGATTCTTTCCACGCCCGCAGCCGCGGCGCGATGGCCGCGAGATCGTCGCGCACGGCGAGCTGCGCGGTGCGCGGGCCCGAGCCGATGTGCACGATGTCGACGGACTCCGGCAGCGCGTCGCCCACGTTGTGCTCGACGACCGTCACGGCGATGCCCCGCGCCTCGGCCCTCGTACGCAGGGCCAGCACGTTGCCGGAGTCGCCGTTGATCCCGAGCTGGCGTGGGTAGAGCGCGAGGATGCTGAGCGATCGGGTCACGGGGCGTTCTCCAACTCGAGGAAGCCGAGCAGCTTGCGGATCAGCATCATCTGTTCGTAGTTCACGATCATGGTCTTCGTGCCGCGCGCGGGCTTCGGCAACGCGAGGAACTTCTCGAGCGCGGGCTTCAGGTCGGGCACGACGCTGCCGACGGGGATGTCGCCGTAGCCGAACCGGGTCGCGAGCTGCCAGGCCTTGGTGCCCGAGAGCACGTCGACGTGGTCGATGTGGCCGAAGTCGGTGTCGTACATCCACGACGGGTCGGGTGTTCCCTCGTCGACCGCGACGAACAGCTGCTCGGGGGCTTCCTCGAGGTAGTCGAGGTTGAGCTGCAGGCTCGGCGGGTTCTTCATCATGATGACTTCGATGTCTTCGCCCCGGTGGGTGAGCACCTCGCCTCGCCCATAGACGGTGTCGAGACCGAGCATCGCGGATGCCACGAGCTCGGGCCGGAAGCGGGCGCCGAGCAGGCGTTCCGCCATGGCGGCGGCTCCCGCGACGTCGACCGCGTAGTGCAGGCCGCGCGCCGGCAGTCTCACGCCGACGTGCGCGCCGGCGATGGACACGCTGGCGTCGACGCCCGCGAGCCGCTCGACCACGACGCGGGGAACGGGCGCCGCGGCATCCGTGCGTCCCGAATAGACCTCGGCGTTCGCGAGGCCGTTGGGCGACGCGCTGAGCAGGGCGGGGTCGACCCCGAAGTAGCTGACCTCCGCGGTGCCGGCGAGCCTCGCGGCGACCGCGACCAGGTTGTCGTCGTCGGCGTTCACGACGACGTGCGCGTCGGCGGCGCCCGCGATCGTGGCGAGCATCTTCACGACGCGGTCGGGCTCGAAGAAGCGGTTGAGCTGATCGATCTGCACGTTGAGCAGCAGCACGCTCGACGGGCGCAGCACCTTCGCGAGGTTCACGCCGTAGGCCTCGTCGACCTCGAGCACGGCGATCTCTTCGCTCAGGCGGCCGCTCAGGGGCACGCTCGCGAGCAGCGCGGATGCGATGCCCTGCGGCAGGTTACCTCCGGAGGGGTTGCTGAAAACGTCGACGCCGTGTGCGCGCAGGATGCCCACGAGCATGTTCGTGGTCGTCGACTTTCCGTTCGACCCGGAGACGAAGACGACGCCGAGCGGCATCCTCTCGACCGCGCGCTCGAGCGCGCGCGGCGCGATCGCGAGCAGGACCCGACCGGGAACGGCCGATCCCCCGCCACGCAGGCGCGTGGCCCACCGCGCCGCCCTGCCGAGCAGGATGGCGGCCGCTGTCAGCACCGGTTTACTCGAGGTAGTCGCGCAGCGACTGCGACCGGCTCGGGTGGCGCAGCTTGGCCATCGTCTTCGACTCGATCTGGCGGATGCGTTCGCGCGTGACGCCGAACGTGTCGCCGATCTGGTCGAGGGTCTTCGGCATGCCGTCGCCGAGGCCGAAGCGCATGCGGATCACGCCGGCCTCGCGCTCGCTGAGCGAGTCGAGAAGGCTCTCGAGCTGCTTCTGCAGCATCGTGAACCCCACGGCGTCGGCGGGCACGACGGCCTCGGTGTCCTCGATGAGGTCGCCGAACTCGCTGTCGCCGTCTTCGCCGAGGGGCGTGTGCAGTGAGATCGGCTCGCGGCCGTACTTCTGCACCTCGATGACCTTCTCCGGGGTCATGTCGAGCTCGCGGCTCAGTTCTTCTGGCGTGGGCTCGCGACCGAGGTCCTGCAGCATCTGGCGCTGCACGCGGGCGAGCTTGTTGATGACCTCGACCATGTGCACCGGGATACGGATGGTGCGGGCCTGGTCGGCCATGGCGCGGGTGATCGCCTGGCGGATCCACCAGGTGGCGTAGGTGGAGAACTTGAAGCCCTTGGTGTAGTCGAACTTCTCGACTGCGCGGATGAGGCCCAGGTTTCCCTCCTGGATCAGGTCGAGGAACTGCATGCCGCGGCCCGTGTAGCGCTTGGCCAGCGAGACCACGAGGCGGAGGTTGGCGCCGAGCAGGTGGCTCTTCGCGCGGGCTCCGTCTTTCGACACCCAGATGAGTTCGCGGCCGAGCTGCGACTTCTTCTCGGCGTCGCTCATCTGCGACAGCTTGTCTTCGGCGAACAGCCCGGCCTCGATGCGCATGGCGAGCTCGACCTCTTCGGCCGCGTTGAGCAGGGCGACCTTTCCGATCTGCTTGAGGTAGTCCTTGACCGGGTCGGCGGTGGCGCCGGTGATCGCGGACGAGTAGACGGGGATGTCGTCTTCTTCGTCGGCGATCGAGATCACGAGAGCGCCGGCGGGAAGGGCTTCGTCCACGGCAGGCTTCTTCGACTCGTCGTCCTCGACGTCGTCGGCGACCTCTTTGACCTCGTCGCCCTCGACCACGTCGGCGACGACGACGACCACGTCGTCTTCTTCGTCGTCACCCTCGACGGGCTCGGTCGGCTCGTCGCCCTCGGCGACGATCTTCTTCGCTCCGCGCTTCGCTGCCGGCTTGGTGGCGGCGGCCTTCGCCGGGGCCTTCTTGACGGGGGTCTTCTTCTCGGCTGCCGCGGTCGTCTTCGCTGCGGGTGCCTTCTTGGCCGGAGCCTTCTTCGCTGCTGCCTTCACGGGAGCAGCATCCACACTGACCTGCTCGTTCTCCGCGCTGTCGACGAGCTCAGCGGTCTTGGTTTGGGTTGCCATTAGAACACCTTTCAGGGTTTTCGGGCAGTACTAAGACCCATGTCAAGTTTTCTCCCCTCGCGCGGCGAACGTGCGGCGGGAAATGCGAAACCTGAACGGGTCTTAGAACAATTATTGCACGGGTTGGGTCGAACGCTTGACAAACGGACGATTCAACCCTTTGCCTCGCGCCTGCGCCAACCCCGTACCAATGAAACCCAAAGGGGGGCCACGGTTATTCCCTCGTCCTGGTGCATGCGGCGCCTGGTCTTGCGGCGGGAGAGCAGGAGGAAGACGACGCCCGCACCGACGATCGGGAACTGAACGAGGAAGGCGATCCGGAAGGCATCGAGCGAGTAGAGCTCGGCCGGTACCCCCGAACCGCCGTTGGCGCGGTCGATCGAATCGAGCACGATGCCGACGAGCAGCATCATGACGAAGCTCGCGAGGAACCCGCCCACGTTGACCACGCCGCTCGCCGACCCCAGGTTGCGCGCCGGGTTGAAGGTGCGCGCGAAGTCGAAGCCGATGAGCGACCCCGGTCCGCCCACGGCGACGACGACGAGCAGCAGCACGACGAGCCAGAACGGGGGCTGGCCGGGCCAGAGCAGCACGGCCGCCCACGCGACGCCCATCGCGACGACGATGCCGAGCACGATGTTGCTGCGCCGGTAGGGATGCCGGGCACTCAGTATGCCGAGCACGGGCCCGGCGACGACGGCCACGGCCACGATCATCGTGAGCAGTAACGACGCGACGGTCGGCCCGTAGCCGAGCGCGACCGAGAGGAAGGGGAACCCCCAGAGCAGGGTGAGCACGGTGCCGGGCGACTGGGTGACGAAGTGCGACCAGAATCCGAGTTGCGTGCCGGGGCGGCCGAGACTCTCCCGCAGGTGGTGCATCGCGTCGCGCCATCCGCCCGTCCGCTCGATGGGCACGACGCCGTCCGGCGCATTGCGCACGAACAAGAAGACCAGCACGAAGGCGACGAGCGACATCGCCGCCGCGCTCAGGTAGGCGGGCTCCCACCCGAAGCGGTGCAGCAGCAGCGACAGCGGGATCGCCGACAGCACCTGGCCGAACGCGCCGAGCGTGCCGAGCGCCTGGGAGAGCAGGGGAAGGGTCTTGCCGTTGAACCACGACGCCAGCAGGCGCGTGACCGAGATGAACGTCATCGCGTCGCCGGCGCCGACGAGGATGCGCCCCACGATCGCGACCCCGATGGTCGGCGCGACGGCGAGGGTGGCCTGCCCGGCCAGCATGAGCACGGCGCCCGTGGCGATCAGCACGCGCGGCCCGGTGCGGTCGAGCACGACGCCCACGGGGATCTGCAGTCCCGCGTACACGATGAGCTGCACGACGGCGAGGCTCGAGAGGGCCGCCGCCTGCACGTCGAACCGCTCCGTGGCGTCGACCCCGGCGATGCCGAGCGAGCTGCGCTGCAGCACCGCGATCAAATAGGCGAAGACCGCGACGCCGAAGACGAGCCAAGAGCGCCGGGAGTTCACCCGATCAGGTTACCCGCTTCGCCATTTCGATCTCGTTCGCCGACGTGTCGAGCACGTACGGCACCGTCACGCCGGTCGCGACGAACCCACGCTTCTCGTACGCCCGACGCGCACGCAGGTTGCCCTCGTGAACGTGGAGCGTCAGCACCTCGCCCCTCGTGCGCGCCCAGCCCTCGACGCGGGCGAGCAGGGCGTCGGTGACGCCGGCGTCGGGGCCACGCCGGGCGGGGGCGACGTAGACGCCGACGAGCAGCGGGCCGCCACGGGGAGGGAGGTATCCGCCCATCGCGCCGATCCAGCGCCCGGAGTCGTCGACCGCGACGACGGCGATGCCGTTCTCGGCCGTTCCGCGCCTGCCTCGCATGCGCCACTCCGCCTCGCCCTGCCGCAGTGCGGTCTCGAGCGTCTCGGCGTACGCGGTCGGGGTGTCGGCGAGCATCTCCAGTCGGAGGGAGCGGATGTCGCGCCAGTCGTCCTCGGTCGTGGCACGCACCACGAAGCCACCGGGTTCGGCGACGGCGCCCATGCTACGGGCGGAGCGGGTCGTCGTCGCCGGTGCGGCGGAGGGCGAGGAAATTCTCGAGTTCCGCCGCGATCGAGTCGGCGCTCGGCAGTTCGCCGTCGACGTCGGTCAGCGGCGACCGCAGCGGGTTGTCGAGCATGTAGCTGTCGTGGCGCTCCTCGAGGTTCACGACGAGCTTGCCCAGCTCCTGGTTGGTCTCGACCTGGCCGTCGATCTTCGCGATGAACTCACGGCCGTCTTCGCGGAGGCGGTCGGTCGGGAAGATCAGTCCGGTGGCGGCGCTCACGCTCTCGAGCGCGGTGACCGCGGCGACCGGGAACTCGGTGTCGGCGAGGTAGTGCGGGATGAGCAGCACGAACCCGGCGATCGGGTGGTCGAGCTCCTGCAGCCGGTACTCGACGAGGTGCAGCGCGTTCGCGGGCACCTGGGTCTGGGGCTTCCAGACCGACATCGTGTCGATGAGCTCGGTGCGGTTGCCGCTGACCGTGACGCCGATCGCGCGGGTGTGCGGAACCGGCATCGGGATCGCGTGCACCCAGGTCGTGGTCTTCACCTGGAAGAGGTCGATGAGCTGCAGCACCGCCGCGGTGAAACGCTCCCACTGGAAGTCGGGCTCGTAGCCCGTGAGCAGCAGGAAGGGCTGTCCCACCTCGTCGGTCGCGAGGTAGAGGTTGAGGCTCGCGGGCGTGTAGTCGGCGAGGTGGTCGTGGTCGAAGTACACGAGCGGGCGCCTGGCCCGATAGTCGAGCAGCGCATCACTGTCGAACGACGCGACGATCCGGGTGTCGAGGGTGTCGACGAGGTACTCGCTCAGTTGGGTGACGGCGGCTCCCGCATCCGCGAAGCCCGTCAATCCGGCCACCAGGTGCAGCCCAGTGGGCACCTCGGAGACATCGAGGGAGAGGTCGTACAGGCCAGCCGGATCGCGCATGCATCCACTCTAATCGCGGGCCCGACGCCCGGCCGGGCCTCGCGGAGCCGCGGCGTGGTGCTCACAGCGAACAGGCAACCGGCGCATCGGTACGATTGGCCAATGACTGTTTCGGCGCTGAGCGTCTCCCCCGAACCCATCCTCTCCATCGCCGCCGACATCCTCGTGGTCGGCGTCGCTTCGACCGAAGACGGGCCGGTACTGCTCACCGACGTCGCCGAGATCCTCGCACTGCAGCCCTCCCTCGCCGGGATCGGCGTGACCGGGTCGGCCGACGAGATCACCCGCCTGCCCTTCGCGGATGCCGCGGCCTCGAGCCTCGCCCTCGTGGGCGTCGGCGGCACGAAGCCCGGCGCCGACGCACTGAGGGCCGCGAGCGGCTCGGCCGCCCGCCAGCTGCGCGGGATCGGTTCGATCGCGATCGCCCTGCCCGCCACGACCTCCGACGAGCTGCTCGCCGTGCTCGAGGGTGCGGCCATGGGCGCGTACCAGTACACGCAGTACCGCTCGGCGACGCTCGAGTCGACCAAGCTCGCCGCGACCACCGTCGTGGTCGCGAGCACCCTCGACGCCGAGGGACTCGCCGAGCGCGCGACCGTCGTCGCGACCGCCGTCCACACCGTGCGCGACCTGGTCAACGCCCCGCCGCGCGACCTGTACCCGGCGACACTCGCCGACGCCGCCGTCGAGCTCGGCGCCCACGACGACATCGAGGTCACCGTCTTCGACGAGGCCGCGCTCGACGAGGGCGGCTTCGGCGGCATCCTCAGCGTCGGCCAGGGCTCGTCCCGTCCGCCCCGACTCGTCAAGGTCGCCTACACCCCGGCCGGCGCCGAGAAGCACCTCGCCCTCGTGGGCAAGGGCATCACGTTCGACTCGGGCGGACTGTCGCTCAAGCCCGCGGCATCCATGCTCACCATGAAGACCGACATGACGGGTGCAGCGACCGTGCTCTCCGTCGTGGTGGCCGCCGCCGAGCTCGCTCTGCCCGTACGCCTCACGGCCTGGCTGTGCATCGCCGAGAACCTGCCCTCCGGCACCGCGACCCGGCCCGACGACGTCGTACGCATCCGCGGCGGCAAGACCGTCGAGAACCTCAACACCGACGCCGAGGGCCGCATCGTGCTCGCCGACGGGCTCGTCGCCGCGAGCGAGGAGAACCCCGACGCGATCGTGGATGTCGCGACACTCACCGGCGCGCAGGTGGTGGCCCTCGGCCTCCGCACCACGGGAGTGATGGGCGACAGCGACCTCGTCGCACGCGTCGTCGCCTCGGCCGGCGAGGTGGGCGAGCCGTTCTGGGCGATGCCCATCCCCACCGAGATGCGCGCACTGCTCAACTCCGACATCGCCGACATCGCGAACGTGAAGCCAGGCAACACGGCCGGCGGCATGCTCGTGGCCGCCTCGTTCCTGCGCGACTTCGTCGGCTCCACCGGCGAGGGCGACGAGAAGCGCCAGATCCCCTGGGCGCACCTCGACATCGCGGGCCCGGCGTTCAATACGGCCGGCCCCTACGGGTTCTACGGCAAGGGTGCGACCGGCGTAGCCGTGAGAACCCTGATCGCGTTGGCAGAGGACTTTTCACGCGCGTAGTACAGTCGTTGTGGCGGGTTTTCCGCCCCTTTCGGCCGCGCGCACACGAGCGCGCGGGCCGTCTCCAATCCTGGAACACCAAGGGAGTTGCTGAGTGTCGGAACAGAATTTTGACCTTGTAATCCTGGGCGGCGGAAGCGGCGGCTATGCGGCCGCGCTTCGTGCCAGTCAGCTCGGAATGACCGTAGGACTGATCGAGAAGAACAAGCTCGGCGGAACCTGCCTGCACGTGGGCTGCATCCCGACCAAGGCTCTCCTGCACTCGGCCGAGGTGGCCGACGTCACGCGCGAGTCGGCGAAGTACGGCGTCACCGCCGACTTCGGCGGCATCGACATCTCGGCGGTCACCGCGTACCGCCAGGGCATCGTCACGAGCAAGTACAAGGGACTGCAGGGCCTGATCAAGGCCCGCGGCATCACCGTCATCGAGGGCTCGGGCCGCCTCGTCTCCCCGCACAGCGTGCAGGTCGGCGACGACGTCATCACGGGCAAGAACGTGGTGCTCGCCACCGGTTCGTACTCGCGCTCACTTCCCGGCCTCGAGATCGGCGGTCGCGTGATCACGAGCGAGCAGGCCCTCGAGCTCGATTTCGTCCCGAAGAAGGTCATCGTGCTCGGCGGCGGCGTCATCGGCGTCGAGTTCTCCAGCGTCTGGAAGAGCTGGGGCGCCGACGTGCAGATCATCGAAGCGCTCCCCCACCTGGTGCCCAACGAAGACGAGGCGATCAGCAAGCAGTTCGAGCGCGCCTTCCGCAAGCGCGGCATCGACTTCAGCCTCGGCGTGCGCTTCCAGAGCGTCACCCAGGACGAGAACGGCGTCGTCGTCACCCTCGAAGACGGCAAGACCTTCGAGGCCGAGCTGCTGCTCGTCGCCGTCGGACGTGGCCCCGTCACCGCCAACCTCGGCTACGAGGAAGCGGGCGTCACGGTGGACCGCGGCTTCGTCATCACCAACGAGCGCCTCGAGACGAGCGTTCCCGGCGTCTACGCCGTCGGCGACATCGTGCCCGGCCTGCAGCTCGCCCATCGCGGATTCCAGCAGGGCATCTTCGTCGCCGAAGAGATCGCCGGGCTCGCCCCTATCGTGATCGACGACCTCAACATCCCGAAGGTGACCTACAGCGACCCGGAGGTCGCGTCGATCGGTTACTCGGAGGCCAAGGCCGCCGACAAGTTCGGTGCCGACAAGATCACCTCCTACGACTACAACCTCGCGGGCAACGGCAAGAGCCACATCATCGGCACCGCCGGGACGGTCAAGGTCGTGCGCGTCAACGACGGACCCATCGTCGGAGTGCACATGATCGGCGCCCGCGTCGGCGAACTGATCGGCGAGGCACAGCTCGCCGTGAACTGGGAAGCGTATCCAGAAGACATCGCTCCCCTCGTGCACGCCCACCCGACCCAGAACGAGGCGCTCGGAGAAGCGTTCCTCGCACTGGCCGGAAAGCCGTTGCACGCAATCTAAGAATCCGACCCGTGCTAATCCGGCATCGGGCAGAACTAAGCTGGCTAGAACAAGATTTTGGTTACTAAGGAGCATCACTGATGAGCGAATCCGTCAACCTCCCGGCACTCGGCGAGAGTGTGACCGAGGGCACGGTGACCCGCTGGTTGAAAAACGTGGGTGACCGTGTAGAGGTCGACGAGCCGTTGCTCGAAGTGTCGACCGACAAGGTCGACACCGAGATCCCGTCCCCGATCGCGGGCGTTGTCGAGGCAATTCTCGTGGCAGAGGACGAGACGGTAGAGGTCGGCACGGCACTCGTGACGATCGGCTCCGGCGAGGCCCCGGCCGAGCCCGAGGCACCGGCCGCCGAGCCGGCGGCGGCACCCGCCGCCGAGGCACCCGCGGCCGAGGCACCCGCTGCCGAAGCACCCGCTGCCGAAGCACCCGCCGCGGCCGAGCCCACCGAGGTTCCGTCGACGGACGCTCCGGCTCCGGGTGAGACCGAGACCGCCGCGGAGGCACCGACCCCCGCTCCGGTCGACGCCGCTCCCGCGGCTCCGGCCGAGGCAGCGCCCGCAGCAGAAGCGCCGGCCGCCGCACAGGCACCCGCGACGGAGGCGCCCGCCGCTCCGGCTCCGGCTGCCGAAGCTCCCGCAGCTCCGGCTCCCGCCGCACCCGCTGCCGCAACACCCGCCGAGCCCGCGCAGGCCCAGCCCGCCGCGGCGGACTCGTCGGCGGCGAACGCCGGCTACGTGACCCCGATCGTGCGCAAACTCGCGAACGACCGTGGCATCGACCTCTCCTCCCTCACCGGAACCGGGGTCGGTGGACGCATCCGCAAGCAGGACGTTCTCGCCGCGGTCTCCGCGCCGGCCGAGGCTCCCGCCGCGGCATCCGAGGTCCCCGCTCTCGAGACGTCGCCGTTGCGCGGCACAACCGTGCCGATGTCGCGACTGCGCAAGGTCATCGCCGAGCGTGCGGTCATCTCGATGCAGGCGTCGGCCCAGCTGACCTCGGTCGTCGAGGTGGATGTCACGAAGGTGGCAGCGTTCCGCGACAAGGTCAAGGCGGACTTCCAGTCGAAGGCCGGCGTCAAGCTCTCCTTCCTGCCGTTCTTCGCCCTTGCCGCCGCCGAGGCCCTCAAGGCCTACCCGATCGTCAACGCGACGATCGACGGCGACACGATCGTGTACCCGGCGCAGGAGAACATCTCCATCGCCGTGGACACCGAGCGCGGACTGCTGACCCCGGTCATCAAGGACGCCGCGTCGCTCGACCTGGCCGGCATCGCCAACCAGATCGCCGACCTGGCCGCACGCACCCGCGACAACAAGCTCAAGCCCGACGAGCTCGCGGGCGGCACGTTCACGCTGACCAACACCGGTTCGCGCGGCGCGCTGTTCGACACCCCGATCGTCTTCCTGCCGCAGAGCGCCATCCTCGGCACCGGAATCGTCGCGAAGAAGCCCGTCGTCATCTCGAACGACGGCGTCGACTCGATCGCGATCCGCTCGATGGTCTACCTGGCACTGTCCTACGATCACCGCATCGTCGACGGCGCCGACGCGGCCCGCTTCCTGGTCGCGGTGAAGAACCGTCTCGAGGGCGGCGACTTCGCCGGAGTGCTCGGCGTCTAGCAGAACCACGGTCACCCGCCGACGTAGTCGCGGATCCGCCAACCGGCCTCTCCCCTCATCACGAGGGTCGAGGCCGGTTGTGTATCCGGAACGTCGCCCAGCGAGATCAGTGCGGTGTCGCCGAGCCGCTCGACCAGCGCGGGGTCGCTCGCCACGATCGTGGCATCCGTCGTCGCCTCTGCTCCGTCTTGCAGCGCACGGATGAGAGCGGTGTCGCGTTCGGCCGCCGCCGATCCCGGCTGCACGACCCCGTCGAGACACAGCACCGACAGGTCGCGGAAGCACCGCTCGCGCTGTCTCAGCAGCGTCGCCAGCGCGGCGAGCGGATCGTCCTCCGGGCTTGCGTCGGAGGCCCTCTCACTCGACGGGGGTGGCGGCGCCGTCGATGGCGACGCTGCGGGTGCTCGCCCAACGGTTGCCCGCCCTTCCGTCTCGGCCTCACGCCGTCCGTCAGCACCGGGCACTCCGGGAGCGTCGGTCGAGGTGGCGCTCACTCCCCCGTCCGATGCCGTCGGGACGACGAGCAGCGCGACCACGACGCTCGCGGCCACCACCCCCGCCGCGATCCAGAAGCGCGGTCGCACGCCCGCCGTCCACTCGCGCACTCTCGGGGAGACCGCGGCAATCCGGACCCACAGTGACATGAGGTCGGGAAGGGTAGGTAGGGCCCGCGCCTCGGCGACTGGGTCGACGTGTGCCGCGGACATGCGTGCCGGCGAGGTGCGCGCGGCGGGAGCGAGGGCGCCCAGGCCCTGCACGCCGTCGTCCCCCCGCAGACGAACCGGTTCGGGCGCCGCGAGCTCGAACATGCGGTCGGCGAGCCTCATGCCGTAGTCGTCCGACTCCACTCCGTCGTCGGCGAGCGAATCGACCAGCGCACGCGCCTCGTCTCCGGGCACCCGTTCGAGCACCGCCGAGGCGAGGACCGCCAACCGCTGCCTGTCGGCGACCACCATGGGCTCTGCCGAGAGGGCCGCGGACGACAGGCCGGGCTCGATCGGGCGAGCTCGGCCGAAACCGACGATGACGGGCGCGCCGGACTCGCGGAAGGCGACGGAGGCTGCTCGCAGTGCGCCGTGCACCACGCCACTGCGGTGCAGTTCGTCGACCGCGCTCGCTATCGGCGCCACGAGCGTCACGGCCTCGCCCGCCGAGATCTCCGCCCGCTCGGCGAGCAGTCGCGCGAGGCTCCCGCCCGTGAGCCTCTCGAGCACGAGGCACGGCGTTCCGGACGGGAGCGTAGCCACGTCGGTCAGCGAGACGACGTGCGGGTGATCTGCCCGCGAGAGGCAGGCGATCTCGCGGTCGATATCGTCGATCCCGACTCCCGGGCGATAGACCTTGACCGCTGCCTGCCTCGAAGGAATGTCGGGAGCGGGCCCGTCTGCATAGCCCAGGTGCACGGTCGCCCTCTCCCCCTCCCCTACGACACGCACGAGCCGGTAGCCGGCCGCCACCGCGGGTGCCTCGACCGCTCCGTGCGATTCGGCTGCCGCGATCCGCGGCGCGGGTACGTGCGGTGGGCGCGCGGCCGCGGCTCCGACAGTGGAGTCCGCGGAGGGCGAGCGCCGGCGGGTCGCTGCGGCTGGGCGGTGACGTCTGGGCACGTCTCGATCCTGCGACTCCGGCGGCGGGAGCGGGACGATCCGCCGCAATCTGCGCGCTGATCGCTGCCAGCGCAACCGTGGAGGAGAGGGTGTCGCGGACAGCCCCGGATCTGCCCGTATCCTTGTACCCATGGCACGCACCAAGAAGGACCCGAACAAAGAACCCGGCCGCATCAAGCAGATGTGGCAAGTCCTGCAGATGACCCGACGGTACGACTCGTTGGCCGTCTGGTACCTCGCGCTCGCCTTCCTGCTGCCCGTGCTCGCCGGTGTCGGACTCGGATTCCTCTTCGCGAACCCCGCGGAACAGATCATCGGCTTCGTGCTCTTCGTGATCGCCGGCCTGCTCGGCGGTCTCCTCGCGTTCCTCATCGTGCTCGGCCGCCGCGCCGAGAAGGCCGCGTACTCGCAGATCGCGGGCCAGCCCGGTGCGGTCGGCGCCGTGCTCAAGAGCTCGCTCCGCCGCGGATGGGCCGCCAGCGAGATGCCCGTAGCCGTGAGCCCGAAGACCCAGGATGCCGTGTACCGCGCGGTCGGCAAGGGTGGCGTGGTCCTCATCGGAGAGGGCCCGCGCAGCCGCACGCAGCGCATGCTCGACGACGAGCGCCGCTCGGTCGTACGCATGCTGCCGAACGTGCCGGTCAACTTCCTCTACGTCGGCCCGGACGAGGACTCCGTGCCGCTGCACAAGCTGGCCACGCGCCTCAACAAGTTCAAGACGGCGCTGCGCAAGCCGGAGATCCTCGCCGTGAGCAACCGCCTGAACTCGCTCGGCAAGAACCAGCTGCCCATCCCGAAGGGCATCGACCCGTTCAAGGTGCGCTCGGCGCGACCGCGCTAGCCCGCCGGGCCCGGAACGCTAGCGACGTACGAGCAGCGTTCCGGCGAGCCGGTCGTGCATGCCGCGCTGGTCGCGGTCCCAGATGACGGCCGGGATGAACAGGCACAGCAGCACGGTGCGCAGCGCCGGACGCAGCGGGCCCACCCAGCCCGGCTTCATCGAGACGACGCGCATGCCGAGGGCGAGGTGGCCGAGGCTTCCGCCGAGTGTCGGGATGAAGACGATCTGCAGCACGGCGAATGCGACGAGGGTGGCTCCCGCGTTGGAGTTGCCCAACCGGTCGAGCACCGAGTCGCCGGGGGTGAAGAAGGCCACGGAGATGGCCGTCGCTATCGCCCAGTCGAGCGCCACCGCGATGAGCCGACGGCCGGCGCGGGCGACCGAGCGGGGGCCGTGTTCGGGAAGACCGAGCCGCTTTCCCGGCCAATCCGTGGCGGGTGCAGGCTGGTTCGGCATCCGACAATCCTAAACTGGAATACTCTCGTAACATGCCCGAAACAAATGCGTCACTACGGCGAAATGCCGTACCTCTAGCCTCGACAGTGGCTGCGAACGCAGTCCACCCGCACCAAGCTCATTGGAGTTCCTCACATGTTCAGTGATTCTTCCGAAGTGCTCAAGTTCATCAAGGACACTGACGTCAAGTTCCTTGATATTCGCTTCACCGACCTCCCCGGCGTGCAGCAGCACTTCAACATCCCCGCGTCTACCGTCGATGAGGAGTTCTTCTCCGTCGGCCAGCTCTTCGATGGCTCGTCGATCCGCGGTTTCGCGTCGATCCACGAATCGGACATGCAGCTCATCCCCGACGTGACGACGGCGTACCTCGACCCCTTCCGCGTCGAGCGCACCCTGATCATGATCTTCGACATCTACAACCCCCGCAGCGGCGAGATCTACGCCCGCGACCCGCGCCAGATCGCGAAGAAGGCCGAGAAGTACCTCGTCTCCACCGGCATCGCCGACACCGCGTTCTTCGCCCCCGAGGCCGAGTTCTACATCTTCGACGACGTGCGCTACGACGTGAAGCAGAACACGAGCTTCTACTCGGTCGACTCCGAAGAGGGTGCCTGGAACTCGGGCCGCGTCGAAGAGGGCGGCAACCTCGCCAACAAGACGCCGTTCAAGGGCGGCTACTTCCCGGTGAGCCCCGTCGACAAGCAGGCCGACCTGCGTGACGACATCAGCCTCAAGCTGATCGACGCCGGCCTCATCCTCGAGCGCGCCCACCACGAGGTGGGAACAGGCGGCCAGGCCGAGATCAACTACCGCTTCGACACGATGGTGCACGCGGCAGACGACATCCTCAAGTTCAAGTACATCGTCAAGAACACGGCCGAGCAGTGGGGCAAGACCGCCACGTTCATGCCGAAGCCGCTGTTCGGCGACAACGGCTCGGGCATGCACACGCACCAGTCGCTCTGGAACGGCTCGACGCCGCTCTTCTACGACGAGGCCGGCTACGGCGGACTCAGCGACATCGCGCGCTGGTACATCGGCGGACTGCTCAAGCACGCCCCGGCCGTGCTCGCGTTCACGAACCCGACGCTGAACTCCTACCGTCGCCTCATCCCCGGATTCGAAGCCCCCGTCAACCTGGTCTACTCGGCCGGAAACCGTTCGGCCTCGATCCGCATCCCGATCACCGGCACGAACCCGAAGGCCAAGCGCATCGAGTTCCGTGCGCCCGACGCCTCGGGCAACCCGTACCTCGCGTTCGCCGCCCAGCTCATGGCCGGCCTCGACGGGATCAAGAACAAGATCGAGCCGCACGAGCCCGTCGACAAGGACCTGTACGAGCTTCCGCCCGAGGAAGCGAAGAACATCCCGCAGGTTCCCGCGTCGCTCGAGGACGCCCTCAAGGCGCTCGAGGCAGACCACGAGTTCCTCACCGCCGGCGGCGTGTTCACGAACGACCTGATCGAGACCTGGATCACGTACAAGCGTGAGAAGGAGATCATCCCGGCCGCCCAGCGTCCGACCCCGTTCGAGTACGAGCTGTACTACAGCGTCTAAGCAGAACGCACGAGAAGGCCGCATCCCCTCGGGATGCGGCCTTTTCGCGTCCTGGTCAGGGTTCGAACGGCTCGAGCACGAACAGCGGCATGACGCGGTCGGTCTTGGTGGCGTAGTCGGCGTAGTCCGGGTACGCGGCGACCGCGCGGTCCCACCAGGTCGCGCGCTCCTCGCCCTCGACCTCGCGGGCCAGGTAGTCGCGCTTGACCGCACCGTCTTGCAGCTCGACGTGCGGGTGGGCGACGACGTTGTAGTACCAGACCGGGTGCTTGGGCGCGCCGCCGAGCGATGCCATGATCGCGTAGACGCCGTCGTGCTCGACCCGCATGAGCGGGGTCTTGCGTAGCAGCCCGCTCTTCGCCCCGACCGAGGTGAGGAGCACGATCGGCATGCCGCGCATGTCGTTCGCCTCACGGCCCTCGCTGGCCTCGAAGGTCTCGGCCTGCTTGCGCGACCATTCGGATGTACCCGGGGCGTATTCGCCGGAGAGCGGCATGTGGTTCCTTTCGTCGGTGTATCCGAATCTACGCCCGACCACGCCGAAGGGCCGCACCCTCCTGGACGAGGATGCGGCCCGGTCAGTCTGCCGGTGCGGCTAGCGGGCGCCGACCAGTGTGCGGAGAGGCCCCGTCGTGACGGGCACCGCCGCGGCGGCGGGAGCCGGACGCCCGAGGGCGCGGAAGTTCCAGCCGGCCGCACGCCACGCATCGGCGTCGAGGCAGTTGCGCGCGTCGATCACGACCGGGGTGTTGACGAGCGCGTGGATCGCCACCGGGTCGGCACCGACGAACTCAGCCCACTCGGTGAGCACGAGCAGGGCGTCGGAGTCGGTGACGGCGTCTTCGATGCTGTCGACGTAGGTGAGCGTCGGGAACATCGCCTTCGCCGTCGCGCCGGCCTCGGGGTCGAATACCACCACCTGCGCGCCGCGGAGGTGCAGCGCCGCGGCCACGTTGAGGGCCGGCGAGTCGCGCACGTCGTCGGTGTGCGGCTTGAACGCCGCCCCGAGCACTCCGATGCGACGGTTGAGCACCGATCCCCCCAGCGCGTTGAGCGCCAGGTCGATGACGCGCTGTCGCTGTCCCATGTTGATCTCGTCGACCTGCTGCATGAGCGACGCGGCCGAGTACGCGCCGAGTTCGCTCGAGCGGTACATGAGGGCGCGGATGTCCTTCGGCAGGCAGCCTCCCCCGAAGCCGAGGCCGGCGTTGAGGAACTGGCGGCCGATGCGCACGTCGTGGCCGAGGGCGTCTGCCAGTACCGACACGTCGGCTCCCGCCGCCTCGCACACCTCGGCGATCGCGTTGATGAACGAGATCTTCGTGGCCAGGAACGCGTTCGCGCTCACCTTCACCAGTTCGGCGGTCGGCAGGTCGCACGCGATCACCGGGGTGCCTGTTGCGATCGGCACGGCGTAGACCTCGCGCATGAGCGCCTCGGCCTGCGCCGACGCGCCGCCGAAGACGATCCGGTCGGGGGCGAGGGTGTCCATGACCGCCTTGCCCTCGCGCAGGAACTCGGGGTTCCAGATCAGCTCGGCGGTGACGCCGGCGGGCAGCACGGAACCGACGATCTCGCGTAGGCGCATGCCGGTGCCGACGGGCACGGTCGATTTGCCGACGATGAGGCCGTCGTGCGTCATGCTCGATGCGACCGCCGCCGTGGCATCCTCGACGAACGCGAGGTTGGCGGCGTTGCTGCCGCGCTGCTGCGGGGTGCCGACGCAGATGAAGTGCACGTCGGAGAGGGCGGTCGCTTCGGCGATGTCGGTGGTGAAGCGCAGGCGTCCGCTCTCGACGTGCTTGAGGATGAGCTCGGGCAGGCCGGGCTCGAAGAACGGCACCTTGCCCGCGCTGAGCGCTTCGACCTTCTTCGGGTCGACGTCGACGCCGACGACCTCGAAGCCCATCTCGGCCATCGCGGCGGCGTGGGTGGCGCCGAGGTAGCCGGTTCCGATCACGCTGATGCGGGGCGGTGTCACCGCGGACGCGGCTGCCGTGTTCTTCGTGGATTCTGACGTGGCATTCATGGTGAACCTCCCTGGTGGCGTTGCGTGGGTTGTGTGCTGGTCGGTGATCGCGTCGGTCATGGCGCTATCGGGGTCAGGTTGAAGTTGTCTTCCGGTCGGGCGATCCCCGCCTTGAACGCGGCGAGGCTCTCGGGCCTCGACTCGATCCGCCAGTCGTTGGTGGCGAGTTCTCCCTCGGTGTAGCTGGTGACCGCGAGGTTGAACCAGTTCAGCCCGATGATGTCGGCGTTCTGCGGGTCGGCGAGGCGGTCGAACACCGAGGCGATCCACTTCGGCTTCTGGCCGCCGGCCTCCGAGGCTCCGATCTCCGCGAGGATGATCGGCTTGTCGGAGATCTGCCGCAGCTGGTCGAGCGTGCGGCCGAACGTGTAGTCGAAGGTGAAGTCGTTGTCGGGCTTGTAGGCGGGCCGCAGGTAGCCCGAGACGCCGACCCAGTCGACGTAGGCGTCGCCCGGGTAGAGGCCCTTCAGGAAGTCGATGCCCTGGTTGGCTGCGGGCAGGTTGTTGACGACGTTCGGCGCCCAGGTCCAGATGACCAGGTCGTTCGCGCCCTCGGCCTCGAAGATGTCGTGTACGTGCTGCCACACCTTCACGTAGTCGCCCGGGGAGTTGCCGTTGATGGGTGCGCCCGAACCGGTGGTCTCCGACCAGGGGTACCAGACCCCGTTCATCTCGTGGTCGAAGCGGATGGCCAGCGGCAGTCCCGTGGCGACGATGTCCTTCGCGTACTGGTGCAGGTAGGCGTCGTACTTGCCCGCCATCCCTGCGGCCGGATCGCCGAGGATGTCGGGGAGCCTGTACTCCGGCTCGTCGACCTGGCTGTTCGGCGAGCCGATCGGCCGCGACTCCCACGTGAGCATGGGGAGGGTGCCGCGGTCCCACGCCCGCGTTACGGCGTTGGCGCGGAAGCCCTCGTCCCAGCCGCCGAAGTAGCCGACGAGGCTCGGGGCGTTGCTCAGCTTGGTGGCGGTCTCGTCGTAGGTCGCCCAACTGAACGGAGCCTGCGAGGTGTAGAGGCCGAGGTAGCGCGAAGTCGGGTTGACGATCTGCGCCTTCGTCGGCACCGCGACCGGGGTCACCGCGGCGGGCGACTTGACCGGGGCCTTCACGGGCTTGGCGGCGGGCTTCTTCACGACCGGCGCCTTCGGCTCGGCGGCGGGTGCCTTCGCGGCGGTCGCCTCGTCGAGCTTCTTCTGCGTGGACGCGAGCTGCGTCGACATCCGCGCGATCTGGCCGTTCTTCGCGTCGACCTTGGATTCGAGGGCCACGGTGCGGCTGAGCAGCCGGTTGCGCTCCGCCTTCATCTGCAGCACGGCCTCGGGGTTGGTGACCGCCTCGGCGATGCTGTCACGCACCTGCGACACGGGGTTCGCCGGCGACATCCAGACGAAATAGCACACGGCGGCGAGGGCGAGTCCGATGGCGCTCGCGCCGATCGCCGTTCGTCGGGCGCTGGTGGTGCTTGACGCCCACCAGGAGGATTCAGACCTGGACAAGGAGTACCGCCTCTACAAAGAAAATGGTGAAGCCGATGAGATAAGGGAACGCCGCCTTGGGGTTGAGACGACGCCGCGGAGTTGTCTTTCTCGTGACGGGCTTCTGAACAATCGGTCGGATGGTCTCGGCACGGCGTTGGGCGACGAGTACGCTGCCGTCGGCCGTGGGAGCGGACGGCGACCACGACGAGGAGTCGATGTCGCCGAGGTCGGCGTCGGCCGAGGGGGTCAGGTGGCCCGGGGCGTCGACGGCCTGTTCGCGAGAGGCGTCGGCCGCGTCATCCTGGGCACCACCGGCGTAGGCGCCGGCCCTCGTTCCCCAGCCGCTCGCGTGCCCCATGCGGAAGAAGCCGAGGAGCCGGATGGGCATGAGGAAGAACGTGGACGCGAGGATGAACACGGGCAGCCGGAAGAAGTCGGACGGCTTCTCGCCCAGGTGGCGCATCTGGCGGATGCCCATGCTGAGCACGGATGACACGATCATGAGCCCCACGATCGCGAGCAGTCCCGACTGCACCCCGTACTCGTGCAGCAGTCCCTCGTAGAAGTTGTAGCCCTGGCCGGTGAAGGCCCGGTAGACCCAGCCGCCGATGACCCCGGCGAGCAGGAAGGGCAGGATGATGTCCATCACGAAGAAGAGGGCGAGCAGCGGGGCGTGGCCGAGCATCCACGGCAGCATCCGCAGCGTGTTGTACTGGCTGCCGCGCGCCCAGCGCAGCTGCTGCTTGAACAGCTTCTTCACCTGCAGCGGGGCGTCGGTGTAGACGAGGCTCGTGTGCTGGTAGACGGTGCGGTAGCCCTCCTTGAGCGTGAGGTTTGTGAGGGTGCGGTCGTCGGAGACCTCGAGGAACACGCCCATGAAGCGCTCGGTCATGAACTTGTCCATGACGGTCATCAGGATCGACCGACGGAAGGCGATGGTGCGCCCGGGGAGGCAGCCGACCTGCCCCATGACGCTCTGCGCGGGCATCGAGTAGAGCGACCGGGAGTTCTCCAGCCAGTCGGCCCAGCGGGTGATCCAGGAGCGCTCCGGCTCGAGGATGCGCTGGCGGGTGGTGACTCCCCCGACCCGCGAGTCGGCGAACGGCTTGACGAGCTCGTCGAGTGCGTTCGGCATCCACACGGTGTCGGAGTCGACGAGCACCGTGATGTCGCCCGTCGAGAGGTTGGTGCCGATCATCACCGCGTTGCGCTTCCCGGGGATCGGCGTGTGCACCCAGCGCACGAGCGGCGCGTACTCCTCGCAGACGGCCTGCAGCGCGGGGTTCTCCGCGCCGTTGATGACGACGATGATCTCGCCCGGCTTCTGCTCGACCATGCGCTCGATCACGTCGCGGAACAGGTCGAGCGGCTCGTCCACGACGGGCACGACCACGCTCGTGGTGCCGGTGTAGGTTCCGGTGAACGGGCGGTAGCGACGCGAGACGAGCACCTTGATGACCCAGAGGATCCAGATGCAGGCCGAGTAGACGGTGAACAGGTAGAGCTCGGGATGCCCCTCGATGAGGTGGCGGATCTGCAGGATGAAAATGAACACGTGATTCCCCCAGGGTGCTGTGGCGATTGTGGCTTCCACGGCATCGGGGAAATGGACTGCGGCCGGCGATAGGGAAAGTATGTGTGCCGCGAACGGGGGTCGCAAGACACTTCGGAGCCCCGTCGTAGCGCGGCGATACGGTCGCGAACAGAAGCTGCGAATCGCTCATGGTCGCGCTGTCCTCGTTAAGGGGGACTCGCGGATCGGGTCTCCTCGGCACGGTCGCGAGGCCCGTATCGAGCGGTCGTCCCGGCGGTCGCGACGCGGTCGCGGAGGGGGCCGATTCGGCGTCGTCTCCCGTTGGAGAGCGGGATCGGGCCGGTATGCGGGAGGCCGTGGGCGGATGTCGCGAGCCGCCGGAACGGCGTGCTGAGGGCCCGCGGCCCGCCCCTCGGCTTGTCCCCTGTTTTCCCGATCGGGGTACAAGAGGTGAAACACTTTTCCCGGCCAAATCGAGCGCCGAAAAAACTTTAAAAAAGTTTTGCTCGTGTCTATTCGACGCAAGAAAAGTGCGGGCTCGTCGAAACTCGCGAAGAATTCCTGCGCGCAAACGCTCCGGTTCGTGGCGTTAGCGCCGCATAACGCGTCGATCTGTCGCGTCACGGCATCCGTAGCGGGGCGGGATTGCTAGGCGGTCGACGGTTTCGTCGGCGCGTGCAGGCCGTAGAACTCCCGCTCGAAGACATGCCGGGCGAGCCGCGTGGTGCGGAGGTAGTCTTCCTCGAGCTGCGAGGCCGATCCGGGCGGGTACTCGAGCAACCGAGCCACGCCCTCGAGCTGCGCCCTGTCGGTCGGCAGCACGTCGGCGGTCTTCGAACTCCAGAGCGTGATGCCGCTCCGGGCGCGCGACGCGAAGACCCATGCGTCGTGCAGCCGCGCCGCGTCGTCGGAGGTGACGAGGCCGGCGCGCACGGCCACGTCGAGCGCGGCGAGGGTCGAGGTCGTGCGCAGCTCGGGGTGACGCGCACCGTGCTGCAGCTGCAGCAGCTGCACGAACCACTCCACGTCGCTGAGCGACCCGCGCCCGAGCTTGAGGTGCCGGGCGGGGGTCGGCGGCCTGAGGCAGCCGCTCCGACTCGACCCGGGCCTTGATGCGCTTGATCTCGCGCACGTCCTGCTCGGAGATCGCCTTGGGAAAGCGCACCTCGTCGGCCAGTGCCTCGAAGTCGGCGATCAGGGCGGGGTCGCCCACGGCACCGCGCGCCCGCAGCAGTGCCTGGGCCTCCCACGTGAGCGACCAGCGCGCGTAGTAGGCGCGGTACGAATCGAGCGACCGCACGATCGCGCCGTTCTTGCCCTCCGGACGCAGGCCCGTGTCGAGGTCGAGGGGGGTGCGCAGGTCTTCGGTGAGCCTGGCGAGGCTGCGCACGATGTTCTCCGCGCGCGCCTGCCCCTCGCCGTCGGGAGCGCCGGCTGCCCGGTAGACGTACATGACGTCGGCGTCGGAGCCGAAGCCGAGCTCGGCGCCTCCGTACCGGCCCATCGCGATAACCGCGAACTCGATGCCGTCGCCGTAGCGGTGCGCGATCGCGAGCACGCCGGTGAGGATCGCGGTGGTGATGTCGGAGAGCGCGACGCCGAGCTCCTCGACCGTGATCGTGCCGAGGATCGCGCTCATCGCGAGACGGAGGATCTCGCGGCGCCGCGCCGTGCGGAGTGCGAGGGCCGCGGCATCCGCGTCGTCGTGGTGTCGGGCGACGGTGGCCCTCGACTCCTCGAGCAGCACGGCGAGGGGGCGCGGCCGCAGCTCGGAGTCGTTCTCGAGCCACGCGGCCGCCTCGGGGATGCGCTCGAACAGGTCGCCGACGAAGCGCGACCCCGACAGCACGTGGGTGAGGCGCTGGGCGGCCGCGGACGAGTCGCGCAGCATGCGCAGGAACCAGTAGGCCTCCCCGAGGTCGTCGCTCAGGCGACGGAAGGCGAGCAGGCCGTGGTCGGGGTCGGCACCCTCGGCGAACCACTGCAGCATGACCGGCAGCAGGTTGCGCTGGATGGTGGCCCGGCGCGACACCCCGCCGGTGAGGGCGGCGATGTGGCGCAGCGCTCCCGCGGGGTCGCGGAAGCCGATCGCCGCGAGCCTCGCCGTGGCCTGTTCGCTGCTGAGGGCGAGGCCGTCTTCGGGCAGGGATGCCACGGCGGAGAGCAGCGGTCGGTAGAAGAGCCGTTCGTGCAGCCGGCGCACCGCGTTCTTGGTGCGCTTCCACTGCTCGGAGAGTTCCGTGCCGCTCGGCGAGACGCCGCTCGCCCTGGCCAGCACACGCAGCGCCTCGGGGTCGGTGGGCATCAGGTGTGTGCGGCTGAGCTTGGTGAGCTGCAGCCGGTGTTCGAGCAGCCGGAGGAAGCGGTAGTCGCGCGAGAACTCGGCCGCCTCGACGCGGCCGATGTAGCCCTGCTCGGCGAGCGACACGAGCGCCGGGAGGGTCGCGCCCTGCCGCACGGCGGGGTCGCCCTGCCCGTGCACGAGCTGCAGCAGCTGGATCGTGAACTCGACGTCGCGCAGCCCGCCCGGCCCGAGCTTCAGCTGCACGTCGAGCTCGTCGCCCGGGATGTTGTGCGTGACCCGCTCGCGCATGCGCTGCACCGACTCGACGAACCCGTCGCGGCCGGCGCTCGACCAGATGAGGGGCACGAGCGCCTCGATGTAGCGCTCCCCCAGCTCGAGGTCGCCTGCGAGCGGCCTCGCCTTGAGCAGCGCCTGGAATTCCCAGCTCTTCGCCCAGCGCTCGTAGTAGGCGAGATGCGACTCGAGGGTGCGCACGAGCGCGCCGTCTTTGCCCTCCGGGCGCAGGTTCGCGTCGACCTCCCACAGCTCGGGTTCGTAGGCCGGTTCGTGGATGCCCCGCATGGTCTCCATGGCGAGGCGGGTGGCGATCTCGACCGCCCGGTCGGCGGCGAGGCCGTCTGCGGCGTCCGCGACGAAGATCACGTCGACGTCGCTCACGTAGTTGAGCTCGCGCGCGCCGGCCTTGCCCATGCCGATGATCGCGAGGCGGGTGCGCGCCACGTCCTCCGCCGGGAACCGCACGGTCGACCGGGCGAGCACGAGCGCGGCATCGAGCGCGGCGCCCGCGAGGTCGGCGAGTGCCGCGGCGACGACCGAGACGGCGGCGAGCGGGTCGGCCTGCTCGAGGTCCCACGCCGTGAGCTGCACGAGGTGCCGGCGGTACCGCACGCGCAGCGCCGTGACGGCGGGGTCGCCGCCCAGCCCGTCGACCGCCGCGAGCAGGTCGGAGGTGTAGCCCGCCACGTCGAGCGGCTCGCGGATCGGCTCGCGGATCGCGTCGAGTTCGGCGGGGCGGCGCAGCAGGAAGTCGCCGAGCCCCTCGGAGGCGCCGAGCACGCGCACGAGCCGGGCGGCGGCCGCGGCATCCGACAGTATCGGGCGCAGCCTGCCCGGCTCGTGCTCGAGCAGGCGGCACAGCATGAGCAGCGCCTGGTCCGGGTCGGCGGCGTCGGCGAAGAGCGGCGTGACCGCTCCCCCGAAGCCGTCGAAGCCGGCGAGCCGTTGCCGGGCGGTCTCGAGGTCGGCGAAGCCGAGCCGGGCCAGGTCAGTCAACGTCGTCTGGTGGCGCATGCGTCTCTCTGCTCACTCGCGGCGGACGGCCGCGACGGTCGCCGGACTAGAGGATCTCGAGATTGCTCTCGAGCTCGTACGGCGTGACCTGCGCACGGTAGGCCTGCCACTCGCGCCGCTTGTTGAGCAGCACGTAGTTGAAGACCTGCTCGCCGAGGGTCTCCGCGACGAGCTCGGAGTCTTCCATGAGCGAGACGGCGTGGTCGAGGCTCGTCGGCAGCTGGCTGTAGCCGAGCGCGCGACGCTCGGAGTCGGACAGCTCCCACACGTTGTCTTCCGCCTCGGGCGGCAGCTCGTAGCCCTCCTCGATGCCCTTGAGTCCCGCCGCGAGCAGCAGCGAGTACGCGAGGTACGGGTTGGCGGCGGAGTCGATCGCGCGGTACTCGACGCGGGCGCTCTGGCCCTTGTTCGGCTTGTAGAGCGGAACCCGCACGAGGGCCGACCGGTTGTTGTGGCCCCAGGTGACGAAGCTCGGGGCCTCGTCGCCGCCCCAGAGACGCTTGTACGAGTTCACGAACTGGTTGGTCACCGCGGTGATCTCGGGCGCGTGCCGCAGCAGGCCGGCGACGAACTGACGGCCGATCTTGGAGAGCTGGTAGTGCCCGCCCGCGTCGTAGAACGCGTTCGAGTCGCCCTCGAAAAGCGAGAGGTGGGTGTGCATGCCGCTGCCCGGTTGGTCGCTCATCGGCTTCGGCATGAACGTCGCGTAGACGCCCTGCTCGATCGCGACCTCTTTGATGACGGTGCGGAAGGTCATGATGTTGTCGGCGGTGGTGAGCGCGTCGGCGTAGCGCAGGTCGATCTCGTTCTGGCCGGGACCGGCCTCGTGGTGGCTGAACTCCACCGAGATGCCGAGGTCTTCGAGCATGCGCACCGACCGGCGACGGAAGTCGTGCGCCGTGCCGCCTGGCACGTTGTCGAAGAAGCCGGCCGAGTCGACGGGCTCGGGCTTGCCGCCCTTGAGCTTCGACGA
>Ga0247809_1000125_pt1 | contig 43094 bp, 23 predicted proteins | sample UWRJL104311B1_FD_180951 | JGI IMG/M metagenome (GOLD analysis project Ga0247809, IMG submission 180951) | Plant litter microbial communities from Arlington Agricultural Research Station in Wisconsin, United States - UWRJ-L104-311B-1 | ecosystem: Environmental > Terrestrial > Plant litter >...
ATTATAAAGTGTGTGACCAATAAAATGCTTAAGGTTGATCTTTAATTTCCACAACAAATCCTCCACTGCCGAAGATACATTAGTCTCTTTCGTTGCCACTTCACGATGGTGATAAACCTCTGCTATTTCATATTGCGTAACCAGTTCTGGAATATGATCTTCCGGCCGGCCACGAACTAATAATAAGTTACCTCCCAGCTTTTGCAACGATACCCTAAGGGCCGCGACACTTTCCAGCAGAAACTGCACCCTGTTATTCCCACTTGCCAGCGTCTGAACATCTGTATGTTCAAAAAAACGTGGATCGAAGAAATAAACAGGCAAAATACTATCAGACTTAGCGATTGCCTCCACTAACATTTCATTGTCATGTAACCGCAGATCATTCCTAAACCAGACAAGTATTTTCTTAGATTTCATTTAATTCGGTCTAAATTTGTGTTGTAGAGATCAAAAATATAGCATTTTTTCGCTAAGAACTAATGGAGAAAGTAATATTTACATAAGCAAAACAAATTTAAAAGTAAAAAGGACCTTTTATAAAACTAAAAATTCCTTTCTCAGGTTAGTTAGTTATGGATCAGCACATTCTTATTACAGGTGCCACTGGCATGTTAGGCAAGGATTTAATTCAGTCTTTAACAGCGCGCGGACATCAGGTTTCTATCCTAGCCAGAAAGCCTCAGAAAATCAAAAATGCAAAGGTTTATTTATGGGATGTTTACAAAGGAGAAATTGACGTTGCCTGCTTTGCAGGCGTAGATACCATCATACATCTCGCTGGAGAGAACATCTCAAAAGAGAAGTGGTCAGAACAGCGTAAAAAGGAAATTATCGACAGTAGAATATTATCGGCGAGACTATTATTTCAGACACTTGCAAATCATAAAAACCAGGTACGATCTTTTATTTCTGCAGCAGCGACAGGATATTACGGAGACAGCGGGGAAGAAATAATGACCGAGGCTGCAGCGCCAGGAAAAGATTTCCTGGCAGATTCCTGCATACAATGGGAAGATGCAGCAGATGAAGGCATCACAATGGGATTAAGAGTAGTTAAGATTAGAACAGGTGTAGTGCTGACTAAAGAAGATGGTGCATTACCAGCCATGGCCAAACCTATAAAACTCTTCGCAGGCGCACCTTTAGGCAGCGGTAGTCAATGGGTATCATGGATCCACCTGAAAGACATTACAAAAATTTATATCCATGCCGTAGAACATAAAGAAATGCATGGCGCCTATAATGCCTGCGCTCCTTTTCCTGTCACTAATAAAACCTTAACCAAAGCTATTGCTAAAAAACTGCATCGTCCCGTCTGGCCCTTCAGCGTACCAGAAAAGGTGATGAAAATGATTCTGGGAGAAATGAGTGCTATTGTGCTGAACAGTAATAATGTTTCTGCCCAAAAATTGCTAAGCACAGGTTTTATTTTCAATTATACTACTCTTGAAGAAGCTTTAATCGATATTTACCGTTAAATGAATACAGAAATAAACATCTGCTGGTTGCGCCGTGACCTGCGACTGGAAGACAACGCAGCTTTATATCATGCTTTAAAATCCGACCATCCCGTCCTACTCCTTTTCATATTTGATAAAAATATACTGGAAGATCTCAATGATAAAAACGATGCCCGGGTAACTTTTATCTATCAGACATTACAGCAGATCGATGCTGAGTTGCAAAAAAAAGGTTCAGCATTGCTCATAAAATATGGCACACCAGAGCAGGTGTGGTCTGAAGTACTGAACACATATAAGGTTAAAGGTGTGTTTACGAATCATGACTATGAACCCTATGCTATAGAGCGGGATGATACTCTTGCAGAATTCCTGCGTTCCGAATCCATTCCCTTTCATACCTATAAAGATCAGGTTATATTTGAGAAAACTGAGATCGTTAAGGCAGACGGCAAACCCTACACGGTTTTCACCCCCTACTTCAGACAGTGGAAAAACAAACTGAACGATTTTTATACTAAGGCATACCCCGTAGAGAAATATATCGAAAATCTGCTACAGCTATCCCCTTTACCGTTCCCCACTATACATGAGCTTGGATTTCAAACCTCTGAGCAGCACTTCCCAAGTATCAGCTTTGAACACAAACTAGCAGCTTATGAAGAAAGAAGGGATTATCCCTACGATGACGCCACTACGCATCTGGGTTTACATCTGAGATTCGGAACCGTAAGTATCAGGGACGCGGCAGCAACCGCAATAGATGCTAAAGCAGAAAAATGGCTATCAGAATTAGCATGGAGAGATTTTTACATGATGATATTATGGCATTTTCCACAAATCACTACACAGTCTTTTAAACCTGCATATGATAACATCAAGTGGCATAACAACCCCGAAGATTTCGAAGCATGGAAAAATGGAAAAACCGGTTATCCTATTGTAGATGCCGGCATGAATCAGTTGAACAAGACAGGGTATATGCATAACCGTGTAAGAATGATTGTAGGCAGTTTCCTGACCAAACACCTGCTAATCGACTGGCGATGGGGAGAGGCGTATTTTGCGGAAAAGTTACTGGACTATGAAATGGCCAGTAATATTGGGGGCTGGCAATGGGCTTGTGGTTGTGGCAACGATGCTGCTCCCTACTTCAGGGTATTCAATCCCGAACTGCAGGCAAAACGCTTTGATCCGGAAAATAAATATATCTATCAATGGGCACCAGAATATAAACAGCAAAAACATACCCCACCCATAGTAGATCATGCTTTTGCCAGAGAAAGAATTTTGAAGGTTTTTAAAGAAGCCTTAAAATAAAAAGAGAGCCTTAATTGAACTGCCCAAATAGTATCTAACTTTTTGGGCAGTTCAATTAAGGCTCTTTCTTTACTATGTTGAATTAGTTCGTTCGGGCTGTGATCTCAACATCAAAGTCCAGTATAGTATTAGGAGGAATAACAACTACATTATTATTTACAGCACCAGTAGTTTTATAACCCTGACCTGAAGGAATGAGCATCCTAATTTTTCCACCGACACCTATTCTGCCTGGAATGGTTTTACTCCATCCATCAATAACAGCACCTGGATTTAAGCTAAAACTCGCATCAGTAGCAGTTTGATTTACCGTACCATCTAAAAATCTTAATGTATAACCAGCCGTAACAGTAGAAAAATTAGTGGTGCTATCCGGCCTTGTCCCTGCAGCAGAGATACTATAATAAACACCAGAAGAATCTTTTTGCATTCCTGTTAAGCCATTTTTTTTAATAAAATCGAGGATCAGACGTCTGTCTAAAGCCGTTTGGGTTTTCTCCAGATAAGTAGTAATCACCAGGTCAATATTCTCATTAGATGGGATATCACCAGATCCATTTTTCCCAAATGCAAGGTAAGAAGGAAGAAAAATCCTGGCTACATCACCACGTTTCATCTTGGTCATTACAGTTCTGATTGCTGGAATTGTAGCTACGTTAAGTGTAGTTGCATAACCTACAAAAGTACCCAGATTAGCATAAGTTGGCGTAGTAAGATAAACAGTTCCATTTGCCAAAGATTTAACTACTCCATTGTACAAAACTGAATCGGTCAGCTTATATTTAGTGGTATCGGTACCTGTACCGGGAATAATCTGATAGTAGAAACCTGTCTTATCAGGATCTTCCACAGCAGTAATATTATTTGCAGCAAGATAATCCTTTATTTTTTGTGCATCTACACTCTGAATTGATTCATATTCCTTTTTACAAGAACTAAAGAGAATAGTTAAGCCAATCAAGGCAAAAGTGTATCGTGATAAGTGTTTAAGCATTATTTAATTTGTTGTAACGGGTGTTATGACTGGTTGTTTTGATTTATATAATCTGATATCGAAGTCCAGTACCGTATTTGGAGGTACGTAACTTTTACTCGGTGTTGTAGTCGTAGTTGTAGTGGTTCCCGTAGTTGTTGTCGTAGTTTTCTCAGGTGTACCTACCTCAAAATTGCCATAAGCCAATGCAGAAGGAACAAATAATCTGATTCTACCTTTAGGTGCAACTAGTGGTATACCCTCAATCCACGCAGCAATAGCTGTATTGAGAATAAATTTCGTAGATAAATTAGTTGCAGTATCTGTAAGCGTTCTTGAAGAATCGAACAATACTCTTGTTTTTAACATCCTGCCTACATAGTGAATAAATACGGTGTCAGTCAACGGAATACTCTTCCCACCTACAGTATCTTTCAAAATCTGATAATACAATCCACTGGAAGTTTTCGTCGCCGTAATCTTCGCCGAATCAAGGAATTTGACGATTATATCGTCATCAATAGCTCGCTGTGCATCCGCATCAAACGGAGGATCGGATTTGCATGCTGCAAAAAAACATGCCAACGCGAAAACCACATAGAGAATTCTGAACTTCATATTGCACAAAAATAGTCTTTTATTGGGGATGGTACAATATTTAACCAATTTTAACAAATACAAAAAAACGCCCTTGTTATTCACAAGAGCGTTTCAAATATAAATATGGAATTAAAAACAATATTTATTTGCTGCTATTAATTGCTGAGCCACTTTCTGGCGCGCTTCTTTCACATTAAAAGCATCCATTTTGGTGAATCTCCGCAGACCAACCAGCATCATTCGCTGCTCATCTCCTTCTGCAAAAGCCCATAAGGCTTCTTTTCCTGCTTTCTGTAAAGCATCTACCGCTTCAACAAAATAAATACGCATCATATTCAACTGTCCTTCACAGGTTTCTTCTCCGCGCAGGCTAACTAACTTTTCCGTCCTTAACATAGCTGATTCCGCCACATATACGTAACTGGCCATATCTGCAATGTTCATCAGAATTTCCTGTTCTTTAGACAAACTTAACATCAGTTTTTGTACAGCTGCACCAGCAACCATCAATGTTGCCTTTTTCAGGTTCTGTATGATTTTCTTTTCGGCAGCAAATAGAGTATCGTCTTCCTCGCCAAATTCCGGAATAGACATTAATTCCGCCGCTACAGCTGTAGCCGGAGTCATTAAATCCAACTCTCCCTTCATCGCCCTTTTTAACATCATATCAACTGTTAATAACCTGTTGATTTCGTTAGTACCTTCAAAGATCCTGTTGATCCTTGCATCACGATAAGCCCTATCCATTGGCGCATCAGCAGAAAAGCCCATACCACCGTAAATCTGTACACCTTCATCTACTACATAATCCAGCGCTTCAGAGCCCCAAACTTTTAGAATGGCACATTCAACCGCAAATTGCTCTGTCGATTTTAATTTGGCTTTGCTTGAATCCATTCCGCTTGCAACAAGTGTTTCAAAAGCATCATCAATATTCTGCCCTGCCCTGTAATTTGCTGACTCTACAGCATAAACTTTAGTTGCCATCTCTGCAAGTTTATATCTGATCGCACCGTATTTTGAGATAGGGCGTTCAAATTGAATCCGCTCATTAGAATAATTGATAGCGGTACTGATTACACTTTTAGAAGCACCAACTGCAGCTGCTGCAAGTTTGATCCTACCGATATTTAAAATATTAACAGCAATCTTAAAACCATTCTGACGCTCAGAAAGCATATTTTCCACCGGCACTTTACAGTCGTTAAAAAACACCTGTCTGGTAGAAGATCCTTTGATACCCATTTTATGTTCTTCAGGGTTCATCGTTATTCCACCAAATTCACGCTCTACGATAAATGCAGTCAGATTTTTATCATCCTCAATCTTTGCAAACACAATAAAGATATCAGCGAAACCACCATTGGTAATCCACATCTTTTGCCCGTTGATCACATAATGTTGTCCGTCATCTGATAATTTAGCCTTCGTTTTACCGGAATTAGCATCAGACCCAGAATTAGGTTCTGTAAGGCAGTACGCTGCTTTCCATTCACCTGTTCCAAGTTTGGGTATATATTTTGCTTTCTGCTCTTCATTTCCATAATAAAGGATAGGCAAAGTTCCAATCCCCGTATGTGCAGAGAGTGCAACAGCAAATGAGTGCCCGGCACCAATTACATCCGCAACCAGCATTGAGGTATTGAAGTTCTTGCCAAACCCGCCATACTCTTCCGGAATAGATACGCCAAGAATCCCCAATTCACCCGCTTTTGACATGAGCGACTGCATCAGTCCTTCTTCTTGTTTGTCAATACGCTCCAGGTTCGGATACACTTCTGCCGCAAGAAAATCACGACACGTCTGTGCAATCATCTGTTGCTCTTCATCAAATTCTTCAGGAATAAAGACATCCTGGTAAGTGGTCTCTTCTATTAAGAACGCGCCACCTTTTACAATTTTTTCGCCTTGTTTTTCCATTTTATTAAAGCATTTCAAATATTCCTGCAGCACCTTGTCCGCTGCCAACACACATTGTTACCATTCCATACTTACCTTCTCTGCGTTTCAGTTCATTAAATAACTGCACCGTCAGTTTTCCACCAGTACACCCAAGCGGATGTCCTAAAGCAATAGCACCACCGTTTACGTTCAGCTTTGATGTATCTAATCCCAGCGTACGGATAATGGCTAAAGACTGTGAAGCAAAAGCCTCATTCAGTTCAATCAGATCCATCTGTTCTAAAGTCAGGCCCGCTTTTTTTAACGCTAAAGGAATAGCATCTATTGGTCCTATCCCCATGATTCTTGGAGGCACCCCAACTACGCCATAACTCACCAGTCGCGCAATAGGTTCTACACCTAATTCTTTCAGTTTACTCTCTGAAACAACTAACACAAATGCTGCGCCATCCGATGTTTGTGAAGAGTTACCTGCTGTAACGCTTCCATCAGCAGCAAATACAGGCTTAAGCTTAGCCAACTTATCCAGACTCGTATCTGCACGTGGCCCTTCATCAGTATCTACTACGTAGGTCCGTGTTTTCTTCTTCATGTCACCATCAAGATAATTTTCCGTAACCGTGATCGGTGCAACGCCAGCTTTCAGGTGACCATTTTTTATCGCTTCCACTGCTTTTAAATGCGAGTGGTACGCAAATTCGTCCTGATCTTCCCTGTTTACCTTATATTCATTTGCCACTGCCTCCGCAGTAAGCCCCATCCCCCAATACCAATCAGGATTGCTCTTTGCTACTGCTGCATTGGGTACTACTTTCCAACCGCCAAAAGGCATTCCCGACATTACTTCTACACCTCCGGCAATGATACAATCTGCCATTCCACTTTTAATTTTAGCTACCGCGGTAGCTATCGTGTCCAGTCCGGATGCGCAATATCTGTTTACTGTAACTCCCGGAACTTTATCGGTATCCAGGCCCATCAGCGAAATCATCCGGCCAATATTCAGCCCTTGTTCAGCTTCCGGCGTAGCGTTACCTACAATTACATCATCTATTTGTTCTTTATCCAGATTAGGCACTGAGGCCACCAGCTGTCTGATAACTTCCGCCGCCAGATCATCGGCCCTGGTAAAACGAAAAACCCCGCGTGGGGCTTTGCCCACTGCTGTACGTAATCCTGCTATGATATATGCTTCTTGCATGTTCTGTTAAATTTTATTAAACCCTATAATTAGTTGCGCAGTGGTTTGCCTTTAGTCACAATACTCTGTATTCGTTCCAGCGTTTTTCTTTCACCACATAATGATAAAAATGCTTCACGTTCCAGATCCAGCAAATATTGCTCTGTCACTTCCGTAGGCGAAGACAAATCTCCCCCGCACATTACCCAGCCCAGTTTCTCAGAGATTTTCTTGTCATGTTCTGAAATATAATGACCTGAATACATGGTATTAGCACCTGCATACACTATCCCCAGTCCCTGTTTACCCAGCACCCTGATATCTTTTCTGCGAACAGGCTGTGTATAACCAGCATCTGCCAATTCAATTGCTTTAGCTTTCGCATCAGCAATCAGGCGACTCCTGTTCATACTGATTGAATATTTATCCTTTTGCAGATAACCCAGTTCAAAGGCTTCCACTGCCGAGGTGGATACTTTAGCCATACCGATAGTCAGGAACCGGTCTTTCAGCACGTTCTGTACAATCTGATCTTCATTGTAATCATCAGACGCCCGCAAAGCAAATTCCTTTGTACCACCACCGCCAGGAATCACCCCAACACCAAACTCAACCAGTCCCATATAAGTTTCTGCATTCACCTGCACATGGTCGGCATGCAAACTAAATTCACATCCGCCACCTAAAGTAAGATTGTGCGGCGCAACAACTACAGGAATAGAAGAATACCTGATCCGCATTGATGTATTCTGGAACAAACGGATAGCCATGTTCAGCTCATCCCATTCCTGCTCTACCGCCATCATGAAGATCATACCCACATTTGCTCCTGCAGAGAAATTAGCACCATCGTTGCCTATCACAACCCCTCTGTAATCCTTTTCGGCCATATCGATAGCCTTATTAATGGCCTGCAAAGTATCGCCACCAATCGTATTCATTTTAGAATGAAATTCAACATTCAATATGCCATCACCTAAATCAATAATGGAAGCTCCTGAATTTTTCCAGATCGTTTTATTAGCTCTGATATTATCCAGAATTATAAATTCTTCTGCACCTGGCAACGACTTATAACTTTTAGAAGGAATATCATAAAACTTTTTGATGCCATCCTCTACTTTATAAAATGAAGTATGTCCGGCATCCAGCATTTCATGTACCCAGGCCGCAGCCTCATTTCCATGTGCTTTCATCCCTTCAAGTGATGCGGCAACACCTACTGCATCCCAAACTTCAAAGGGACCCAGATCCCATCCAAAACCTGCACGCATCGCATCATCAATCCTGTATAATTCGTCTGAAATTTCCGGGATTCTGTCAGATACATATTCAAACAAACCAAAGAAAGAATGCCTGAAAACTTCTCCTGCCTTATCCTTACCAGCAACAAACACCTTCATACGGTCTCTCACATTTTCAATAGGTTTAGTGAGCTCTAGTGTGGCTGATTTTACCTTTTGCTGTGGACGATATTCCAGTGTTTTCAGATCAAGTGCCAGGATCTCAGTTTTACCATCTGCAGTTTTTGTCTTTTTATAGAAGCCCTGTTTCGTTTTATCCCCCAACCATTTATTCTCCTCCATTTTAACTACATAATCAGGAAGTTTAAACAGCTCATGCGCTTTATCATCAGGGCAGTTATCATATAATCCTTTAGCTACCTTAATCATGGTATCCAGCCCAACCACATCAGAAGTACGGAAAGTCGCAGATTTTGGTCGCCCTAAAGCCGGCCCGGTATATTTATCCACTTCTTCAACCGTCAGATCCAGTTTTTCTACCAGGTGCAATAAAGCCATAATCGCATATACACCTACCCTGTTTGCAATAAACGCAGGAGTATCCTTACATAATACCGTAGTTTTACCTAAAAACTTATCCCCGTAGTGCATCAGGAAATCTACCAGTTCTGGTTTGGTATGTAGTGTAGGAATAATCTCCAGCAGGCGCAGATAACGCGGTGGATTAAAAAAGTGTGTTCCACAGAAATTTGCTTTAAAATCATCACTTCTGCCTTCTGCCATCAGGTGAATAGGAATCCCAGAAGTATTGGAAGTAATCAGTGTACCAGGTTTACGGTATTGCTCTACCTGCTCAAATACCTTTTTCTTGATATCAAGATTTTCCACTACAACCTCAATAATCCAGTCGTACGCACCAATTTTAGACATATCATCCTCAAAATTGCCCGTAGTAATTTTACTGATAGCCTTTTTGGTGTAAACAGGTGATGGATTTGTTTTAATTGCATTCTGCAATGCCGCATTCACCACCCGGTTCCTGACCGCCGGATGATCTAAAGCCAATCCTTTTGCCTCCTCTTCAGGCAGTAGTTCTTTCGGCGCAATATCTAACAATAAGACTTCTACACCAATATTCGCAAAGTGACAAGCAATTCGTGAGCCCATAATACCTGAGCCCAGTACTGCTACTTTATTTATCTTTTTGTTCATCTTTCTCTGTAGTTACTGTATATGCTAACGTGAGTTTATTTAACTTTTGTAATCCGTTGATCAGGTTGTTCTTTTCCTGAACCGATAAATTCTGATTCAGGTATTCGTTAAAAGAGCGTACCACATCTTTGGCCATATGTCTTTTCTCTTTCCCAAAATCGGTCAGGTAAACTTTTACCGAACGTTTATCACCCGAAGAAGTTTCTCGGTATATTAAGCCCGACTCTTCCATATTATTCAGCATCCGCGATAAGCTGGTTGCCTTCACACCCAATAGACCTGCAAGCTGTGAAACAGCCGTACCATCCTGATCAATATTGATCAGCATATACCCTATTGCCTGGGTAATTCCAAACCCCGAAGCAATCTGGTTATAGGTGTTTGAAACGTTCTGCCAAACCACCTTTAATAAATAATCTATTGTCTCTTGTTGCTTCATTAATTACTATGCTTGCATAACAAAGCTATATAATAAAATACTAGTATCCAAGCGATAAATTAAAAAAAGAACATAAAAAAAAGCTGCCAGGAAAATCCTGACAGCTCTGTTTTCAGAGGGTATATCTGACTAGTATAATGTAAATTCTACTCTTCTGTTTTTCTGACGTCCTGCAGCAGTTTTGTTAGTTGCAATAGGTTGGTTTTTACCATAACCAGTTGCTTCAACTCTTGATGCATTCACACCTTTATCAACAAGGTATGTTTTGATAGATTCAGCTCTGTCTTTAGACAATCTCATGTTTAAATCAGCAGAACCTGTATTATCAGTATGACCTGCAAGTTTAAGGCTGAAGTTTTTAGTGACAAGCAGATTAGCAACACGATCCAGCGTAGGGAAAGATTTAGGTCTGATTGTAGATTTACCTAAATCAAATTCTAAGTTTTTAATTGCATCAGCAACAATACGACGATCAGATTCAGTGATAATTACTTTTTCGTTCACTACTGGCGCAGGAACTTTAAGCGGACATCCGGCTCCATCTACTACCACACCTGAAGGTGTACCAGGACATTTATCCAATTTATCTGCAACACCATCACCATCAGTATCTTTTAATAAGTCGCTCATTTCAGTTCTCAATTTAGCATTCTCAGCTTTCTGAGCATCTAAATCACTTTTCAATGAAGAAGCCAATTGTTTAGCCTGTAGTGCTTCATCATAAGTAGCAGCTACAGGATTATGGAATGCCAGTTGTTTTCCTTTGCCTAAAGCAAATTCTAAACCTGCGTGAGCATAATTGAATTTATCACTATTGTTGTTGCGGTATGTACCATCAAGGTTATCACCATCAACAAAATAAATAGACCATCCTAAATCAAAATTAACTTTATCAGAGATTTTGAATTTAGCACCAAGACCTACAGGAATAATTAGTTCACTGATCATTTTATCATCAGCAGTATAGTTAGCCAAATTAGCATCAGTACTACCAACTTTAGGTTTGTAGCCCGCTAAACCAGCACCCGCAGATGCATATAACTGTACATTATCCTGTTTTCTGAACATGCTGATATTAAACAAATTCACCTGCGCATTTAAACTACCTGCATAACTCAGGTCAGTTTCAAAAGCTCCTGCTCCGCCAGCTACTGTAGAACCGCTCTCATATGGCTCTGAATTATCACCTTTCAATTTACCCCTGATACCATCTAATCTTAAAGAGAAATAAGGTGTAAGTTGTTTTTTGATGTAAATTCCGTATCCTAAACCGCTTTTCCAGTTTGAAAAGTCATTTTTTCCACCCAATGGTGAAATAGGACTAAGCACACCAGCATTAACGCCGATAGACCAGGTACTGAAAGAAGTTGAAGCTGGTGGTGTTACTGGTGCCTGAGCTTGCGCTGCTCCACCAATAAATAGAGCTGCCAAAGCTACTGGCAGGCATTTGAATAATTGTTGTTTCATAATATGAGCTTAATGTAAATTCTACTGGTAATTTTTTTTATACCTAAGCAATTTCTATACCAAGTTGTAATGCATGTATAAACACAGATTAAGCATCAGTTAACAAACAAAATGTATATATATTGATCCAAGAAAGCGTTCATAATTATATACAATGATACACATGAGGACACAAAAAAGCCTGACCATTTTTGATCAGGCAAGGTGATTCAGAAATTACTATTGTTGCTCAGATTTATAATCTTCCGCGTCCTTATAAATTTTTTCAATCCTGTCATTATTCTTTTCGAGAATAACCTTACGCTTCAGGCTCAATTTTGGTGTAAGCTCCCCCCCATCAATACTCCACTCTTTGGATAGCAATGCAAAACGCTTTACCTGCTCCCATTTTCCAAAATCTACTGAGCCATGTTCAATCTCCTGATTAAACTTCTCTAAAACCTGCTTGTCACAGATTATTTCTTCATTAGAGGAATAAGTGATCCCTTTTTTAGCACACCAGCTCTTTAAAGCCTCAAAATTGGGCACGATTAAAGCAGCTGGAAACTTCCTGTTTTCACCTAGTACCATAATCTGTTCAATCAGTGGCGACTCCTTATATTTATTCTCCAGCATTTGCGGCGCTACATATTTTCCACCAGCGGTTTTAAAAATCTCCTTTTTCCTGTCCGTTATCTTAAGGAATTTACCCTCTATTAACTCACCAATATCTCCGGTATGAAACCATCCATCTGCATCTATCGTTTCAGCAGTGAGATCATCACGGTCATAATAACCTTTCATCACATTATGCCCTCTGGTGAGCACCTCACCATCAGTAGCAATTTTAACCTCTACTCCGTCAATCGCCGGTCCTACTGTACCAAACATGGTATTCTCGAAATGATTCACTGTAATTACCGGTGAAGTCTCAGTTAAACCATAACCTTCAAAAACAGGCATTCCAGCCGCCCAGAAGATTCTGGCCAGACGTGGATTTAATGCTGCACCGCCAGATACAATCACAATGATCTCACCACCTAATGCCTCTTTCCATTTTTTGAATACCAGTTTCCTGGCAATACTTAATTTAACATTATATAACCAGCTGTTATTAATCTCATACTTTTCTGCAAGGGCTACTGACCAGAAAAAGATTCCTCTCTTAACACCAGTTAAGGCTTTCCCTTTCTCCATGATCTTGTCATACACCTTTTCCAGTAACCTTGGAACGGTAGAAAAACCATTTGGCTTCACAAACTGGATATCTGCGACAATCGTCTCCATGCTCTCCGCATAATACAAAGATGCATCGGTGTACATATAGAGATAAGTAATCATTCTTTCAAAAATATGAGACAATGGCAAAAAGCTCAGTACCTTCTTCACGTCATGAGGAAAAATCACTGCCGAGTTCTTAAAATTTTGCACCAGGTTATTGTGCGTCAGCATCACTCCTTTAGGCGTACCGGTTGTGCCGGATGTATAAATCAGCGTCAATACATCCTCTGGCGTAACCGCAGCACGGTACGTTTCCAGATCAGTGGCAGTATCTTTTGCACCAGCATCAACGAGACTCATCCAATGCTGAGCTCCACTCACTTCATTAAATGTATATATTTTAATAGCTGAATTCACCACTGCACATACCGCTTTCACTTTTTCATAGAGCTTATCATCAGCAACAAATACAATGCTGATGCCTGCATTTTCTATGATGAATTTAATATCATGCTCTGCCAGTGTTGGATATAACGGCACCTGAAAACCGCCAAACTGTGTGATAGCAAAATCTGTAATGTTCCATTCTGGTCTGTTATGAGACATCACCGCTATTTTGGATCCCTTTGCCATTCCCAAACCAATCAAACCCTTACTGAGGTTATCTACCGTATCAGAAAATTGCTGTGTACTGTACTTAATCCACGTTCCGTTGTTCTTGCCACTAATAAATTCTTCCTTTGGAAATTTATCTAAGTTGTATTTGAGCAGATCAAATACTCTAGTTACAGTTACGGACATATATGATTGATTTTATTTGGTTATATATTTACATTAACAACAAATTGACCTGAAATGTGTTGCTTCCCAAAGCTAACAAATTAAAATTTTGTAATGAAACCAATTTAAGGCTGATTACATGAGGTCTGATGCTATTTTGATTACCAATTCAAATTGAATCATCGTTTGACTGTATAGGTACCTTCGGAAGGGTTATGGAGGTACTAACATGAGTATTGAGATAGGGTTGGCATAGGGTTGACATAGCCTTTTACTATGTCAACCCTATGCCAACCCTATCTCAACCCCATACCAATAGTTAACTTATTCCCTTGCTGGTAGCCCCTCAAGCTGATGTCTAGCTAATGATGGCTAATTAATAAGAGTCAAATTCAGTCATGCATGGTATGAAGCTTTTTTATACCGCACATTTGCGATAAATTGCAGCAATGAAAAAACATTAGCACAAAACATGAATGATTACTGTACAAGGTCTACATACGGCATAGTAATTGCTAAGTGCTTTTCATATTAAAATTTTAAATTAATCATATGAAAAAAGGATTTACTATTCTTTGCTTAACAGTAATTGCAACGCTTGCAATACATTTTTCTTCAAAAGCTCAAGGCTATGACAATGCTATCGGTGGTCGTTTCGGCGCGGCTAATGGTGTAACTTTCAAAACTACACTTGGGGGTAATAAGATGATAGACATCATCGCAAATTTCAGGTCCAACAACAACTATAACTATTTCAGAGTAACAGGTTTATACGAAATCTACAATCCAATTGATGGCGCACAGGGTCTAAACTGGTATTATGGTATTGGTGGTAGTATTGGTACTGTTAAATATAAACCATACAATTCGAGCGATTTATACCTGTCTGCTGACGGCGTTTTAGGTCTTGATTATAAATTTGCTGATGCTCCAATCAATATTTCATTAGACTGGAAGCCAGCTATCCAATTAACTCCGGATACAGATTTTGATGCTTCAGGCGTAGGATTGTCGTTACGTTTCACTTTCTAGTTACTGTAAAAATAGTAAAAAGGCCTGATTTCAGCTAAGAAACCAGGCCTTTTTGCTTGTCATTATTTAGGATAATACTATATTCCCATCCACTTCTTCATTACCTGACGCTGCACATCGCTCACGCTTGCAGCCATAGAAGGCGCTAACATTACATTTGGTGTTACTTTAAGCTTTACATTGATATCCTGTTCTACACCGTCTCTTTTCACTTTAAACCTGAGCACATCCCCCACTTTTTTACCGGTTACTACTGCCATACGTTCAACTGCTCCATCTGGCGTAATTCCATCCACACTGATCACCTGATCATTTACATTCAAACCATCTGTCCATGCAGCAGAATTACGGGAAACAGCGGCAATATTAATCAGCCCTTCTGTTCTTCTGGTAGAGATGCCCAGATAAGGCACATTTTTACCTTCATTGGCATCTTTAACATCAATACCGATATAACCAAGATACTTCGCATATTCGATAGGATATGTACCTGTTACATATTTAGCGTAAAAATCTGTAAAGCTAATGCCACTCACCGCCTCTACTCTTGCCTTAAACTCAGCATCAGTATATCCTTTGCCGGTAGTTTTACACTGCTCATACATCGCTTTCATTACATCATCCAGGCTATGCATACCTTTTGTTGCATTTGCAATCTCCAGGTCCATCAGCATCCCAACAATCTCGCCTTTGCTGTAATAAGAAATAGAAGAGTTATTTGAATTTTCATTAGGTCTGTAATATTTGATCCAGGCATCAAAACTTGCATCAGCAGCAGATTGTACAGCAGCACCTGGTGTATTGATTACGCCAGACATTGCACCAATCATCGTGTTGATAAAGTTATCCGGACTTAAAAATCCCGCACGCAACATCATCTTATTTTCATAATACGCGGTAAAACCTTCAGCTATCCATAAATCAGTAGTGTAATTTTCATTGTCATAATCAAATGGACCTAAAGCTACCGGGCGTAATCTTTTTACATTCCATAAGTGATGATATTCATGCGCAACAAGGCTTAAAAACCCATTGTAACCTTCTGGTGTATTGTAATCGTCTTTTGTTGCACCCAATACAGTAGAATTTAAATGCTCCAGACCACCACCACCCCGAGAGGTATTATGTACAATGAAAGTATAGTTAGTGTTTGGATTCTCTCCATAAATAGCGGTAATCTGTTTAACAACTTTCGCCATATCTACTTTTAAGCGCTCTTTGTCATAATTACCTCCACCATACATAGCCACTTCATGTTTTACACCCGCAGCCATAAAGTCGAACACTTCCTGGTTGCCCACTTCAATTGGGCTGTCAAAAAGGATATCATAGTTTGGAGCTGTGTAAGTGAATGCAGCACCAGCCACCGGCTTCATACCTGTAGATACTTTAGTCCATCCTTTGAAAGGTACAATCTTTACAGTACTGGGTGAAGAGATCATTTTATCAGGATAGATAAAAATCCCTGTAGGTGATAAAAATGCATGAGTAGCATCTACAAAAGAAGTGCGAACCGACAATTCGAATGCATAAACTCTATAATTAACTTTAAACGACTTAGCGTTGGCAGTATAAATTCTCCAGGTATTCTTTTTAATTTTCTCCAGCTTCAGGGATTTATTTCCAGCGTTGGCCGTGAAACCTTCTACATTTTTAGCAAACTCACGTATCAGATATGATCCTGGTGCCCATACCGGCATTTTTACATCCACATAATCTTTTGGTAAACCTGAAATAGTCATTTCCACTTCGGCATAATGAGCTTGCGGCTCTTTAAAGCTTACTTCATAACCAATCTTCATTTGTGCACTTGCGACAAGGCCGTGCGACAATAAAAGGAGTATTCCCAGAGCAATTTTCTTCATCATCATATTATATAATTGCAGCAAATTTAAAACTAATCTCTTTCCATGCCTGTTAAAATAAAAATTCAGCTGTAACATACTTAATACAAGCATCTCCGCACGGTTTATTTAAATATTTTTGTATACTAATAGAGCACAACAACCAAATTATATGTACCCGGAAGAATTGCAATAACTATTTTAATCCTCCAGGACCCCATTAACATAAACACACACACCTGGATGAACCCACCATGAGTAAAATACCATTTTAATCATCAAAGGCGCCATCAAACAATAAAAACCAATCAAAAACTAGATGAAACTGAAATACGTTATTTACACACTTATCTTTCTTGGAATTGCTTATTTGATCTACTACAGGATCTCTGCTAATAAAAAAGCCGAAGGAGGAGGTGCAGACCGGGGTGCTAAAAGCGGAAAAGAACAAAGTTTTGCTGTGGATGGAATTATAGTTAAACCAGCTTCATTTATCAATAAACTGGAAGTTACAGGAACAATAGAAGCAAACGAATCTGTCGCCTTACAAAGTGAAGTTTCAGGATTGGTAACCGGCATCTATTTTAAAGAGGGTACAAATGTTGCAAAAGGCAGCTTGCTGATAAAAATTAATGACCGTGATATCAAGGCACAGTTGCAGGAAGCACTCACTAAACAAACCTTGTCTGCTACAAATGAAGACCGTGCTAAACAGCTTCTGCAAAAAGGAGCAATCAGCCAGTCTGAATATGATACCTCTCTGGCCGATCTGAAATCCCTGCAGGCACAAGCACAACTGATCAGGGCACAGCTGGCAAAAACTTCTATTCTTGCACCATTTAGTGGAAAAGTAGGTCTGCGCTCCATCTCTTCGGGAGTATATATCACTCCTTCTACCGTGATTGCAAATCTTGTAAGCACAAATCCGGTAAAGATTAACTTCTCTGTACCTGAAAAATATATGGGACAGATCAAATTAAATTCTACAATCACCTTCCGTACAGATGGCTCGAGCCATATTTATTCAGGTAAAGTATTTGCAATAGAGCCAGGTATTAATGCACAAACACGAACGCTGCAAATTAAAGCACTAGCGCAAAACAGTAACAATGAGCTCTTGCCAGGATCGTTCGCAAAGATATCCCTTGCACTGAGTGCGGTTGATGATGCGATTATGGTACCAAATGAAGCGGTAATTCCTGTACTTAAAGGCAAGACGGTATTTATTAGTAAAAATGGCAAGGCAAAACAGGTAGATGTACAATCAGGAACGCGTACAGAAGAAAATATCGTGATTACAACCGGATTAAATATTGGCGATACGGTGCTGACTACAGGAGCACTTTCGCTGAAAGATGATGCACCTGTAAAGGTTAACATAGTTAAAAACTAACTACGCGAAATGAGTATATCAACCACGAGTATAAAGAGACCCGTTTTAGCGATTGTAATGAACCTGATGATCCTGCTTTTTGGGGTAATTGGGTATAATTTTCTTGGCGTCCGGGAATTTCCTAATATTGACCCGACAGTAGTATCGGTAAGGACATCCTATCCCGGAGCGAATTCTGATATTATTGAATCGCAGATTACAGAGGTTTTAGAAAAATCTATAAATGGGATCGACGGAATCAGGAATATTTCTTCTTCGAGCAATAACGGAAGCAGCAATATTACGGTAGAGTTCAACCTCGATAAAAATATTGAAGAGGCAGCAAATGATGTTAGGGATAAGGTTTCCCAGGCAGCCAGAAGTTTACCGAAAGACATTGACGGAAACCCGGTAGTGAGTAAGGCAGATGCAAACTCTGACCCGATTATTACGATGACGATTCAGAGCGATAAGCGCAATCAGCTGGAGCTAAGTGACTATGCAGAAAATGTAATTGCAGAAAGAATCCAAACAATTCCGGGAGTAAGTGGCGTACAGATCCAGGGACAGAAAAGATACGCTATGCGCATCCGGATAGACCCGAATAAACTTGCCGCTTATGGCATGACTTCTCAGGATATTGTTACGGCATTGGACAGGGAAAATGTAGAGTTGCCATCTGGTAAGATCACGGGGCAAAGTACAGAGTTAATTGTCAAAACACTGGGTAAACTGACGGATGAATCCCAGTTCAACAACCTGATTCTTAGAAATGACAGCAACAATGTGATCAAGCTGAAAGATATTGGCTATGCTGAATTAGGACCTGAAAATGAAGAAACTATACTCAGGGAATCAGGCCGTCCCATGGTTGCAGTGGCCCTTATTCCACAGCCAGGTGCTAATTACCTGGATATTTCTAAAGAGTTTGACAAAAGGTTTGCACAGCTGGAGAATGATATTCCAAAAGATATTCGACTGAACGTATCACTTGATAATACAAAATTTATTAAGAGCTCGGTGACCGAAGTCGCGGAAACTATTATCTTATCTCTGGTACTGGTAATCCTCATTATCTACCTTTTCTTCAGGGATTGGGCCATTGCTTTTCGACCATTAATTGATATACCTGTATCACTAGTATTTACATTCTTCATTATGTATATTTTTGGATTCTCCATTAATGTACTGAGCCTGTTAGCTATCGTACTGGCAACGGGACTGGTGGTGGATGATGGTATAGTGGTGACGGAGAATATCTTTAAGAAGGTAGAAGAAGGACTTTCTCCATTTGAGGCCGCTATTAAAGGAGCAAATGAGATCTTCTTTGCGGTGGTTTCCATCTCGGTTACACTGGCTGCAGTATTCTTACCGGTTGTGTTCATGCAGGGTTTTGTTGGTCGCCTATTCAGGGAATTTGGTATCGTAATTGGTGCTGCGGTGCTGATTTCGGCATTTGTATCCCTGACGTTAACACCGATGTTAAATGCCTACCTGATGAAAAAAACAGGGCACAAGAAATCGAGGTTCTATGAAATGACGGAACCTTATTTTGTAAAACTGAATGACAATTACGCAGATAACCTGAATAAGTTCCTGAATAAAAAATGGTTGGTTATTCCGATTATGCTGGCCTGTGTTGGTATTATTATGCTATTCTGGAAATTACTTCCCAAAGAGACAGCTCCTTATGATGACAGAAGTGCAATTAACATGAATGTAACTACGCCAGAAGGCTCTTCTTTTGCTTATACGGATAAGTTTATCATGAAGGTTGCAAAAATGATTGAGGATTCTGTACCGGAGAAAAAAGTGAACATCACAATCACTTCTCCGGGCTTTGGCGGTTCAGGTTCTACAAATAGTGGTTTTATCAGAATGGGGCTTGTTGATCCGGATGAACGCACACGCACACAAGCCGAAATAGCTGCAATGCTGACACGCATCACTAAAAAATATTCGGAAGGAAAGGTTCTGGTTACGCAGCAGCCTACAATATCTGTTGGTCGCAGGGGCGGCCTACCGGTAAGTTACATTATCCAGGCACAAAATTTCGATAAACTGAGAGAGAAAGTGCCGCTGTTTATGGACGAGGTGAGTAAGGATCCTACTTTTACAGTATCGGATGTAAACCTCAAGTTTAACAAACCGGAGATCAACCTGACTATTGACAGGGATAAGGCAAGGAACCTCGGCGTTTCTGTGGCAGATATTGCACAGACACTACAATTGGGGCTAAGTGGTCAGCGTTTTTCTTATTTCTTCATGAACGGCAAGCAATACCAGGTAATCGGACAGTTTGACGTCGGCAACAGGAAAGACCCACTGGACCTAAGCTCTGTTTATGTGAGAAGTGATAAAGGACAGCTGATACAAATGGATAACCTGGTCACTGCAAAAGAAGAAAGTAGTCCGCCGCAATTATACAGAAACAACCGTTTTATTGCCGCCACAGTTTCTGCCGGCCTTGCACCGGGCAAAAGTATGGGCGACGGTATTGCAGCAATGGACAGGATTAGGGATAAAATACTTGATGAAACATTCTCGACTGATCTTAGTGGAGAATCACGTGATTTCCAGGAGAGTTCTTCGAATACGCTTTTTGCATTCGGTCTGGCCATACTCCTCGTTTACCTGATCTTATGTGCACAGTTTGAGAGTTTCAAAGATCCGGCAATTATTATCCTTACGGTACCAATGGCGGTAGCCGGGGCTTTTCTTTCACTATGGTTGTTCGGACAAAGCTGGAATATTTTTAGTCAGATTGGTACAATCATGCTGATCGGTCTCGTAACTAAAAATGGAATACTGATTGTTGAGTTCGCTAATCAGCTTAAAGAAGAAGGCAAAAGTATACACGATGCAATAAGAGAGGCTTCTGTGGCGCGTTTAAGGCCAATTTTAATGACCAGTCTCGCGATCGCTATTGGTGCCCTTCCCATCGCAATGGCATTGGGTGCAGCGGCAAAAAGCAGGATTGGTATGGGGGTCGTGATTGTAGGTGGTACCATTTTCTCACTTGTTCTCACGCTTTTTGTGATCCCGGGCATTTACTCTTACTGGTCTAAAGAACATAAAGTGAATTCAGAATTACAGGAATCTTTAAAGGCAGCGCTGGAACAGGATCAGGAACATAAACAATCAGCTAAACTAATTACAAATGAACACTAAGAACTTTTTATGCTCCTTAGCCTTCTTTTTTGCAAGCTGTACACAAATGGTAATGGCACAGGATAGCCTGAGTTTAAGAGAAGCAATTACAATAGCATTGAAGAATAATTATGATATTAAGCTGATCAACAATGAGCTCAGTATCGCCAAAAACAACACAAATATTGGAAATGCAGGTATGTTGCCCGCCTTAACGGGATCTTACAACACAGGAGGCAGCAGGCAGAACACCATACAAAGCCCTGCAACCGGACCGGAAAGGATATCAAATGGAGTAATCAGCACAAATATGGCTTATGGAGCGGCGCTGGACTGGACTATTTTTGACGGTTTCCAGATGTTTGCAAACTATGAAAGGCTGAAAGAACTGCAGAAGCAGGGAGAAGTAAACCTGAAAGCTACCATACTAAGTACCGTTTCTACAGTAATCACCGCTTATTTTGATGTGGTAAAACAACAGCAGTTATTAAGGGCGACAGATAGTGCGTTGATCATCTCGAAACTACGGGTAAAAATTGCAGACAACAAACTAGAAATCGGTCGTGGTTCTAAACTAGACGTAATTACAGCAAAAGTAGATTACAATGCTGATACAACCTTGTATTTACAACAAAAGAACCTGCTTGCAAAGTCTAAAATTACGCTGAACCAGTTGGTGGCGCGCGACCTGAATATGGATTTTATAGTGAGGGAAAGGATGTATACCAGCAATGACCTTAAACTGGCAGAGCTGGAGGTGCAAACGCTGCAACTGAATCCTGATCTGCAAAATGCATTTATCAGCAAAAAAATTGCAGAGCTTACCCTTAAACAAATCAAAGGACAGCGTTATCCCGTTATTGGTTTGAACGGCGGTTACGAACATTCAAAAAGTACAAGCCCGACAGGCTTTAACCAAAAGTTCAGGGCCAACGGCCTTACTTATGGTGTTACCGCCAGTATTAATGTTTTCAATGGCTTTTTGCAAAGACAGAATGAACGAAATGCAAAAGTGCAGATCAGCTCTTCTGCATTGACACTGGAGAAAACAACGCTGGATGTTAAAGCACTATTGATGGCAAACTACCAGAATTATACCACGAATCTCGACCTGCTGAAAGTGGAGAGTGGCAATCTTGACCTTGCCAGACAAAATCTCGATATTACATTTGAAAAATATAGATTAGGAAGTATCAGTCCACTGGAACTGAGAGAGGCACAGCGTAACTCGATTAATGCGATTACAAGGTTTCTTGAAGCGCAGTATCAGGCTAAATTGTCAGAGATTAGCCTGAAAGAGATTAGTGGTACTTTAAATGTTCAATAAGATCATTACTTTTGATTTATGATATTAGTTGCAGATAGCGGATCTTCCAAGACAGACTGGATGGGTTATTCCCCTTCATCCGGTAAGGAAATCAGTTTTAATACAAGGGGGATTAACCCGTACTTTTTGAATGCCCAGGATATCTACAAGATCTTTTCGAAGATGAAGGAACTGGAAGATGTTGCTGCGGAGGTGAAAGAGATTTACTTCTATGGTTCCGGCTGTTCATCGCCAGACAAACATGAGGTAATTACAAATGGACTGTCACTCTTCTTCACGAATGCTTTTATAAGTGTTGAAAATGATCTGATCGGTTCTGCTTATGCTACATGCGGAGATAAAAAAGGAATAACCTGTATTTTAGGTACCGGCTCCAATGTTTCTTATTTTGATGGTACTGCGGTACATGAAAGTAATTATGGCTTGGGTTATATTCTTGGCGATGAGGGCTCCGGTACTTTTTTTGGCAGAAAGATGATTACGTCTTACTTGTATCATCAGATGCCGGTGGAATTGAGCGTGTTATTTGAACAGGAATTTAAAGCAGATAAGGAAACGGTAATTACCAATGTTTATCAGAAACCATTTCCTAACAATTACCTCGCGGCCTTTAGTCGTTTTATGTATCCGCATAAGGCACATCCTTTTATTATAAAGGTACTTACTGACGGGTTTCAGGAGTTTATAGACACGAATATCAAGGACTTTAAAGCATATAAAGACATAGAGTGCCATTTTGTAGGCTCCATTGCATTTTATTACCAGGATATTTTGCGCGAAGTATGTACCAGAAACAACATCCAGGTAGGCAAAATTTTCCAGAAGCCAATTGAAGGAATCTATAAATACATATTAAAAAAAGAAGGGCTCAGCACTCAGAAACTATAAGTTTATGAGTCCATACTAATCAATGAAAAAAATAAGCTGATACCTTATTCGGTTAATAAAATCAGCTTATTTTTTTCCTGCTCTCCATTTCAATGCGGATAAGATCAGCTATCCACTCCAATTTTTTCTGATCTTCTTCGCTAAAATCCCTGCTTGCTGTATCAATAATACAAACTGCACCAACATTGAATCCCTCGCTGGTCTTTATAGGTGCTGCTGCATAAAATCTTAACCCAAACTCTCCTGCTACCATAGGATTAGATAATAGAATAGGTTCTGCAAGCGCATCTTCAAAAACTGTTACGCTGTCTTTTAATATCGCTAATGAACACAGGCTTGATCCACGTTCCACTGCTTCGTTATCATGACCTCCCTGTGTAGATTTCGTCCAGACCTGGTCTTTATCAACAAAATTGATCATGGCGATCGGCGTATTGAACATCGAAGCTGTTAACGCAGAAAGCTGATCAAACTTAGTTTCTGACTGAGTATATAATATTTTATAATTTTTAAGATTTTCCAGTCGCTCTTCCTCATTCTGCGGAATAAGATCTCTTCCAAATGTATTTTCCAAGTTTTGAAATATTATTAGTAATAATCGATATTTAGAACTCCCCTAACAATTAATATACCTGTTTTAACAAATAAATAAAAATTCATACACCTAAAAGGAATACTACATTATACTTTTATTGACGCTGCTCACAAATGATCGTTTTAGCAAGATCTGAAAATCCCTGTTAAAAATTTTTATTTTCTGCCGCTTCAAAGCCAGTAAACTGCCAGTTTGCCTTGTCATCTTTTTTAAAGAACACCTTATAGCTTGAATTTGGTGGCAGTGTAAAATGAAAAGAGAATTCCTTCGCCTCTTTGTCTTTTGGTATAAAGCTGGGCAGCAAGGTATTGGCAATTGCTTCTATTTTTTCTTTTGAATCCATTAAAATCTGATTATAATACCACAAAAGTAGGATACTTTAACCGGCTTCATGGCATTAAAGTTGTATAGAGTGTTTTTAACATATGAATAGAATACTTGTTGTTGAGGACGATCCTGATTTGCTGGAAGTTGTGCAACTGATTTTAGAAGAGAACAATTATAAGGTTTTTCCATTAATGACAGGGCGACCGATATTTAAAATTATTGAAGAGTTTAAGCCTGACCTGATACTGATGGACATTAAACTTGATGGAATGGATGGCAGGGCTATATTTAAGGAAATCAGAACGAGAAAAAACACCTCTCATCTTCCTGTGATCCTTACTTCAGGTGGCTTCTCCGAGGACTACATCATGAGAGAACACTTACTGTCTGATGATTACCTGGAAAAGCCATTTGAAATGTCTGTAATGTTAGCTAAGATTGAAAAGTTATTGTAGTGTGGTTAGTTTTTAGTGACCTTAAATTCCGTCCTCCTGTTTAACTGACGACCCTGATAGTTGTCTTTTCCACTAGGAAACTGATTTGGTGCTATAGGCTTACTAAAACCATAGCCCTTACTGGTCACTCTGTCTGCAGCTACCCCCTTACTAATGAGATAGTCTACACAGGATTTCGCCCTTCTTTCTGACAGATCCAGGTTATAAGCCTCCGTGCCTATATTGTCAGTATGCGCACTCAGTTCAATTTCTATGGTCTGATTATCTACCATGATCTGGTAAAGCTGATCTATGATCGTTTTTGATCTTGGCGTTAAATCTGCACTGTCAAAATCATACAAGATGTCATTCAGCACTATTGGTTTATCCAAGACATAAGGAGCAAGGCATATTTTAGGGTTAACCAGCGTATCTGTCTTGGCCAGCTCGTCATAGTCATAACTCAGCAGTTTGCTGAAATAGTTCTTTTTTTCAGCAACCAGTTTCAGTTTGCGGTTAGAATTAATCCTGAATCTGTATTTCCCATCGGTGCCGACTACCACATTTATTTTCTGTGTGGAATCTGATAATGTGATAGTAGCACCAGGTAATGGTTTATCCGATTGGCAGTCAAGTATTGTTCCCTGAACAGTAATGAATTCCTTTTTCACATAGAAAACCTCCAGGCAGCAGACAGACTCTCTGTCAGAACTGATATACCCCTGACTGTCTTCATCATCCATAGGTGTGAAATAAACGTCGTCTTTGGATGAATTAAATGGATAACCCAGGTTTCTGGGTTCTGACCAATTGGCAAAATCACCTTCGCTCTCATAAAAATCTAATCCGCCAATCCCTACCTTACCTGCACTACTGTACAACAGCTTCTCTGTTTTAGAATTATAGTAAGGTGCTTCCTCATCTTCTTTAGTATTTATTTTACTTCCCATATTGATGGCTTGCCCCATAGAACCGTCAGACCGCAGCCTGCAGTACCATATATCATATTTGCCCGATCCACCGGGTCTGTCTGATGAAAAAACAAAATATTTACCATCCCTAGATACGAATGGCTGCATGGAATTAAAGCCGGCAATGTTGACTTCAGAACCTAAAATTTTTGGGGGAGACCATGTATTTCCGGTGCCGGATGAGATATTTACTTCATAAATTTTTCTTTCTCCTTTTGTGGTCCAGCTGGTAAGATACATAATAGTCCCGTTCGGATGAAAGGCAGGCGCAGCATATTCACGTCCTTTTTCCACAGCCCCAATACGTTTAACCGTTGTTCCTTCGTCCTTAGGATTACCTGAAGCTTCATAGATTGCATTCATGTAAGGACTTTCCTTACGGGTAACTTTGGAGTTTGTTTTTCCATCAGTAAGTACCTCAGTTTTGTTTCCTACAGATACGGGTCTGGAAGAAGTGAAATAGAAGTTATCGTTATTCAGCAATGGCGTATAATTTGAGCCCTTGTCATTAATTTCATTAAACAGTTTGCTAAACTTATACAACCGTGGATAACGCATTTCATATAATGCAAAATTGCAGGAAGCAATTTCCACTTTGGCTTTACTGGCATAGCCATCATTGAGATAATACTTTGTCAGAAACTCTTCAAATGCCACAATTGCTTCAGCAAACTTCTGATTCGCACGCAGGCATTCTCCATAATAAAAAGAGCTCAGGGCATATTTTGGATCACTGAAGTTTTTGGCTACGGCATACCATGCTTCTGCTGCCCTGAAATCTTTGTATAACCGCAATGAAGAAGCCAATTGGTAAACATCATTTTCGTACTCACCACGTTTTGGGTTAGTCTCCTCCTTTTTCATTTTAGTTTCAAAGGCATAAGGCACTACAAAACCTATACTATCTGTAGAGATATTCAATGCTCTTTTATAGTAATCTGCAGCCGCATAATATTCCTTATTCTGGAAATATACATCTGCGATCCTTTTATTATTGGTAACGTACTGTGCATGGATAGCATTGCTTATCAGGCACATCAAAAGTAGTACTCTAAGTGATTTCATAACTCATCGGATTATAATCGTGGACAAAAGAAGTTGGGGCCTGAAATTCCCCCTCTGCTGGTAAAGGATACTGATAACTCAAGGCCACCCCTGCTACCGGTGGCACGGTTTAAATTGGAAGTATTAAAATCATAACTTAAACCGAAAACGGTATTCTTTAAATGAAGACCAAAAAAGGCGATAGCGGCATCTTCGTATCTGTAATTTGATCCAAAGAGAATATTAGCCTCAGGATTCAGATAGAAGGTAACATACGCACCGGTAGAAATTTCCCGTGCATTACCCTGCTTCATATAAAGTGCATTAGGCGTTACATCTATAGCATCACTGATTTTAACACGGGCTCCGCCATGGGCCGTAAAGCGGATGGGGATTCTGACATCATTACCAACAAAACGATCCACGGGTCTGGTTAAATGCGATCCGCTTACGCCGGCAAATGGATTCACTTTATTGTCAGAATTGCCATCAAAATACATGATTCCCGCATTTACATCAGGCACCAGTGTATTTGTAGAGCTAAAAGACTCACTAATAGGAATACTGCCATTGTATCCTGTTGAAGAGTTAAACTGATCGCCCAATGTAATTTTTGAAGGATCAAAACTCTTATTTAAAATACCGGCCTGTACACCAAAATTGATCATACTGTATCCCTGTTGACCAAATCTGATCCGGTAAGCAGCGGAAGCAAGTGCATTCAGGTAATTGTAACCTATTTCGCCAGCGCGCTGATTGAGTACCATTCCTCCAAAAGCGAGGTTTTTAACAGGTGCCTTATCGAACGAGGCACCTGCTGTTACATAAGCGTTGGAAACGGATCCCCACTGTTGTTTCGCATTTAATGAGACCCTGTAATCTCCGTCTATTACGCCCGTTAGGGCTGGGTTCAGCCATAACGGGTTTGCATAATATTGTGAGAAATGTGGATCAATCTGTGCATTAACCCTGTTTGCTGCCGTAATGCATAAGATGCTGAGGCCGACGATTTTTAAAAGTTTCTTCATGATATTAATTTTCAGGTTAATCTGTATTATCGTAATAGCGTAACGGTTCCTTTTCTCATCGTGGTTGTTCCATCAGAAAGTGTCAGGTCTATGTAGTATACATATACTCCATTAGGCTGCATCTGACCTCTGAATGAACCGTCCCATCCATTCTGCATTTGCTGCGACTCGAACACAAATTGTCCCCATTGGTTATATATCCGCATCTTAACTTTTGAAATCGCATTTCCATAGGCATAGAAGACGTCATTCCTTCCATCCCCATTTGGCGTAAAAGTATTCGGTATATAGATCTCATCCGTTGTACCATCGGTAGCCGTACCAGTAAGGCTTCCTGAGGCACTGGTTTCACAGGTGGTATTTCCTTTGGCTCTCACCATCAGAGTTACTTTGGTATTGTACTGCAAACCTGTAATAGTATGCGTCGTACCGGTCTGACCTGAGCTCGGAACTGTCCATGTTGTACCTCCATCAATTGAGATCTCGTAACTGGTGGCTCCACTTACTGAATTCCAGCTAAAGGTAATACTGCTGCGTGTGGCAGATTCTACAGACAACATTGGTGCGGTAAGCGCAGATGCCAGCGTAACGGTTACCGCAGTTCTTGTACTTTTTATATCACCCGATGTTCCCTCTACATAATAAGTAGTGGTAGTAGTTATTGCAGGCGTCTGGTAGCTTGTTCCCATTTGCAGACTGGCAGTACTTGTTGCAGTGGCAAACCAGTTATATGTTACTCCTGTAACTGGTGCAGCTACTGTTAAGGTAACACTGCTGCCGTTACAACTTTGTGCACCCGTTGCGCCTGGTGCAGGAACGGTCACATTAAGTGTATAATCGGCTGCCGCGGTTTGTCCGTTTGCATCTGTTACAGAAACCGTTACAGTGAATGGTCCAGCAAGTGTTGGCGTACCTGTCAGCTCTCTTGTAGTGGTATTGAACACTATCCCCGGAGGCAGACCTGTTGCCACATAAGTGAAGGGACCTGTTCCGCCAACTGCTGCAGGTAAGGTCTGAGGTGCATAAATAGATCCAACTATACCATCTGGCAATGTTGCAGGTGGAAGAGACATCGGTATTCCGGCATTCACTGTCAATGTGAAAGTAGCCGTTGCTGTACATCCTTTACTATCTATCGCAGTAACCTGGAAGCTGTAATTGCCAGGTGTAGCTGGTCTGCCGCTCAGTATACCAGTTGCAGATAGTGCTATACCAGCTGGCAGCTGACTGCCTGCAGTGACCCCATAAGTATAACCAGGTGTACCTCCCGTTGCCGGATTAAGCTGTGCAGAATAATTCGCAGCGCTGGACGCATTTGTTAATGCAGTACCGGTAAATACCAGTGGTGGATTTACATTCACGACCACCACATTTGCGGTACCTGCAGTATTCTCACATTTATCGCTACCCGATACGGTTACATAATAAGTAGTAGTTCCTGTTAAAGGCGGCACATTAAAGGTCGCGCCATTATTGGCAACCTGAGTTAATGCGGCATTGCTATACCAGATGAATACTGGGTTAGCCACTGAATTTGTACTGGCTGTTAATGTGGTACCAGAACCAGAACATAAGGTTGATGGTAAACCTGTAATTGTAATATCCCCTGCAGTTGCTGTCGGTTTGATAGTTACACTTACCGCAGTCCTGCTGCTTACACCTGAAGCTGTCACGGCTTCAACATAATAAGTAGTATTAGCAGTTACCGGTGGTGTTAGGAAGGTTGTGCCTTCGGTTAAGAATGTACCCCCTGTTGCTACATTGTACCACCTGTATGTTGTACCACTAACTGGTGATATAATATTAAGTGTAGCACTGGTACCGAGACAGACCAGTCCGGCGGCTACATCAGGTGCAGGTGTAACCGCAACGATATTTAAGCTGAAGCTGTTTGAAGTGGTACAACCTTTACTGTCTATCGCAGTGATAGAGAAAGTATAATTACCAACGGCAGTTGGTGTACCAGTAATTGTTCCGGCAGATGAGATTGATAATCCTGCAGGCAATGTGCTGCCTGCTGTTAAAGTATAAGTATAACCTGGCGTCCCCCCTGTTGCAGGGTTAAGTTGCACATTGTATGCAGTACCAGCAGGAGCATTATTTAATACTGTGGTATTAAATACCAGCGGTGCGTTTACATTGATAACTACAGTGTTCGCAGTTCCTGGGGTATTCTCACACTTATCAGATCCTGAAACAGTTACATAATAAGTGGTAGTTCCAGTTAGTGGCGCTACATTAAATACTGCACCATTATTGGCTACCTGGGTGAGTTGTGCATCGCTGTACCAGGTAAATACCGGGTTAGATACAGTGTTGCTGCTTGCAGTTAATGTAGTTCCGGAACCTGAACATAGTGTTGATGGCAAACCTGTGATAGTGATATCACCTGCTACTGCTGTTGGTTTAATGGTCACACCTACCGCAGTTCTGCTGCTCACCGCTGTGCCTATAACGGCTTCTGCATAATAAGTAATATTAGTAGTTACCGGTGGAGTGGTGAAAGTAGTGCCTTCATCTAATGCAACCCCACCTGTCGCTGAACTGTACCATCTGTAAATAGTACCAGCTACCGGTGCATTCACGCTGAGTATTGCTCTTGAACCAAGACAAGCTTGCGCTGCATTCACGTCTGGCGCAGGAACAATTACAGGAGGCGGAACAATCGTAAGCGTGAAGCTCGCCGTTGCGCTGCAGCCTTTGCTGTCTAAAACAGTGATTGTGAAAGTATTCGTTCCAGGTATAGTTGGCGTACCAGATATAACACCATTAGCCGATAATGTTAATCCATCTGGCAATATGCTTCCTGAAGGTAATGTATAAGTATAACCAGGTGTACCCCCTGTAGCTGGATTAATCTGCACTGCATATGGTTTTGTTGCTGGTGCATCACTCAACGCCGTGCCGTTAAATACAATTGCCGGGTTTACATTGAGTACGACAATTGATGCTGAACCTGCTGCATTTTCGCATTTATTATCACCACTAACGGTTACATAATAAACACCATTTACAGTTAAGACTGGCACGTTAAATACCGCACCGTTATTAGCTACAGTTGTTAATGCCGCATCACTGTACCAGGTAAATACAGGATTAGTTACCGTTGCGCTGCTGGCCGTTAATGTAGTACCACTTCCTGAACAAACTGTAGTTGGAATACCCGCAATAGTGATATCTGCAGCCGTAGCCTTTGACCTCAAAGTAACCAGTACGGCCACTCTTGTACTTACTGCAGTACCAGATGCCCCTTCAACATAATAAGTAACAGTTGAGGTTACAGGCGGTGTCTGGTAAATCGTTCCACTGAAGATAATTGCTCCCCCGGAAGGTGTGCTGTACCAGTTGTAAGTCACCCCGTTCACCGGAGTAGTTACCGCAAGGTCCACACTATTACCTGAACAACTTTCCGCACCGGCAACTACCGGAGCAGGTACCGTTACCTTGATACTGTAAGCTGTTGTTGCAGTAAGTCCGTTATTATCAGTTGCGGTAATGTTAAAAGTAAAGGTACCACCGAGAGTTGGTATACCTGAAATTTCTCTGTTTGTAACGTTAAATAATAGTCCCGGAGGCAATGTACCGCCTGATACAATATAAGTATAAGGAGAAACGCCACCTGTCGCAGCTGGTAAAGTCTGCGTAATATAAGTTGTGCCAACTATTCCATCAGGCAGATCAGCTGGCGGAAGTACCATACCAAAGTTAGGAGGAAGTACATTTAATACAAAGGTAGCCGTTGCATTACAACCTTTGCTGTCTGCCGCCGTAATAGCGAAAGTATAGTTACCTGCTATTGTTGGTGTGCCGGTAATAGCTCCTGAAATAGATAACGTTAGCCCTGCAGGTAAACTGCTTCCTGAAGCAACAACATAATTATATCCTGGAGTACCTCCAGTTGCAGGATCGATCTGTGCAGTATATGCACTACCTGCAGCAGCATTTGTTAAGGTACTGCTGTCAAACACAACCGCAGGATTTACATTGAGCACAACAATTTTCGCCGTACCTGCTGCGTTTTCGCATTTATTAGACCCTCTTACGGTTACATAATAAGTGGTATTGCCTGTCAGCGCAGGTGTATTGAACACCGGACCTGTAAATAATGCATTGGCCAGAGCAGCATCGCTGTACCAGGTAAATACCGGATTAATTACTGTGGTACTGCTTGCGGTAATACTTACACCAGATCCAGAACAAGTAGTTGCAGGAACGCCAGCAATATTTATATCTGCATCAGTAGCTATTGGGTTAACGTTCAGTGTAATCACTTTGGCATCGGCAGCCGCATTCTGGCATTTATTGGAGCCACTCACAGTTACATAATAATTTGTGGACGCTGTAATTACAGGAGAAAAAACAGCACCTGTAAATACGGCAGTTGATAATGCCGCATCACTGTACCAGGTAAATACCGGGTTATTCACAGTAGCACTAGTAGCTGTCAAAGTTACCGCAGATCCCGCACAAACACTGGCCGGAATACCGCTGATGGTGATATCACCAGGTAATGCCGTTGGATTAATGCGGAGGCTCACTTTCTTAGCAGTACCTGGTGCATTATCGCAGGCATTATCACCTTTAACTGTTACATAATAATCTGCATCTGATGTTAAAGGATTCAATGTAAATGTAGCTCCTGTAAACACCGGGTTTGCTAAAGCAGCATCACTGTACCAGGTAAATACGGGGTTGGTTACTGTCATACTGCTTGCAGTCAATATCACATTTGCACCTGAGCAGAAAGTAGCATCAGCACCAGTCACGGCAATATCATTTGCTGTAGCAGCAGGCTTAATCGTAATTGATATTTTTGTTCTGCCAGTGTTATTTGTACAAGAATTGCTATTTACAGCTTCTACATAAAAATCTGTTGTTCCCACAGCAAGATTGGCTGGGGTGCTGAAAGTATTGGTATTTGCAGCCAGCAAAGTTCCTCCTGCCGGAGCACTATACCAATTGTAGCTGATACCTGTAACAGGTGTTACACGTAATACCACCGGTGTGCCTAAACAAGTATTCACCGGATTAGCAGGATCAGGAACCGGTGTAGCTGGTAGCGGTGTAATGGTCACCGTCACAGCAGTTCTTGCACTCTCGCAGTTATTCCGTGTGGCCGATACAAAATAATTGTAAGTGCCCGCAGCAAGGTTTAGCGGAGTAAGATAAGTAGATGTACTGGCCACAAGGTCTGTTTCTCTATACCAGTTATAGGTTGTTCCTGTGACTGGGTTGCCTACAGCCAGGGTAGCAGAACTACCTTGACAGGCAGTAACCGAAGTTGCAACCACTACCGGCGATGCAGCAATACGCTGTGCATAGTTGAAATTGATGCTGCTAAGTGCACCAAGCAACCCAGAGTTTAATCTCACTTCTACGCCATCAAACGGAGATGTTGGCGTAAATTCAATAATTGCATCTGAACCTCCGTTTAAAAGCTGCAGGTTCAGCAGTGGATTGTTAATGGCCATGCCATCGTTATTGCTGACCACTCCATTGTAGGTAGTGATCATAATACTGGGGGCAAGAGCTAGTGAAAGCAGGCCAGCTTCTGAAGTAAGGCGTATTCTGACTTTATCGCCAGCCTGGGATACACCGTTAAAGCCTACACGTTGTGATACAAAACTGTTAATTCCAAGTGGAATAAACAACGATGAACTTGTTTCAATATCGTTATCTATCGCAAAGGTTGGATTGTTTACGCTGGCAAGGATATTATTGGTGTTGGTAGTCTGACTAATTGCGGGTTCACATGGTACAGAACCCGGATTTGTTGGTCCGGCTGTTACAGTTACAGTTACAGCCGTTGCCGGCGAAATACATCCGCCAATGGCAGTGCTCTGCGCAGTCACATAATAAGTGGTGGTGGCAGTAAGAGCCGGGGTAGCAAAAGCACCGTCGGCCGACGAATAGATAGCGACCGCGCCAGGATTAGCAGCCGGATTTACGGCATACCAGTTATATATTAAATTAGCAGTAGATGAGCTTGCGGTAAGAATAGTACGCTCACCTGCAAAAATACTTACCGCTGGCGGAGTAACAACAGGTGCGGTTAATGAACCCACTGTAATCGTTACAGATGCCTGTGCAGAAGCAGTACCGCAGCTATTCACTGCTGCTACTGAATAAGTGGCAGTAGCCTGAATATTGGTTACGCTGTAAGTCGGACCTGTAGCACCAGTTATCGGTCCATTTGCATTGTACCACTGATAAGTTACACCTGCTTGTGGATTCTGAACCTGTAATAACAAGTTAGCACCCTGGCAGGTTTGTTCTGTGGCAGAAAGCAACACCGGAACATCTGCAGCAGGAACAAGTGTTACTTCAACGGCCGTCCTTGAACCTCCGCAACCACCTCTCGAGGCTTCAGCGAAAAATCTGGTATTGGCAGTAATTACTGGTGTAACAAAAGAGGGACCATCATTACCAAGATAATTACCTGCTGCATCGTACCATTTATAAGTGATACCGGACTGTGGATTTGAAACGGTAAGGCTTGCGGTTGCATTCGCACAGGCTGTTATCGTCGCCGCTGCAACAATCGGAGCTTTAATAATCCTTCTTGCATAGTTGAAGTTTACTGATGAAAGTGCCCCCAGTAATCCTGAGTTTAATCTCACTTCAGCACCGTCAAATTGTGCTCCGGGAACCAGGTTCAGCAAGAGTTCGGCACCGCCGCTCAATAGCTGAACGTTTGCGATCGAATTGTTTAATACAACCAAATCGTTATTACTGTTAGCTCCGTTAAAAGTAGTAATGGTAATACTTGGCAATACCGAGGCAGACAAAAGCTGACCTGTTGTTGTTAAACGGATACGCAAAGTATCACCAACACTGGAAAGTCCTGTAAAATTAACTTTCTGGAATACTGATGAGCCTACGCCTACCGGAACTGATAATGTAGACGCAGTTTGCTGATCAGCATCAATGGCTAAACCTGGATTGACTACTCTGGCCAGTACAGATACCAATCCTTCTACACCGTTAGTTTGACTAACCGGAGATTCACAAAGTACTGGTATCGGAGTACCATTGCCATTCACAATAATCGTCTGCTGTACTCTTGCCGATGATGCACATCCTGTAGTGCTGGAAACTGCTTCCACATAAAAGGTAGTAGTTACGGAAAGTGGCGGCGTTACGTAGGTTACGCCTGTAAATACGGGTGTTGTTGCATTTGCCGAATCGTACCAGTTAAAGGTTACATTGGTTTCTGCTGAACTTGCAGTAAGACTAACTGACTGCCCCTGGTTTACAGTTGTTGCCGATGCCTGGATCTGCGGAGCAGCCGGACGCGGATTAACAATTACGCTGGCTGTTGTGCGCGCAGGTGACACACAGTTGCCGTTTGCGCCTTCTACATAATAAGTAACATTTGCTGTTAGAACAGGAATAGTGAACACCGGACCAGTAAATACAGGTACTCCACCTGTTGCCGTGCTGTACCAGTTATAGGTAACTCCTGCTTGTGGACTATCAACAGATATTACCGCTGTAGAACCTGAACAAACCGGGGACACGGCGGCCAATACCGGAGTAATTACCGCAGGCGTTACTGTTACAATAACTGGAATACGAGTTGAATTTGGACAGCCATTTTTGCGGACCTCAATATAATAAGTTGTGCTAGCTGATAATGCAGCTGTAGTATAAGTATTTACATTGGTCGCCAGAGCGGTTGTACTACTTGCACTGGCATACCAGCTCAGCGTAGTACCTGCAGCTGGTGTAGCTGTTAAAGTAGCAGTAGATCCTGAACATATAGTCTGGTTACCTGCTGTTAGTGTAGGGTTCGCATAAACAGCCTGCGCACCGTAAATATTAAGATTCGTTAATGCAGTTACTACAGGATTTAGTAATACTTCTACCCTGTCATATGCACCCCCTGCCAGCACAGTTGCAAGGAAACGGTTTCCCTGCAGTAGCCCTAAAGTAACTAAAGAAGAATTTATAGGGTGGCTGCTTACTAGTGTGGTGCCGTTCATTACATTGAGCGTAATATTGCCCAATACAGACAAGTCTGCAAGACCGGTTGGTGTTTCCAGATCTACACGAATGCTATCTGTAGCTGCACCGGTATTTGCGAAAATCAACCTTTGATAGCCCGAAGCACCCACTCCTGCCAACAATGATATGGTGGTGAAATTATTCAGATTTGCATCAGTCGAGTTGCTGGGGTTCTGGATACCGCAACCGATACACAATAAACCGCCAACACCACTTTGCTGAGAAGTTGCAGCATTACAACGTGGATCCGCAGGTCCTGTTGTAACGGTCACGATTACAGGTACTCTTGTTAAACTTGCACAGCCGAGGCTGCTTTCCGAACCTGCATAATAAGTTGTTGTTGCATTTAGCGCTGGTGTGGTGAAAGTATTGCCCGTTGCCCGTGCAATTCCACCTGTTGGAGTATCATACCATTTAACAGTGGCCCCTCCAGCAGCACTTGCCTGTAAAGTAGCGGTCTGCCCGCTGCTTACTGTTTCATTTGTTGTGGCTACCACTGGTGCAGCAGGTGCCGGGTTTACGGTTACTGTTACTGCTACACGCGCGCTTGCAGCAGTTCCGGATACAGCTTCAGCATAATAAGTAGTCGTCTCTGTAAGTGTACCAGTTGTATAGGTTGTACCCGAGCCCAGAACTGTATTTCCTGTAGCTGAGTAAAAATTGTAGGTCACGCCTGTAAGCGGATTGGCTACGGTAAGTGTGGCAGAGTTGCCTCCACATATTGTAGTTCCTGCAACAGATGGCGGATCAACAGTGATATTCAGGGTATAATCGGTACTGGTAGATAGACCTCCGTTATCCGTTACACTCATTTTCAGGGTAAAAGTACCACCCAATTGTGACGTACCTGAAATGACACGCGTAGTTGGGTTAAAACTTAAACCTGCTGGCAAGCCGGTTAATGTATATAGGTATGGTGCAGTACCCCCTGATACTGCAGGCAAAGCAGGAGAAGTATAGGCTGTTCCTACTACCGTAGCTGGTAAACTTGCTATAGGGAGATTCAATGTACCGTTTACCTTCAAACTATAAGGAACAGTAAGTGATTGTTGAGCCGCATCTGTTACGGTGATAAGAATTGTAAAATTACCAGATTGTGTCGGTGTTCCGGAAATTACCCGTGTGGTTGTATTAAAAGTGATTCCCGGAGGCAGGTTCGTCGCCGCATAGGTATACGGACCGGTACCACCGCTGGCAACTGGTATGGTTTGGCCAGAATAAGGCATCATCACTGTACCATCAGGCAATGTACCGGCCGGCAGTACCAATGGATCTTTAATCACAATAGTATAGTTCCCTGTCGCGCTGTGCCCTTCATTATCTGCGGCATTTACCGTGAAGTTAAAAGTTCCGGAGGCAGTTGGTGTACCTGTAATCTCCCGTGTCGAAGGATTAAAGCTTAATCCCGGAGGCAGACTTGAAGCAGTATAGGTGTTCACACCACTGCCCCCCGTTGCTGCCGGAATAATCTGTGTTGGATAAACCATTCCGGTAGTACCAGCAGACAATGTAGCTACTGGCATCGCCATCGGATCTCTGATGATCACCGTAAAATTAGTCATCGCCGTATTACCATCGGCATCTGTTACCGTAATCGGGAAGGTAAAAGTCCCTGATGTAGTTGGTGTACCATTGATTGTACCAGTAGACGAATTCACAGAAAGGCCTGCAGGTACATTAGCGGCAGTGTAAATATATGGAGTGGAGCCACCTGTAGGTGGGTTTAATGTAGTTGAAGGATAAGCTATTCCAACGGTTCCATTAGGCAATGTTGTTGCAGGGAAGGTAAGTGTAGCCGTAACAAGCAGTGTATAGGAAGCCGTTGTTTTACATCCGAAAGTATCGGTTGCTGTAACATTGAAATTGAAAGTTCCTGATGCTGTTGGCGTTCCGGTAATTAACCCTAAAGCCGACATTGTAAGTCCTGCAGGCAAACTGCTTCCAGCAGCAAGTGCATAAGTATAACCAGGTGTTCCTCCGGTTGCCGCTGTAAGCTGCCGTGTAACAGTACTTCCTACTGTTGCATTGGTCAGCGTATTTGCCACCAGTGAAAGTACTGGTTTAACGGTAACTACTACACTGTCCAGGTCAGACTCGCCGGTACATCCCGCCTTTTGCGCACCGATATAATAAGTATAATTCCCTGGGATAAGTCCGGCTTCTGTATAAGTTCCTGCTCCTGCCCCGCTAACGAGCACACGTGCCCCTGCTGTTTTCTTGTAAAAATTATATGTAAATCCGGCATTTGGATTCTGCGCAGCAAGGGTAAGACTACTGCCGCCGCAAATGGACAGCGCCCCGTTTAGTGCACCGCCAAAAATAGGCTTGGCGACGGTTCGTTGCACTTCATTGATTCTGAGACCACCGGATAGTAGATTACCGCCGACTGCAAGTGTATTGTCAAGCGTTATTTTAATTCTGTCAAATGCTACACCCGGCGTAAAAAACACCGGAAAAGTAACGTTATTATTTCCCACAAGCAGATCCAGTGTCAGCAGGTTATCAGCAGACACTGGTGCCCCGGCCGCCACGTTACCATTAAAAGCCTGTAGCGTAATTGTTTTTAAAAGGTTTAATGAAAGTACTGTTCCAGCTTCAGAAAGCACCACCTTCGCTACATCACTAGAAGATGATAAACCATTAAGAAATACCGTTTGCGAAACCGAAGAGCCTAATCCGGCAAGGCCTGGTGTCAATAAAGAATAAGTAGTTAAGTTTCCATCTATTGCCCGCTCCTGATTACTCACCAGCGGTGTAAGTGAAACATTTAAGCCCGGAGTTTCGCCAAGATTAGTGAATACAGCCGTTCCGCAATTGTCGGTATCAATATTGAATGCAGTGTAAACATTCATACTCAGACCGCTGTTCAGCGAGAGTTGAAGCAAACTGCTCCTTACCCGCAGTTTTACCCGTACAGCATTATAAGCGCTTGCAGATGTAACCGCAAAATAAGTCAGACCAGCAGCATCTTTAACGATAATACTGCTTACGCCTGTTTCAATTTTAGTTCCATCATTTGTTGATGATGCACCTGTATAAGCTTCAAGTTCTACCAGGTTTTTACTGAACAGGCCGGTCAGTCCTCCTACCGTATTTAATAAATCCAAACTCAGTCCTGATGAAGGTGTAGGGGTGTCAAATCGTACATAAGTAGTTTTCCCCGCCGCCACCGGAGCAGCATATTTCAGTTCTATCCATGCTTCACCTTCCGCATTGAACAGTCCAAGTATTGTGGCATAATTTGCTGTAAGCACTGCCGGACTCAATGCCGGCGGTGGTGCCGCTGCGGCATTACCCGGATTTGCGACACTACCAGCATTAGCAGCATTTACCTGCGTGCTGTTTATGCCAAGAAGATTCGTATAATAGGCAACAGTCCCACTACTTGGGGCTACCTGAGCATAATGTTTAGTTTGAGCATACGATGCCGCATAAAAAAGCGTTGAAGTAATAATACCGGCACACAATAAAAATTTTCGTAGCATTCGGGGTGTAGAAGTCCAATCCATAAAAGGGGCTTTGAGGTTAACTTAAATACTTACGGCAATTTTAAGGATAGCATTCATTCATTTGCCCGTTCAAGTCATTCATAAAAAGATAAAATAAACCACGGATTTCATTCATTTTGTTCATTTTTAAAATCTTTATTCAGTTATCCTTCATCATTTCCTTTAAAGGGAGATTATTAGTATCATCGCTTAACTAATAAAAACGTTACAGTTAATTATCACATCTCATTCACACATATACAACGTATATGTGTTATATTGAGTCAGAAATTAAGGTCTCTGGTTTTTAACCGAATAAATAGAAAGTATGGAATATGATCACCAGCTCAGTGAGCTGAAACGCTTAATATTGCTCAAAAGCAACATCAGGTTCATTACCCCTGCAGATTGTAAAAGAATTTCGATTGAAATCAGCAAACGCCTGAATAAGAATGTGAGTGAGACTACGGTGAAACGTCTTTTTGGTTTCGCTGCGGTTAAGCACAGGTTTTCGAATTTCACGCTGACTACACTTGCTGAATATGTTGACTCAGAAAAAAATGAACACGGTATCTTGCCTGCTGTTCAGCATAATCCTGATGAATGGAAAACTGTTAAAGAAAAAATTGATAAAATCACCAGGTTTACTTTAAAAACGATAAGAAACCGCTCTGGCATTCCTTATGAACTGACAATAAGCAGAAGATTTGCTGAACATGACTTTGATGAATTTTATAAGGGCAACTATATATTCACAAGTCTTATTTCACAGCCAGGTTATGGAAGAACTACACTACTCGCTCATTTAGCAGAAAATTTATTTTTTAAAGATGGAGCAGCTTACCAGAACTCGACATTGTTATTCATTTCTGCACCTAACTTCTTCAATCTCGATCAACTCAATCTCAACCTGGAAGATCAGATTAAACAACACCTTGGCTTAACCACAACTGAAAATATTCTTGAATTCCTGAACAGGAACCAGCAGAGTCAAAGCGGAAAGTTTATCATTATTTTCGATGGACTATCCGAGCTTGTTATAAAAAGAGATCAGAAGAACGATCTTTTTGATAGTATAATCAATCTGATATGCTCGCTTGAGGATTATAAAAACATCAAATTAATGATGAGCATGCGGTCAACGACCTGGGTTCGATTTTATGAGCGCATGCGTTACTCCTCCTTCCTGAAATCAAAGTGGTTCCCAGGAAATTATTTCAATATGCATGAGCTGTCTAACGTTCCACCTCTTTCAGAAAAGGAAGTAGATGTGATTATCAGCAGAATTAACACCAGTGATAACCACCTTAACCCGCGACTTAAAGCGCAGCTGAAATTCCCTTTCCATATTCAATTGTACTATCAATTAAAAGAAGAGGATCCGGATTTCAACTATTATTCCAATATTACTTTTTACGAACTTGTATCCAGGTTTATTCAGGAAAAAATTTACCGTTCTAATTACTACACGGAAAAAATACTTTTTCTGAAAAAATTAATTCAGCTAACCGGCTATGGGAAAGATTCCAGTTCAGTAGTTAAAGATCACCTCCTTACTGAACTTTCTGTTTTCAAGAATGCTTACATGGAGTTGCTGTCTGACGGTATTTTAATGGAAGAAAGGCGAATGGAAAATGCACATCCGGTAGAGTATGTACGCTTTCTGCACTCACATATGTTCGAGTACTTTCTTTTTGTGGAAATACTCGAGAAATTCCATCTGCAGGTAAGTCTGGAATTTTTTCAATTTATAAATACGCAATATGATGCTAACCAGGTACGTTTTCAGTTATTACAGTGGACCGCTAGATTTCTAATAAAAACAGGTAATTTCAGTGCTATCAGGTCGATCTTTAAACTAGATCTGATTAACTATGAAATCAACTACCTGATTCTTTTTATTGCAGAGGAAATTAAATATCGCTCAAAACATAATTCGGATATTGAAAGGGTTCTGGACGATCACCTCTTTCATGAGATTATTATTGATGAGCTGATTAATTTTGATTTCATAGATTCATGTTATAAAGAAGCCATTACTGCCTTGGTTGATATTGCACAGAAGGATGATCACCTATTGGTTTATAACTCTTTGTTAGGCCTCATAGAAATATTTTCTATGGACAAACAAAGGATAATAGAAAGGGCAGATCATATGCGGAAACTGAAGGCAGAAAATTGGATGTTTAACCCCGTGGACGCACTAGATATTATCTATGCAAAAATTAATTCTGTATCGGTTGCAGATAGCAGGCTGATCGCACAGATTGCAGATTTTAAAAAAGGTAAAAATACATTTAATATTGATCCGTCCGCTACTCTTAGTACAAAACAGGGTATTGCTTATCTAATGATGCTCTTTGTTGATATATTTACAGGTCACCATAATTCATTACCACTTTTTGATTCCATGGCCAGATTGCATCCTAAGGTATTTACGCATAGGACCTCTTTTACCCTTTTCATTTTAAATTTATATGGATACAATCTTGCTTGCTTTAGTCCGGGGGGTAGAGCAAATCAAATAGAAAAACTGATGGTTCATCTGATCAATAAAAGGCATCCCATGCTTACAAAGTATATAGAGTCTATTACATCAATGTTACAGGCACAACAAGCATTCAACAGGAAAGAATATGAGGTAGCAATTGATCATGCTAAAGAATGCCTTTCATTGTTTAAAAGAAATAATATGATTTTTAATGCAATGGTCATCTGCGACTTACTGATCAGCATATATGTTAAGTTACGTAATGAAGGGATGGCTAATGAATACAGGTATGAGCGGCTTTGTATGCTTGACGTAAATGAAATATCAAAAACTGTATTGTAATGATCAGGATTCTTCCTCCGCAATTGCATTGTCCTTAAAGTGCCGCGGAGAGGAATTAGAAAGTGGCAAATTGATATAAAAGCTGGTGCCCTCTCCGGGAATACTGCTGAACCATATTTTACCGTGCTGAAACTCAATGAACTCTTTACATAATACCAATCCAAGACCTACCCCTTTCTCATTTTTAGTACCAAAGGTAGATTGTGTACTCAAATCAAAAATTGTGGGCTGTTTATCATAAGGAATCCCCCTCCCATTATCGGTTATCACGATAAGACATTCATCACCCTGAACCTCTGTTTTTATACACACTTCTCCTGCTTCATGCGTAAACTTGATCGCATTATTCACTAAATTACGCACCACAAGATCCAACATGTCAGGGTCGGCAATAATTATTAAATCTTCCTCTATTTCATTCTTCAATTCTATCAGCTTTTCAGCTGCTGCAGTATGTTGCAGTGCCAGCGTTACTGACAAAACATCTTTGAGACTTACAGGGATTAGCCGAACCTTGACGCCTGCCATCTGAGTTTTGCTCCAAGACAGTAAATTAGTGAGCATCTGATGCGCATTTTTAGTTTCATTCAGCAAGGCCTTCTTAATCATCAGTTCTTCAGTAGCCGAGAGTTCAAAATCAGACATAATCTCCAAGAAACTTTGAATAGAACTTAGTGGCGACCGCAAATCATGTGCAAGAATTGAAAGGAGTTTATCTTTAGATTCGTTAGCTTCCTGCAGCTGTTTGGATTTACGATCTGACTGTTTCCGCTCCCTATTATAGCTTTTTCTGATATAGATTGTTACCAGAAAAATTAATGGTGTTATTGTCGCATAAGCATACATTGCATCAATATAACGTGTAATTTTATCAGGATAGCTGTTCTGAATAAAATCATGCCTGTAATATTGGAGGGTTAACAGAGTTAATACGACAACAATATTTAATATCATCCAAAACCAATATTGAGTTT